>JGI2924J29684_1078598_pt1 | contig 75939 bp, 69 predicted proteins | sample BenlonsequencITS_FD_29684 | JGI IMG/M metagenome (IMG submission 29684)
AAGGTTGAAGAAGAAGGTATTGAAGAGAAAATCGCAGAAGTCCTTGGAGCCTAGTTATCAAATTATAAGGGGATGTTGAAGTCGTGGATAATAGCTATGATTTGATCATTATAGGGGGAGGCCCCGCCGGACTTTCTGCTGCCATTTATGGCGGTAGGGCTAAGCTGAAGACCCTAGTTATGTATAAAGGGACAATCGGTGGTTTAGTAGATACAACTAGAGAAATAGTTAATTATCCCGGATATATCCAGGTTAGTGGACCGGATCTCATGAAGGATTTCAAGAAACATGCAGAGCATTTTAATGTTGAATTCCTAAAAGAAGAAGTCACTAGCGTAGATTTTTCCGGAGAAGATAAAATCATTAAAACCAAAAAAGGTAAAGAGCTCTCTGCCAAAGCTGTTATCGTTGGGTGTGGCAGTGAGCCGAGAATGTTAAATATCCCTGGTGAAAAATCCCTGCGAGGGAGTGGAGTTGCTTACTGCGCTACCTGTGACGCAGAGTTTTTTGAAGGGGAGGATGTTGTTGTTCTTGGAAGTGGTGACCAGGCTATTGAAGAAGGCATGTTCATCACCAAGTATGCTCGTAAAGTAACTGTAATTGTACTACATGACGAAGGAATTCTTGATTGTAATAAAGTAAGTGCGGAGAGAGCATTTAACAATGAAAAAATGGAGTTCATTTGGAATTCGACCATCGAGGAAGTTCTCGGAGAAGATAATGTTGAAGGAGTAAAAATAAAGAATCTGAAAACCGGCAGTTCATCTGAACTTACCTGCCAAGGTGTGTTTTTCTTTGTTGGAATGATTCCCTCAACACGTTTTCTCAAGGACAGCGGACTGGAAATGGACAATAGAGGATATATTCCGGTTAATGAGAGTATGGAGACGAACTTAGAAGGGATCTATGCTATCGGCGACAATCGAGTAAAATACTTGAGACAAGTTGCCTCCGCAGTTGGTGACGGTGCAACTGCAGCTGTGGCTGCCGAAAGATATATTGAAGAATTGCAGCATTTTAATGCCAATATCCTCCAAAATGAGAAAAAGACATTGTTATTATTCTTTAATGCCTTGGTCAATGAAAGCTTGGAATTTAGCACCTTATTAGAAGGACTCATCGGTGAAAATGGTGACGAATATAAATTGGTGAAAGTTGATTTAGCAACTAAGAAAAGCCTGGCAGGCAAATATGGAATAGAAAAAGCACCCACTGTAGTCGTATTGGACAAAGGAGTAGAAATCAAACGACTTGATTGTTGCATGGATAAAGAGAAACTACAATCTCAATTATTTTAGGTTCAATTCAAGTAGTTATGAAATGAAATTTAATTACAAAATTTTAAAACGACCGCAAGGCTGACCTTTGTTGGTCGTTTTTGTTATATATTAATATCTATGAAGAGTTAACATAATGATTACCATTACTTAATGATAACTTAATTTTAATACCATATACTTGATATTAACGCAACATGCAGCTCAATAATTGTTTTAATTTGGTGAATGATGATGATTATGGTAAGATATTATTGGAAGATCTGAAATACTACTATTAAAGTTAACTGTTTATTTTAGCGTTTAATTATTCTCTAAAAGCTATTAATTATTAGTAGAGCCAATCTTACCAATTGCATTGGTAATAGAGTCTTAAGACTATTGTGATAATTATCACGAATGGGATTGCATTTCTAATCATTACATATTGGCTTTTAACCTACTATATCGTAGGTCTCCTGTGATTTTGGTGGCTTCGGTCTCCTAAATAATTAAGTTAACCAAACATAACAGCAGTGAAAGGATTGATTGAGTAATGGCAGAGAAGAAAAAGATGAATCAAAGTATTTTAGCTTTAGTAATTCTTTTAATTGTTGTAGCAGTTGGGATTGGAACCTTTAATATCATGAATATCACTCGCACTGCCAAAACAAACATGGATTTATATTCAACGACTTTAAATGCCAATTACGACCAAAACCTTCGCCTTGTGACTCAGCAAGCAATCAGCACCTTAGATGGCATTTATCAACTGCAACAGCAAGGCGTACTGACAGAGGTTCAGGCCAAGGAACAAGCAATAGAAATAATGACTAAAATGAGATATGGTGACGATGGTACCGGATATTATTGGGGAGATACCACGGATGGGATATGTGTCTTTCATGGCACAAACCCTAAGGCGCCGGGCACAGACCGCAATAATGCAGCCGATTCTAAAGGATTCCTATTTATGCAGGAGATTTTAAAAGTTGGCCAGAACAATGGAGGGTATGTGGATTATTGGTTTCCTAAGGCCGATCCTAACGATAAGCAAGAATACCCCAAGCGAGGATATGCCCTAGAATTCAAACCATGGAAATGGGTTATCGGAACGGGTAACTATATTGACGATATAAATAAAGTCATCGCTGATCGACAAGCCGCAGCCGATGAAGAAATGTGGCAAAATATTGCTTACTCAGGATTAGGAATGCTAGGGGCTATTGCCATTTCAATTGGCTTTGCCTTAATGATCAATCGCAGGATTTCTCAGAAGATTGCACCTATCGCAGAATCGGCCCTGCAAGTAGCAGGAGGGAATTTAGATATCCCTGAGATTAGTGTGACGACGGATGATGATATAGGGCTTCTAGGAAAAGCCTTTAACGATATGACTAATAATCTGCGTGAGTTAGTGGAAAAAGTCTCTCAGTCTTCTGGATTGGTTGCTTCAACTTCCCAGGAACTAACTTCTGGAGCAGAACAGTCAGCTCAAGCCTCCAATCAAATTGCCACTTCTATTTCCGAAGTCTCTGCTGGTACTGAAACCCAATTAAACGTTGTTAATAACACAACTAAAATCGTTAACCAAATGCTGGTTGGTATTAATCAGATTCTCGACAGTTCTAAAGTAGTTGCCGATACATCAGAAAGAGCTGCGCAATCTGCGCTAGATGGTATGAAGGCTATTGACAAAACCATGGATCAAATGAGTAACATCGAAAGAACCGTGAACACCTCTGCTCAGGTCATTAACAATTTAGGAGAACGATCCAAAGAAATAAGTCAAATTATCGATGCGATCTCTGGAATCGCTCAACAAACCAATCTCTTAGCTCTTAATGCTGCAATTGAAGCTGCTCGTGCCGGAGAACAGGGGCGTGGCTTTGCAGTCGTTGCAGACGAGGTACGTAAACTTGCAGAACAATCAAGTGAAGCCGCAAAACAAATCTCTGCCCTTATTCTCGAAATCCAAGAGGATACTCAAAAAGCAGTTGCTGCTATGAATAAAGGAACCCTGGAAGTCTCAATGGGAACTAAAGTTGTAAACACTGCGGATGATGCGTTTAAGGACATCAACGATTTGGTCACAACGGTGTTAAACCAAGTTCGAGAAATTACTTTAAAAATCCAACATACTGCCGAGGGAAGTAATCAAGTTGCAGAGGCAGTTACCGAGATTAATCAAGTCAGCAAATCAATTGCAGTTCAGACTCAAACAGTTTCGGCAGCAACTGAAGAGCAATCTGCTTCCATTGAAGAAATTGCTGCTGCTAGCCAAGTGCTCTCGAAAATGGCTCAAGAAGTGGAGCTGACTTTAGAAAAGTTTCGATTATAAGTCAAACAATTAATCAAGAGAAGAGTTATTCCAGAGGAAAAAATAGGAGTTAAGAGATTAAGATTCTGAAACTGGGCTAGGAGCATTTTTGCTGCTAGCCTATTTTTCTAAAGAGGTATATGGATAGGACTGTTCATTGGACATTGCATAGTAAGATGGCATGGGCATCGGTAGAATAAATAGTCCTTTCAACGGTATAGATTGAATTTCTTTTTAAGAGAAGTTCATCTTCAGATCGAATGTTGCTGATATTTTTCAAACAAGCTCCATTAAAATTCTTTGGGACCTTTAGAATAAATAGTACATCTGCAGAGTATTCTCTATTTCCGTTGAAAAATAAAGTAGTACTGGAAAAGCCCTTTTCAAGTAATTTCTTTCCATCGTAGAGGGTTGATGTACTACCCAGCCCTTGAAGCCCTTCTAGATCTATCCAGCGAAAAGCAATTACATCTTCCGGAGTGGACGCTTTATTCAAGGCTGAATCTATATGCTGTGTTTTATTTTCAAACCTCGGATATTTACAATGGCGGAAATGCTCGTTATATTTGAATGAACATGAGGTATATAGTTTAATATTCTTGACTTCTTCGGAGGTTAATTGTTGTTCCCATGCACTATAGTAATGATCACACCATTGTCTAATAGCGTCTCTACACTCGAATGTTCGAAATGAACTATTATTTTTGAGGCTTTTGAGGAATTCCAAGATCTCCTGTAAGGCATCATAAAAGTCATTGTCATTATGAAGAGATAGAGGTTCTTCTTCGAAGAAAGATTGCCATATTTCTTTAATCTTTATAAATATAGAACATAACCTCCTTTGCAGAAAGGTCGTTATGTTCTATATTTACTTGGTTTACACCAAAAAAAGACTAAGAGCAACAGCAGTGTGTTGCTCTTAGTCTTTTTACGTTCCAACTTAATCGTAGCTTCTCGCTCCCAGATAACGAGAGGAGTAAAAGCTGTCGCTAAGACTTGATATTTTAACATCGCTATTAGGATTACTGGCATGGACAAAACGTCCACCCCCGATATAGATGCCAACATGTGAGGCACCCTTAGCATAGGTTGAGAAAAATACTAAATCACCTGCTTGGAGGTTGCTCTTGTTAACCGGAGTTCCTGAGGCGAATTGGGCATAAGATGTTCGCGGGAGAGAAATCCCGGAACTAGCATACACATATTTGGTAAAACCTGAACAGTCAAAGCCTTTTTGGGTGGTTCCGCCAAAGACATAGGGGGTACCTTGCAAACTGAGTGCCCGGTCTACTACTGTTGTGGAACCGCCGCTTCCTCGAGATACTGTAGAAGCAGAAGCGACCATGACAGGCCGATTACTGGGGCCTTGGGCAACAACACGGTTTACCGGACTTTGAGTTACCTTTTCTTCTAATACTTGCTTGGTAACATCAATGCCGTTTTTCTGTACATAAGAATATGTAACGATTTTTGAACCATTACTACCTTGCTCAAGTACTTTAGTTTGGCCGACCTTTAAACTGCTATCGGTCTTTGTTACAACATCATAGGGAATTGCTTCGGGGCCGGAGTATGTCCCCTGACTTACGACAGTAAGGAAGGGAGTTGAAGAAACGAGCTTGATAACTTGCCCTGGCTGCAATTTAGTGTCCTTGGTTACTCCTGGGTTACCTGCTAATACTTCATCAGTTAACATATCATTTTTACGGGCAATAAGCCACCAAGAGTCGTTCGGTTGAACAGTATAATCCTTAGCGGATATTTTACCATCAGTCAAAATTTTAAAAGCTTGGTCAGGGGAGGTTAGCTGTTCCGGTAGGACTTCAGCCTCTTCTACACTAACCTTTTCGGCAAAACTAACAGAAGTAACCTTGTTCTCCTCACTGGGTTTAACATAATAGTCTTCGTATTCTTTGAGGAGTTTGTCGGAATCCTCTTTAGTGGGCAAAAATGCGATCACTGAGCCATCGGCTTCTAACTTATAACCATCAACATAAGTACTTAATTTATCCTCTAACGTCTCCTCGCTCAAAGTAGATGTCAGATAGACCGTGGGCTTTACCCTGAGGGATTCATAGGTTATTTGGTCGTGAGTTTTAGCAACCACTCCGAAAGGCTCGCCCTGTTGTTTGAGAATGGTTTCCACAAGGTCTTTACCATAATCAACACTTCTTACTAAACCAATCTGCTGACCGTTAACCATGACAGCAGCTGCAGAAGTTGTGGTTGAAAGATAATAGGTAAGTCCTCCGGTTAGGATAACCGCAATAGATAAACCGCTGATAACACGTGGAGATTTCCATGAGACTTTTCGCAGAGTAGTGCCGCAAAATTGTTGAATTAGCATTCGTTTCTCATTCAAACTAGGAGGCAATTGCATGTTGTTTTCACCTTTCTCGGCTTACGAGGTTAGCTGACGGATTCGGGCATAAGGTGTAAGCCCTACGCATTTGGTATGCGTTTCACCCCAAAAAAAAATCCCCCGCTCTAGGTGACTAGATTAAGCCTTCATACTTTTTATCAACGTTATATATTCGACATTATACTTAAATCTCCTTTTATTTTCATAAAGAAATACATGGCAATTGATGAAGAAATTGTGAAGTAAGTGTAGCATTGCGTTAAAAAATGGGTTTATTATTTTTGTTTCAGAGAATTAATGGGATAGGCCTCGTGTAATAATATCTCGTACTTTTCCTGGTAATTCGGCAGCATCTTCTTTGCTGAGACCAGTGGTGGGGATTGGTTTAAAAATAGTTACCTTAACATGGGCGGGTTTAATCTTAAAGCCGTTTTGTTCCATTATCTTATAAGAGCCGCAAATCGAGATCGGAACAATTGGGACGCCAGCCTTTAAGGCTAACTTTAAGCTGCCAGGCTTAAAGTCTCCAATCATATCACCTTTGCTGCGAGTGCCTTCAGGGAAAATGACCATAGAGTAACCTGCTTTAAGTTGTTCCGCAGCTTGATTAATTACTTTAAGGGATTGGCGAATGTCTGAACGATCCATAAAAACGCATTTTAAATGAGTCATCCAACTTCTAATCAAAGGCAATTTAAGGAGCTCAATTTTTGCAATAAATGCCTTTGGTTTATCGATATAACCGAGGAGAATTGGAATATCGAAATTACCTTGGTGATTGCTTACAAAGAGAACCGAGCCATTAGCCGGGATGTTTTCTTCGCCTTGGATCTCAACAGTAACACCTGCAAGCTTAACAAGTGAATGGGCCCATTTTTTTGCTGTTTGATTTGTAAGTCTGTCATGTTCAAGGATTCTATCCATTCTTTCTAATCGATTAACTTTTAAAAGCGTTGGTTGTATGGACAAAAGATACGCCCAAAAATATGTAAACCAGAGGAAGGTTCGAAACATTGGGATTCTCCTCATCTTGTTTTAAAATTATTCTAGCAAAAATTTATATACTCAAAAGTATGTGCTGGAACTAAAAATACTATTACATAAAATTACCAGAAGATGTGTTGATCTTCATTTTCGAATACATGCTTAAGTGAAGTGATGATATAAACAATAAAAATAAAGGCAGCCAGTGATACCATTGGAGCAAAGTATGCAAAGGGCTGTGCCCATAAAATTGTGCCATGAGCCCATAAATACCATAATGACATATTAACACCTCATTCTATTGTTATCAATGTAGCAATATATTTGATACTTTTTCTTGTATTAAATTACTAATATGGCCTGTAAGGAAAAGTCCCATCGCTAACACCATTACAGCCAACTGCATTGGGTAGGGGGAATAAAGGTCGATGAATCTTATTAAGCTAAAAATTGTTTCGTTGGGCTCTAGCACTTGTTTAACGCTCATTTCAATATGCCTGAAATCAATGGTGAGAAACCCAATGGATGTGAAACCGTTAATAACTGGGAAGTATATTGACATTTTAGGGAGCAGGTTAGTGGGTGAGAGTTCTTTCGTTCTTTCAGGTTCATTTGAAGGGTTAGACTCACTTGATTGAAAAAGTTTGTTGATTCCATCTAATATGACCAATCCGCTGGCGGAAAATAGAACTAACATAGTTAGGGGGAATGGTAGTCGGAGGCTTAAGAGGTTAAACATAAGATAAACTGTTTCATTAGGCTCCATCTGCTGTCTCCAAAACAGCCTAACTTCTTTTAAGCTCATAATGGAAACACCTATAGCATTGTATGGTTCAATCAAAAACCAGAAATAAATTGAAAATGGACATAGCTTGAAAGGATTGATCTGACTAACAAATCTCTTAATTTGCGTAAGGATCAGTGGGGGATAATTATGAAGGGTTCTATTTTCCCAGAGAATTGACTTTAATAAAGCCGGGTGTCTATAAAGGTACTTATTCAAATATTGTTGTAGGACTGTACTTATATTAATCACACCTTGCAAAATCAGTACCCCACTTATTAAAACTTTTCTATGATTTTTTGGTTTGCCCTTTCAATTGGATCTGTAGTATAGCCAACAGTGTTTAGCAAAAGCCAAGTCCAAAAGAATGAATTAAGGATAGCGATAATGGTGGGGACTGGTAGCCAAATACCCCAAAACTTCGTACTTGGGTAGAAGGCGTTGGGCTCTTTAGAAGAGGAATAAACATGAACAGGTTTACTGCTCGGCGAGTAGTGCTGATTTCTAGGTGTATTAAAAGTTAACTTCAGGATGCTACACTCATCCACATGCTTATTTGGCTTTTTCATAGTTGCGGAAGATGACACCCCCTAAGAACATTGCGACTATAAAAGATCCAGTTAACCAGAAAATCCAATAAAACTGGATGATCCACAATGAGTATCCTTGCAAAAACGTTGCCTCCCTTGTTAATAATAACCATATTATTCCTTTCGATTATTGGCTGTGAAAATATTTTTAATGCTCAGTAAGATAGAAATGGCTTTTCATCAAAGGGCGACGAGGTTTTGTATATAATTTTCTCCTATGCCCCCTCTAAATAAAATATATTTGTTATTTTCTGATATTTATATTAGAATTATTTTAAAGTAAGTATATTTAAAAATATTTAAACTGCCAAAGAATTAATTTGCAATCCATTTAATAATTTACTGTATTTTGCAAAAGGTATGAGAGGGGGATTTGTATGCTATTACGCAATCGCAAACCAAAAACTACGGTAGCTCTTCGCCAGCGACAATTATTTCAGGTAGGAGATCGTGTCAAGACTAGTAATCATTATGTAGGAACCGTTGTTCGAGTTGATCGTGATGAAGTTGGGGAGTATATTGTTGCTCGATTAGATGAAATACCGCAAGATTTTGCATACGATCCAGACGATCTTTTGAGAATCTAAATAATCTTTGAATATTGAAAGAAGCACCCATTTCTAAAGTGGGTGCTTCTTATTGTGCACTAGGTTAATTGAGAAAAATACTTTTTTGAAGGAGTATTTGGAAACATGTTGAAATCTTAAAGGGAATTTGCTGTACTAAACTTCTCTTTAAGGGAGGGAAAGCTAAATGTACATTAGGAGTAATAATAAGCCGGATATAATAATTATCGGCGCTGGAATCATTGGCTTAAGCATCGCTTACAACTTGTTGGAAATAGACCCGAAACTTTCGATAACTCTTCTGGAAAAGGAGAAATTATTGGGAATAGGTTCCACTGGAAAATGCACAGGAAGTATTAGCTATCAATTGAGTAGCCCACTTCAGCGTCGCCTGAGTCTGCTCAGCAGAGATTTTTTTCGGAATTTTGATGCTGTCTTTGATACTCCCAGTTGGTATTGGGAGAAGGGGCATTTATTATTAGCGGATAACGAAGGCTTATTGAAGGATCTCCAATCGATCTCAGTTCAAGCCGACGCTGACAACATCCCCATGAACCTAATGAATCAAGAAGAATTGCAAAGGGAGTTCCCATATTTGCACAGAGACCGGTTCTTAGGAGGGGCTTTTTGTTCATGGGATGCCTATGCCGACCCCTATGCTGTTTTGGCAGCCCTGTACTCAGTGGTGCGCCGTAAAGGTGTCGGGGTATATTTTGAACATGAAGTAAGGAAAATCATCATTGATGGCGATACTATTAAAGGTGTTGAAACTAGACAGGGAGTATTTCAAAGTCCCCTCGTCGTGAATGCTGCTGGCCCTCATGCTGCACAATTAGCTGAAATGTCTGGCCTTACTCTTAAAATCCAGCCTTACCGTCGTCAGGTTTACGTCTGTACAAACCCTAAAGATGTTCCCAAAGCTTCTCCTACAATCATGGATTTATCCTCTGGCTTTTATCTCCATCAGGAAACTAGTGGGAAAACAGTGTTATTAGGGGGAACAGATAAGTACACTTGGCCGGGATTGCAAGAAACAGTAGACAAATCCGTGGCAGAAGACTTTTTTATGACGACCATGGAAATAATACCTTCTACGCTTGATATAAAGTGGCTGCGAACTTATACGGGACTTTGTGAACTAACCCCTGATTTTCATCCGATTGTTGGTGAAGCATCAGGATTGAAGGGGATGTTTTTCGCTAACGGGTTCAGCGGACATGGCTTTATGCATGCCCCAGCCATCGGGCGGATTCTAGCAGATCTGATTTTAAAGGGTAGTACTGACCAGATCGATGCTAGTTTACTTCATCCAGACCGATTTCTTAAAGAAAATCCATAAGTAAATTTCCTGGTACCACTGATAGTATAACCTTCGTGCATACCAGCGAGCTTCAACTTATGTTCACGAACCAGTTTACACTCATGCCGTAAGAAGATTGAATAGAGGAGAAGGATACTGAAGGTAATGAACAATATTTTTAAAAATGCTGTCCAAATATCTAAGATAATCTGTAGAGCAAAATTATCCCCAGGAGATATTGCTGTTGATTGTACCATGGGGAATGGAAATGATACGGAATTTCTATGCAGTTTAGTTGGCGAAAAGGGAAAAGTTTATGCTTTCGACATCCAAGAAGAGGCCGTTATAACTACTAGAAAGAGACTTCAAGAACTCAACTTACTAGCAAGAACCGAAATAGTATTGGATGGTCACCAGAATATTGATAAATACATCAAGGGAAATGTGGAATTAGTGATCTTTAATTTAGGCTATCTGCCTAAAGGAAATCATGCTATTACCACGAAAAAAGAGACTACCATTGAAGCAGTTCAGAAATCTATGGGGTTGCTCAAACCTAATGGAATAATACTAATAGTTGTATACTCAGGACATGAGAATGGCAAACTTGAAAAGGAAGCTTTAATAAATTTCACCACAACAATAAACCAGAAGGAATATAATGTTGCTGAAATTTGCTTCCCAAACCAGATTAATAGTCCCCCGGAACTTATTTGTATTGAAAAGGTTTAAAGGGCAAGGCTAGGTAAATATTTCTATTTGCCATTCCATTATATGTTGCGTACAATTAGATTGTAAAAAATATAAAAGAAAAAGGTGACTAGCATGTCTATTTATGATTATTCATTTCAGTCCATCGAAGGTAAAACAGTCTCTCTTTCTGATTTTCAAGGTAAGGTGATGTTGATTGTCAACACCGCCAGCAAATGCGGTTTTACTCCCCAATATGAGGGACTAGAGAAACTTTATGAAGCTTATAAAGATCAAGGTTTAGTGGTGATCGGTTTCCCCTGTAACCAATTTGCTGAGCAGGAGCCGGGGACCAATAGTGAGGTTCAGGAGTTTTGTAAGATAAGATATGGGGTTACCTTCCCGCTTACGGAAAAGGTGAATGTACGGGATGAAAATGCTGATCCAATCTTTCAATATCTTACTGAAAACACAACCTTTAAGGGGTTAGGTAAAGGCCTTAAAAACAAAGCCCTTGAACTTATGCTCAAACAGAAATACGGAAAGCAGTTCTCTGATAACTCTGTTAAATGGAACTTTACAAAATTCCTCATTGGCAGAGACGGAAAAATAGCAGGCCGTTTTGAGCCCACTGTCTCACCGGAAAGCATGGTATCCTCGATTGAGGAGTGCTTGTAAATTGAACTGGGACGCGAAGGAAATGCTCAAACTTGACAATCAGTTGTGTTTTGCTCTTTATGCCTGTTCAAAAGAAATTATTGCCTTGTATAAACCATACCTGAACTCTCAGGGACTAACCTACACTCAATATATTACACTTTTAGTATTGTGGGAGGAGGATGGACTCAATATCTCTGAGCTTGGGAACAAGCTCTTGCTAGATTCAGGAACACTTACCCCTCTTCTGAAAAAACTTGAAAAATTTCAGCTGGTAGAGAGAGTAAGGGATAGAGACGATGAGAGAGTGGTTAAAGTTTTCTTGACGGAAAAAGGAAAAATGCTGCAGGAAACTTTTAGTGATCTACCGCAAAAGATGTTTTGCAATACAGGAATCCGGGTGGAGGAAGCCATAAAGCTTAAGGCCATGCTGAATCAGCTGCTGGGAAACATTCGAAAGTTATAATGCTCCAGTTATATTGACAGCTGTAATTACTTGGCATATAATAGCTAGTATTATATTTGAATATTATACAAAATGACTGATGATGAGAAATAGTATGTCTTATGAGGGTGTCTTAGCGAGTCAGAGGTGGTGAGAGTCTGATACAAGTCTCTTAGACAGAATGGTTCTCAGAGGTGTGATCCGAAAACCGTAAAAGTTAGTAGGTGATTCCGGGGGTTTCCCGTTACAGAGACAAAGGTATCGAGAATTGTATTCTCCGTACCTGATAGATTAAGGTATTTGGTAGATTGTTTGCTTAAGTCCAATTGGTTGGTTGATTGGATTTGGAGGAAAATAATTGCCTTATACGAATTAAGGTGGTACCACGGAGCTTTCCGTCCTTTTAGGACAGAAGGCTCTTTTTTATTGTAATAAGAAAGGAGCGTTCAAATGGTTAAGGAAAAGTTACATGTACTGTCTGATGGCGGCTACGAAACAAAGGGGCATTTTGGTCCATATGGAGGTGCCTATGTTCCAGAGACCTTAGTTCCTGCTTTGCGAGAATTAGAAGAGGCCTACATGAGATCTGGCCGAGATGAGAGCTTTCAGAAAGAGTTTCGAGACCTGTTACAAAGGTATGTTGGACGACCATCTTTATTCTATGAAGCCAAGCGCTTATCAGAACAATTGGGTGGTGCCCGAATTTATCTTAAAAGAGAAGATCTCAATCATACCGGTGCACATAAAATTAACAACACTTTAGGGCAGATTTTGCTCGCTAAAGCTATGGGTAAGAAAAGAGTGATTGCTGAGACAGGAGCAGGACAGCATGGGGTAGCTACTGCTACGGCTTGTGCATTATTTGCTCTTCCGTGTGTAGTTTATATGGGAGAAGAAGATGTTCGCCGACAGAAGTTAAACGTCTTGCGGATGAAGTTATTGGGTGCAGAGGTTCGTACTGTGACTCATGGATCATGTACTCTAAAAGATGCTATTAATGAAGCACTGCGGGACTGGGTGACTAATGTTGAGGAGACGTTTTATTGCTTTGGGACGGCAGCCGGACCACATCCCTATCCAACAATTGTTCGAGATTTTCAGGCAGTAATTGGACATGAGACCAGGGAGCAAGCCTTAAAGGAATTAGGAAAACTTCCAGACGCGATCATTGCCTGTATTGGAGGTGGGAGTAATGCCATTGGTATCTTCCATCCTTTCATCTCCGACCCAGAGGTAAGACTAATTGGAGTCGAAGCAGGGGGAACAGGAAATAAGACGGGGGAAAATGCTGCGACACTTTGTTTGGGTGAACCCGGTGTTTTGCATGGAGCTTATAGCTATTTGCTGCAAGATGATGATGGACAAATTGTTGTAACCACATCTGTCTCTGCCGGACTTGACTATCCCGGCGTAGGACCAGAGCACAGCAATCTGAAGGAAACGGGTCGAGCAGACTATGTCAGTATTTCGGATCAAGAAGCGTTAGATGCTTGCTCCTTGCTTTGTCAGACTGAGGGAATCCTGCCGGCCCTGGAAAGTGCCCATGCCATCGCCTATGCAGCTAAACTTGCCCCCAGACTCTCGAAAGATCAAGTGATCGTAGTTAATCTTTCGGGCAGAGGAGATAAAGATGTAGAAACCTTAGCTCAGTATTTAGAAGGAGGTGCAGATCATGAGTGAGAGACTTAAGGCGGTTTTTCAAACTAAACCTGCAGGGGTAACTCGTCTGATTTCATATATTATGGCGGGAGATCCTACCGTAGAGGTCAGTCTGCGACGCCTAAGGGGGCTGGCTGATCACGGAGTGGATGTTTTAGAACTGGGAGTTCCCTTCAGTGATCCAATGGCCGATGGGGTGGTGATTCAAGCTGCGGCTGAGAGAGCTTTAAATGCTCAGATGACGGTGAAAAAAACCTTAGAACTGGTAGAGGAATTTCGTAAAACTCACAACACCCCCCTTCTTTTGATGAGTTATCTGAACCCACTTCTTCGTTATGGGTGGGATCGATTTGTTGAAGATGCAGCTGAGGCAGGAGTCGATGGGTTTATCTTACCGGATTTACCTTGGAGGGAAGGTCAAGGGCTTAGAACAAGAACTGAGAAAAGTGTCGGTAACAAACTATCTTTTATCCCGATGATTGCCCAAACTAGCCGTGAGCAAGATATTGAGGCTGTCTCTCAGGTAACCGAAGGATTTGCTTACGTTCTATCGCGTAATGGGATTACCGGAGGAGAAGTTGAAATCCCTGACAACGTTAGCGTGTTTATAGAAAGCTTGAGGGATAGCCTTCAAATCCCGCGTTGTGTCGGTTTTGGGATTCAGAAAGCCGAACAAGTCCGTGCATTAGCAAAAATTTGCGACGGAGTTGTCGTTGGCAGTGCTTTAGTAAAAGCCTTTGCCAAACTTGATCAAGAGGGATTAGAGGAAAAAGACTTAATCGAGCAGGAAAAAGAAGTATTTACTTGGTTGGCAAGCCTGAAGCAGTAGGCAAGCGCTTTCGAGGGATGCTTCTCAATGTCAATTAAACCCTTCACCATAACACCAGATTTTTCTGGTGTTATTCCTTATTCCCCTACCACCGAGTCTCCATGTTCAGCTTTAGCTGAACGAGTTCACTGTCGACTAAGCTAACCATACACTCTATTTAGAGCTTGCTAATTTATTGAAAAGTCTAGATTCCTAAGGGTTTACGGGTAGTGTCTTAATAAATGTGCATTAAAAACAGACTTTGGCGTCAAAAAATGTGCCCATGGTGTTAAAATCAAATGTTGCACCGGTGCACCATTTGGCCTCTCTTCCCCCACGGGAGAGTAAATCACGATTTATTAGCAAGCCCAATTTAAATCGTTAATACTTAATTAATAAACTGTTTAGAAAAAATCAATAGATTTGGCCTAGAATATAGCTTAGGAAGTTTTTGTAAATCTTCAAAACCAAAGTAAAAATAATAACTATTACACAAGTATGTGAAGTATCAGGCCAAGATTTCTCGTCTAATTAGATATAACTGATTAACTCTTATTTTGCTAAGGAAAAAAGATAAGAGTCGGTTTGCTATGGTCAATTTTCGATTAAGGGGGTGCGTAATGGAATCAGCTATTGAAACAGTAGATTTAGGGAAGATGTATAAACTAGGAACAGTCGATGTGGAGGTATTAAAGGATGTTAATGTAATTATTCACAAAGGTGAGTTTGTTTCAATTATGGGACCATCTGGTTCAGGGAAAAGTACCCTTTTATATTTGATAGGTGGGCTTGATAAACCAACCTCAGGCTGCATCAGGGTCAATGGCAAAGAGATTTCTAAAATGAAGGATAAAGAAGAAAGCTCCATGCGCAGAAAAGAAATAGGATTCGTCTTTCAATTTTATAACCTAATACCCAATTTGACTGTAGAAGAAAATATTGTACTACCAATTTTATTAGACAGTAAAAAAATAAAAAATTATAAGCAGGAGCTCAATGAAATTTTGACAATTGTAGGGCTTTCAGATAGAAGAAACCATACTCCTAAGGAATTGTCGGGAGGTCAGCAGCAAAGAGTAGCTATTGCCCGAGCGCTAATTAACGAGCCTGAAATCATTTTAGCAGATGAGCCCATAGGAAATCTCGATTCCAAAACGGGAACAGAGGTTATGGAACTTTTGAAGACAATTAATCTGGAAAGAGGAAGAACTATTATCCAGGTTACTCACTCCCGAGAAGCCGCGGATTATGGTCAACGAATCATCAACCTAAGGGATGGGAAGGTATGTCAATGATGAAAAAAGTAGTGATAGGACTCACCTTGATCTTAACGATATCAGGATGTAGTAAAGAACCCGTAAAAAATAATGAAGAAAACGTGACAAAAGTTGAAACTACGCAGGTAGTCGAAGCTTTTGGCACAGTTAAGTCTACAGATGTTAAAACGATAACTATCGATTTCATGACAGTTGTTTCCAAAATTAACGTTGTAGAAGGGCAAAGAGTCTCTAAGGGCGATGTTTTGGTTAGCTTAAACTCTCAAAACTATCTGACCCAAATTAGAAACAAGGAACTTGATATAAAAACATTACAAATTGAATTGGCTGGTTTAAATAGGGATTACGAGACGAAAAGAAGTAGTTTAGAAAAAAGCGCTGATCCAGAAATTATGAGATATATCAATGATCAGAAACATGCCCAGGTTTTACTTAGTAAAGCTCTTGAGGACTTAAAGGCCAGAGAATCTTTGTATGCTGCAGGCGCTTTATCCTTAAAAGAGCTCAATGAGTATCAACAAACTGTCAAAGACAAGGAAAAGGCCGTTGCCGATGCAGTTTTTTCGGAAGAAAACACTAGGAAAAGAATTCAGCAAGAGATAGACCAGTTGCGAACATCTATTGATCAGAAAAGCCTTCAAGTTACCTCTAAGGAGCTTGAGCTTAAAGCAATGCAGGAAAAGATGAACAAAAGCTACATACAGGGTAATGAGATTATCGCAGATGTTTCTAATGGAGTAGTCACTGATCTTGGCTGCACTCAGGGAGATATAATTATTGATCCGGAGAAAAAACTTTTGAGTATTCTCAATAAAGACAGTGTTTTGATTGAGGCGAATGTGGCGGAGGAATTTATTAAGGATGTAAAGATCGGCGCAGAAGTTATCATAAGCCCTGACGCCGATAAATCGCGAACTTACAACGGAAAAGTATTATTTATTGCAGAGAAAGCAGTTCTGAAAAACAATGAAACGACTATTCCTGTGCGCATATCCATTGAAAATCCGGATGACTTTCTGCTTCCCGAATTTAATGTCGGTGTAAAGATAAGTTTCGATAGTCCAAAAGTTGATGCCAAAGAATAATCAAGGTGCTGCGCAGGTTCTTGGTTTAGGACTGGGGAGTTTCTTTAGGAGTGATAAGATTGGGCATAATCATCAAGTTTATATTTAAAAGTATCGGTGAAAAGAAACTGCGGACTTTTCTGATCGTTTTATCAATTGTTTTATCCTCGGGAGTATTTTTTGCCTCAATAGCTATTTCCGGGAGTCTAGAGGAAATGATTATCAAGGGAATTAAAGATTCAATTGGTAATGCTGATATAATAATTACGCCCACTGAAAAATCCTCTTCTCCGTTTTTCTATATCAATAAAGCAGAGAGTTACAAAGATCGTACAGAATATATTATTGGAGAGATTCAGGAAAATGCGGTTTTCAAACCCGATAGGAATGAAGAAATAAGCATTAACTTGACAGGAGCATCTATCGAAGATGTCCAAACAATGAACCCCTTTACAATTGAGCAACAGTATAATTTATATCCTTTTGAGGGCAGGAAGATCTTCATTGGCAAATCAGCTGCAGAAAAGTATCAATTGAATGTAGGCGACAGCCTGGAACTGGAATTCGGACAAGGACAACAAACCTCTAGACAAAAGTTCACGGTGAGTGGAATAGGCTCCTCGACTGGCTTTTTTAAAGGAACCTCAAAATCAATCCCTGCCGTCGTACCCCGGGACTTCTTAAGTAATTATAATAATGCACGAGGTAAGGTAGGGACTGTCTATATTAAGCTGCTTAAGCCTGAAGATAAACAGGAAATGATTCAGCTGTTGTCAAATGACTATAAAGACTACAGGGTGTTTGAACTATTCCCTTTTGAAGAAATAAAACAGGAAACTTTGATGATCTCGGCTATATTTCTAATGTTGTCATCCATTGTTTTTTTTATGAGCATTTTCATTATTTACTCATCATTTAAGGTGATTACGACAGAAAAGCTGCCAATCATAGGAACCTTTAGAAGTATTGGGGCTACCAAAAGGATGACAAACTTTTTATTATTAGGAGAAAGTCTTCTTTATGGTATCGTTGGCGGCATTTTAGGATGTGGAGTAGGAGTAGGGATCTTATATCTTATGTCTTATGCCTTAAGTAGAATGGTCAATGGTTCTGAAGGAATGGAATTTCAAACTACAATTCAGTTTTCGGGATTGAATTTTGTACTTGCCTTTATGATGGCAGTAGTTCTTTGTTTTGTCAGCTCAATCATCCCTATCTTAAAGGTATCTAAAATCCCAATCAAGGATATCGTTCTGAACTCAGTGCAAAAGAATACTACACGAAAAAGGTTATGGCTGATACTGGGCCTAGTATTTATGGTTGCTGCTTTGGCGTCTTCCTTTATTGAATCCAACGATTTAAGGCCGATCTTTGGCAGCATAGGTATGATAATGACTCTTACTGCTATCGTAATGCTTGTACCCTATATTACTTCCGTTTTTGTAAAGATCTTTGAAACCTTGTATGTTTTTGTCTTTGGGAACATAGGTATACTTGCGGCTAAAAATTTGAGAGAGAATCAAAACATAATTAATAATATTTCTATGTTGGCAATAGGCATAGCCTGCTTACTTCTAATTAATACAGCCAGCTATGATAATGTCATAAGCATAACTGATCAGTTCAAGAATTCTTTATATGATATCGAAATGTATACGAATAAAGCGGATAGGAATATTGAGAAGCGATTACTTATTATTGATGGTGTACAAGAAGTATATGGGGATTATGAGGCTTATGGAATAGAACTGACAGATAGAAATGATCGGATTTCTCGCCTTAAAGGGATTGATAAAAGCAAGATTTTAGATTTCTGGAATATCGAGATGAATGGAGATATTGATGAAACCTTTGAAAGACTTGATGAAGGTCGCAATATTTTAATAACCCATACATTAAGAGAAAAGTTGAATTTAAAAGAAGGGGATCTGGTAAACTTAAAATTAAAAAGTGGCGAAAAGGGCTACAAAGTGATTGGATTCTTCGATGATTTTGCAACAAATAAAAATATTGGTTTGATCTCTCAAAGATTTTTTAAAGCTGACATGCAGTATAAGTATTATTCAAGTATTTATATTAAGACATCCAAAAATCCTGAGGACGTGCTGAAAAGAATTGAAGCTGAATTTATAAGACTAAAGCCCTACTTACAGACTAAAAGCAAACTTCAAGAAGAATATTTGAGTTCCAATCAACAAGTAACTTTACTGATGTCTGGTTTTTCGATTCTAGCAATCGTTATTGGTGTTTTTGGAGTATTGAACAATCTGCTAATAAGTTTTCTTGTCCGTAAACGTTCTCTTGCAGTTTTTAAATCAATAGGAATGAGTAAAGTTCAAACAGTTAAGATGATTTTTATTGAAGCTGTTACCGGGGGTGCGATAGGAGGACTTTTAGGTGTAATAGCAGGAACCTTAATGATTGTAATTTTAGCTGGAACAAATAACTCAAAGAACATACATTTCCCGATAAGTTCCTATATAATATACGTTTTCGGTGGTATAATTCTAATGGTTATAGCCTCAATAATTCCTGCCCTAAAATCTTCAAAACTTGATATTGTCTCGTCCATAAAACTTGAATAGATCCACTGCACAAGATAATATCAATATCTGAGAAATTATTAGGTATAAACCACTAATGAGGCTCGATGTTTATTGTTAAAAGGAGATTTAAGAAATGTTATTAATTGAGATTTTGAAAGCGGTTATTCTGGGTATCGTTGAGGGAGTTACAGAGTGGCTGCCTATTAGTAGTACGGGGCATATGATTTTAGTCGACCAGTTTATACAACTTAATATGAGTGAAGCTTTTAAAGAGATGTTCTTTGTCGTTATTCAACTTGGGGCAATCCTTTCAGTCGTTGTTTTATATTGGAAAAAGCTAATCCCGGTATCATTTACAAAGAAGGCATCTATAAAATACGATACAATCATACTATGGTTAAAAATTCTTACTGCCTGTCTGCCAGCGGCAATTATTGGTCTGTTGTTTGATGATCAAATAGATGCTCAGTTTTATAACTATCAGACGGTTGCTGTTACCTTAATTTTGTACGGGATACTGTTTGTCGTTATCGAAAATCGAAATTCTAATTTCAGGCCTAGGATCAATAATTTATCCCAAATCACCTATAAAACCGCTATGATCATTGGAGTATTTCAAGTTTTGGCACTAATCCCGGGCACATCCCGTTCGGGTGCAACTATTTTGGGGGCTATCTTAATAGGTACATCCAGAACGGTCGCTGCAGAGTTCACCTTTTTCTTAGCTATTCCAATTATGTTCGGAGCTAGCCTTCTCAAAATATTAAAATTTGGTTTAGTGTTTACTAATGCTGAACTTGTAATTTTATTAACTGGAATGGTAGTTGCTTACATGGTATCAATATTATCTATCAAATTTTTAGTCGGATACATTAAGAAGAATGACTTTAAGGCCTTCGGTTGGTATAGAATTATCTTGGGAATTATTGTTTTGCTTTACTTTTTAATTGTAAGTTAGTCCTTACTAAGTACTAAAAGAGGAAATTATCAAAACTGTGAGCTAAGAAAAGGAAGAGGAAGTCCTCTCCTTTTCTTTTATATAGGGATTTTGTCGTTTTTCCAGGGAGTTCTTAACAGTTAAAGAACGTAGCTATGATAAACCCTTGCATTCCAATCAAGCTAAGACACCTGTTTCTTAAGCAGGTGTTTTTTATTTTGCTTAGGTGGAGTTAGAGTCCTCCAAGTCTCTATGTACCCTTTAGTTGAAGGGGCTCACTGTATTATTACGCGGTAATAATTTTCTTCGAGGAGCTTTTTGAGGGTCATGACCTGAGCTGCGTCGATGGTCTCTAATTCTAGTTCTACCTTTGCGTAACTGATGGGTATATCTAAGGTTTCTCGCCGATGGGAAACGGCAAGCACATTCGCCCCCTTACTTGCAATTAACTGTAAGAGTTGAGCTAGAGCACCGGGGCGATCACTAATAACAGTCGTAAGAAAGCACTTACGACCATTTTTAACGAGTCCTTTGTCAATGGTGCGCGCCAGGATATTAACATCGACGTTGCCGCCGCTTAGAACTGCAACGATTTTGCGATTTTTGTAATGTGACAACCTATGTATTATTCCCGCAGCAGCGGCGGCCCCTGCGCCTTCGGAAACAACTTTAGCACTCTCTAGGAACAATAACATTGTACTGGCAATTTCATCCTCATCCACGGCCACTATATCGTCAACATATTTACTTACAAGTTCAAAAGTAAGTTCACCAGGTGTTTTAACGGCAATCCCATCAGCAATGCTTGGAGTCCCATTAATTGTAATTGGGTGCTGATTGTTAATCGATTCAATCATCGAAGGATTATTTTTACTTTGCACACCAATAATTTTGATGGTGGGATTTATAGTTTTGAGTGCCAGAGCAACACCTGAAATTAATCCGCCGCCACCAATTGGCAAGACGACAACTTCGACATCAGGCAGATCATCAAGAATTTCCAAGGCAATAGTACCTTGCCCGGCAATTACCTGTGGATCATTAAAGGGGTGTATAAATGTTGCTTGGGTTTCCGACTGAATGCGTCGTGCTTCATTGTAAGCCTCATCGTAGGCTTCGCCATGCAGAATGACTTCTGCACCATACTTGCGTGTGGCAGTTACTTTGGAAAGGGGAGCGTGCAAAGGCATGACAATTTTTGCTTCGATTCCGTAAATTGCGGCGGCTACTGCGACCCCTTGAGCATGGTTGCCAGCCGAAGATGCGATCACACCCAGTGCCTTTTCTTGGTCAGTCAAGTTAGCAATTCTATTGTACGCTCCTCTAATCTTGAAAGACCCGGTGCGTTGAAGATTTTCCATCTTTACAAAGACCTGATTACCACTCATATTACTTAAACGAGGATTAAAGACTAAAGCTGTTTTATAGGATACTCCTTGGAGAGTAGTTTTGGCATTTTTAATATCTGCTAGAGAAATATTCATAGAGTGGTTCCTTCCCTTGTAATTTATTGGTTCAAGCTATGTGAACATTACTTTAGTTTGTTCATTCGGAGTATGATCTATGAAAAAAATGTAAAAAAGATAGTCAGAACATCCAGTGTTCTGACTATCTTTTATGGGCAGTATAAGTTTTTAACTATAATCTATTATTCAATGATTCCAAAGCCTCTCATAGCGTGTATTATGTGGAGTTTCATTGCGGTTTTTGCTCCTTCAGCATCTCTTTTTGCTAAAAACTCCATAATCATACGGTGATCATTCAAAGTGTTTTGAATCATTTCCTCATTTGTGTCAGATAATAGAACTCCCTTATCAATCGCTTGATAGAGGATAGGCATCAGCCGATTCATAAATTCATTGTGGGTCGCCTTAGCTATGGATTTGTGAAATGCTTGTTCTGCCTCTGTTCGATCTTCCTTTTTTAAAATTAATTCTTCTTCGAGTCTGCCATAATATAAAATTCGTTCGAGCTCCCGATCGTTGGCCCGTTTAGCTGCGTAATAGGCTGATTGAGGCTCAAAGATCAGACGCATTTCATAGAGATCCTTTACGTCTGGTTGGAGTGTGGAAAGTTCTTTGAGGCCCAAATCTTCATTCAAATCAAGATTATTCTTAACAAAGGTGCCTTTACCACGATAAATCTCTAAAACATTATGTGCTACTAAAATACGGATAGCTTCGCGTAATGTAGTACGGCTAACTTGTAGAACTTCAGATAGTTCAATTTCGTTAGGGAGTTTGTCTCCTGAGCTGAATTTCTTATCTATAGTAATCATTGCCAGGATATTATCCGCTACATTTTCTGCCAGACTTCTTTTTTTCCTTGTCATGACGGCCCCCCTTAAGTGAATACTATTAATACTGTATCCCAATATCTTTAAAAAGCAAGTTTAAATTCTTAAGTTTAATTTGATATATTCAAAACAAAAAGGCAACCATCAATTCTTTAATTTGATGATGCCCTTTTTTGTTAGGAGAGAGACTTCGTATATTAACCGTTTCTATGAAATTTAACAAGTTAAACTAAATTCTCAAAAGAAGATCTACTCATCGTTGTGAATTGATTTTTGGCTGTTTGATAGGCTTCTATGGCATCATCCTTTAGGAATGTAGACTCTTCTTGGATCTTTTGGGTTAGATCTCTTTTCATTGCTATTGCTTCTTGCGAATCAATCTGGCCATCGCCATTTGTATCATATTCCAAGATTTCTGCGGCCGTATATTCACTTGAGGTTAACAACGCCTCTGTCGAAGTTGAAGATCCGCTCTTAGAGGAATCGGCTAGTCTTGGAACAGAGGTAGCCGGACTAGAATTTCTTGAATTAGAGGTTGTTGAGGTTGCCTTGCTTGAATCATTGCCTTGACTTTTGTTTCCGGGCCCTTGTCCACTTTTTCCTGAGTCTGTCGAAAGGTTACTTGAAGCTGTAGAATTGGTAAAAGTATCACCATCATAGCTTGTGTCGGGGTCACTGCTTATAGTGCTTTGGTTGTCGATTAAACCTTCATCTTTGTTCTTCGTCGAGCTTTTATTGTTTTCGATATAGTGACTATTCAGTAAGGATGATGCTTCTGAACTGATGGATGAAATAGACATATAAACCTCCTTTCCTTTTATAAGGTTATTTAGTTATCGATTGTAATTCTTTGAGTTAAGTTTGAAAACGCTTAACTTGTTACTTGAAATTTAATCCATGCTTGTTTAGGCGGTATAGGAGAGTTGGACGAGAAATCCCCAGATACTTTGCTGTCCTGGTCTGGTTATAATTATTCTTCTCTAAGGCTTTAATTATTAGACGCTTCTCTAACTCTTCTAATGAGAAACCTCCTTCAGGAAGATTGATGATAGGATCCGAAGTAGCCTTCTCAAAGTTCTCTAGTAACTCGCTAGGAAGATGTATTGGCAGAATTTCATTGTTTTGGCAAACAATTAGTGGTCTCTCAATGGCATTTTGCAATTCTCTTATGTTACCTGGCCAATCATATCGAGTCAGAATTTTCATGGCTTCAGGAGAGATCTTCTTGGTATGGGAAGGATCAAATTTTCCTAAGAAATGATTAACTAAGAGAGGGATATCGTCTTTACGCAATCTTAATGGCGGCATTTTGATTTGCATCACATTTAAGCGATAATAGAGATCTTCTCTGAAGGTTCCATTAGCAATGGCTGTGGAAAGTTCAGCATTAGTGGTAGCAATGACCCTTACATCGATTGGTATTGTTTCAGTTCCACCGACTCTTTCAAAACATCTTTCCTGTAAAACCCTGAGTAATTTTACTTGCATGCTTATTGGCATGTCGCCGATTTCGTCTAAGAGGATGGTACCTTTATCGGCCATCTCAAAACGGCCTTTTTTTCTGGTTGTCGCCCCGGTAAAGGCCCCCTTTTCATGCCCAAATAATTCACTTTCCAGCAGGTGTTCAGGAAGGGCGGCACAGTTCACCGCTATAAAGGGCATATTTCCGCGGTTACTGGCTTTGTGGATTTCTACAGCTGCAACCTCTTTACCGGTTCCGCTTTCACCGGTTATCAAAACTGTTGCATTAGTTTTGGCAACCTGCTGTATTAATAGGGCAACTTCTTTAATGGCATCACTTTGTCCAATCATTTTCCCGTATTTCTCGCCTAACTCTTGACGCAGGTAACTTACTTCATGTTCCAAATTGGATAAATGCAAAGCCTGTTTTACTTGGATTTTTAATTCATCAAGTTTAAAAGGCTTGGTTATATAATCAGTAGCACCAATTTTCATAGCTTCAATGGCGGTCTCGATAGTTCCGTGAGCAGTGATCATAATCACCGGTATATTAGGGTTTATACTCTTGAGCCTTTTTAAAACTTCTAGGCCATCAATATCAGGCATTTTCAAGTCCAATATAACCGTTGATGGTTCGGTTTCAAGTGCCAGTTCAATACCTTGTAAACCCCTTGTTGCAGTAACAACTTGATATCCCTCGTGACTTAACGCCCTTTCTAAGGCCCAACACATTCTTTCTTCGTCATCGATTACCAAAATTCTTGGAATCAAGAATATCACTCTCCTAAGCAGAATTAGGGTGTCACTGGTAGTTTGATTGTAAAGGTTGTACCATTATAAGGAGTGCTGTCCACATCGATCATTCCACCGTGTAGCTTAATGCTTTGATATGAGATAGATAGGCCTAATCCTGTACCGGCTTGCTTAGTAGTAAAGAAGGGGTCAAATATTCTATGAATATCCCCTCCCGAGATTCCTTCGCCTGTATCAGACAAGCTGACAATAACTATATCATCCGTTTGACTTGTTGTAATATCTAAATTGCCGCCGGAAGGCATAGCTTCAGCAGCATTTACTATAATATTTACGAATACCTGTTTGAGTTTTTCGGTATCTGCGAGGATTTTGGGAAGCTTAGGATCTAGGTGAAGTTGAACTTTTACCTCTTGTTTTCGTAACATTGCTGCTGAAAATGATAGGACTGCCATAATTAGATCATTAATTGAACACTCTCGAATAGAAACTTTAGTCGGCCGTCCAAAGTCTAACAGTTCTTGAATTACATTGTCTTGTCTGTCCACTTGTTCATCTATTGCCCGTGTATATTCCTCGATACCACTCATCTGAGAATATTCCTGTTTCATTAGGTCGACTAAAGTTTTAATAATACCGATGGGATTTCGTAATTCATGAGCTACACCTGTAGCTAATTGTCCTAGAGCTATGAGATGTTCAGATTGCCTTAGTTGATCTTCCAAACGTTCCTTTTCACTTAAACTCTCGGCCATGCGATTAACAGCCCGAGCCACCTCTCCCAGTTCACCGGACATTTCAGGTAATAGGTGGTGTATATCATATTCCATACGATGTAACCCTCGCTTTAAGCGATCTACTCCAGTAGTGATATTGCGTATTGTTCTTAGAGTAGCAAACATGACGACGGCTAATACGCCTAATGTAGAATACCGCAGCAATTTTCGATAAAAACTGCTTTGATAAAAAAACGGGTTAAGGCGCTCCCCGGCCCACATAACTGCAACTACTTTCCCTTTAAGGACAACGGGTGAAATGTATTCTACTACTTGATCATCAAAAGACCCGGAGATTCGAAAGAGGGGCTCTTTACCCATTTCTGCAGCAACAAGGCCTGATTTGGTACTTGCAAATATTTCTTTCTCTCTCTGAGTTTCTTCGGCGGGGGATAGGTTTCGATAATTATGTAAGAAACCCAATACTGTAATCTTTTCTGCTTGCGGAACATATAAACCGAAGCGAATACCGGAATTTGACGGAATATATGGTTCTACAACTTTAGTGAACTCGTTGTGCAGAAGGTTGGGGGATAAATTTTCAGGTTCAAACCCTAAAGAATCGAGATTTACCGAAAGTTCTTGATTAGTGCTTTTTACTAAAGCTGCAAGCCTCTGTTCCTTATCAAAAAAGATTACTTGGTCTGTTTGAGAAGCAAAGAAAATGTCGTACATTAAGGCTAATAAAGGGACAAGCATAATAAATGCAAAAATTGTAACTAGCTGATTGGTAAGACTTTTTCTCTTGAACGACGATAGGAAATCCTTATGGATGCCCAAAACAACGCCACCTCCAACTACCAGTGGATTCTATTAGTTGAATTATATAATACATTTAGCTGTAGCAAAAGATACATTTAGGCGGAATTCCGAGAAAAAATCTAATAATCTAAGCAATAGAGAGGAAAAGCAGGTTAACCAATGAATTTGTACTTGCTTTCCTTATGAAGAAGTATAGCATTTGCTACACTTCTTTTTTTAATGGTCATAATAAATGCATAGAATATCAGCTAATTGACGTTGGCACAGTATTTGCTATATAGAGAATTATATCACAAACCAAGGAGGGGGGATATCTCTTTAACTCAAGGTAACTTTTTACTAAATTACAAAGGAGAGATTGGTATGAGTGGAGCGGCAAAAACGAGCTCTTTAAAAACTATCGTCTATCTAGGATTATCGATCAGTGCGTATGTACTAATTTTCTTTAACATTGATCAATTAAATGGTTTCTATTTAAGCAAAGGAATAATTCCAGCAGTTTGCCTTTTAGGCACCGTCATCGGAATCGCATTTTTGTACGGGACAGCGATATCTCATACTCTAAGCATACTAGGCTTAGAAAGTAAACATTAGAAAGGGGGCTTCACCAATGGCTGGAGAAGCAGTTAATCTAGTTGGAGAGGTTATGCGGTTTATAGATATTACCCCAAAAACGGGACTCTCTATGATAGGACTTGGTTTTTTAGGAGGAACATTAAGCGGCTTTTTAGGAAGCGGTGGTGCCTTTGTAATGACACCAGGCATGATGGCCTTGGGGGTTCCCGGTATCGCAGCAGTAAGTTCGAATCTTGCTCATAAATTTGGTAAAGCAATGGTTGGGGCCAGGAAGCACTCTAAGATGGGAAATGTCGATGTCAAGCTCGGCGTGTTCATGGTAGCTTTTCTATTACTTGGAGTTAGATTAGCGGTTATTCTAAATGAGTCAATTTTTGCTAGTATGGGCAAGGAAGGTTCGAACTTGTATATTAGTGTAGTTTTTGTTGTTCTGTTATCCGGTCTTTCGGTTTTTATTTTAAGAGATATTTCTAAGCCAAACTCTAATAAGGGTTCAAGTGAACCGTCGGGATTAGCAGCTAAATTATCAAGCTTAAATATTCCACCTATGATCTATTTTAAAGTTGCTAATGTTCGTGTATCCTTATGGCTCGTTGCGATTATCGGTTTAGCAACCGGATGGTTAGCTGGAACAGTAGGTGTAGGAGGATTCATTGGAGTTCCAGCCATGATATATCTTCTGGGTATCCCTACAATGGTGGCAGCAGGGACAGAATTATTCTTAGCTATTTTCTCAGGTGCCTCAGGGTCCTTTCAGTATGCTATGAATGGTTTTGTGGATATTCGGCTGGTTTTACTGCTATATTTGGGATCTCTTTTAGGACTCCATATTGGGGCCAACGCCACTAAAATGGTTACTGAATTGCAAATTAAATTTGTAATGGCTATGGTAATTGGTATGTCTGCTCTAAGCAGAGCCTTTGCTATTCCCAAATATTTGACTGACCTGCATATGATGAACCTATCTAATGGAGTGGCTGGTCTTCTTGATTTGGCAGCTACAGTTACTCTGTACGGTGGTGCTATTATAGGCGTATTGATGATAATTCGGTATATTGTTCGATATAAACAGGCCTCAAAAGTAAACTCACTGAGCTCGGTTCAGAGTACCCTAAAGCGTGATCTTGCCTAATTTAACGCCCCTAATTTCATAAATCGAGGTGGTAATATAGATGAATCAAGGAAATCTCTTTAAGGTACTTCTTTATTTTGACGGAACCCCACATTCTTTGTCAGCTGCTGTTTACACAGCAGATTTGCTAAAAAGAATACCTCATATGTCCCTAAATATCGTACATGCGCAAGAGAGTGTTGAGGGAGTGTTTATACCGGGTGAATACAATTTGATGGGCCAGTGGTCATCAGATCTCTGCTCTGTGAAACAGGAAGTTAATAAAGCGAGTCAGGATTCTAAGATTATTGCTAAAATAAATGAGATATTCTTTAAAACAGGGCAGGATGTCAGTCAAGAAGTTATCTTTGCTAATTCGAATATTCCAGATATCGTAGACTCAATCATTGATTATTCGACCAAACAGAGACCTGAATTGATCATCATGGGTACAAGAGGGCCAAGCAGCTTTAAGGGCTTAATGCATGGAAGTTTAGCCCATAGTGTCCTGAATAAATCTAAAATACCGGTATTACTGATTAAGAAACTGCCTCAGGAATTTATTGATGAGTTTTGCTCTTCTTCGTCAGAGAAGTCTGGTCGTCGCAAAGGGCGAAGAAATCACTTATATGAGGTGAAAACAATATAATAGCATTCAGATTAAAGTCTAGGAGAGTAATAATCGCCTAGTCTTTTTTTGTGGTCTTTTCAGCGACACATAAGGGAATAGGATGGAGAAATAAAAAGAATATGACTTAGATAGGGAAAAGTTGTATAATACCCTTTGTAGATTATGTTAAAACCTGGATTTAATGTATGTGTGGGGGTATTTTCTGAATGGTCAATCCTGGATTTATGATAGTTGTTACCATGGTTCTTTTAGTTTATGGTGGGCTTAACTACTACATAGGTCTGCGTGGATGGCAGGCTCTGTTTAGCTATGTTCCATTTTTTAATTCCAAGGTTTATTGGACAATTTTCTTGCTGCTTTCTCTAGCTTACTTATTTAGTAGGTTATTGAAAAAATTTCTTCCTATCATCTTACATGAAATACTAACTGTTCTTGGAGCGTATTGGATGGCCTGTATGCTCTATTTCTTATTAATAATATTGTTGCTGGATCTCCTCCGTGTGTTTGACAGTCGGCTCCATTTTGTACCAGTAGGAATAAAACAGAGTTTGAACCCTGTCTTAGGGCTGACTGTTTTCGTATTAGTAATAGGAATTATTAGCTATGGAGCCTGGAATGCCCGTCATCCACGAATTAACCATTATGACCTAACAATTACAAAACAAGCAGGAGCCTTAAAGAAACTACACGTTGTCATGGTTTCCGATATACATCTTGGAACAATTATTCAGAATGATCATCTTACCAAGTTGGTCGACAAAGTTAATGAGCTGAAACCCGACTTGATTCTTATGGCGGGAGATGTGTTTGATGAAGATATTGAATCCAAAAATAAACAGCAAGTTGCGGATAACTTCCGTAGGCTGTCCTCTACTTATGGGAGTTTTGCTGTGTTAGGCAACCATGAATACATTGGCGGCAATGCCAATGAGGCAATAAAATATCTAAATGAAGCAGGAGTAAAAGTGTTAAGGGATAGTTCAGAAGAGGTTGGGGGGAGTTTCGCCCTTGTAGGGAGAGATGATTTATCGGGATCACGTTTTAATGGAACGAAGCGAGAAAGCTTAGCAACTCTGATGGAGGGGATAAATCCCTCTTTGCCAATTATAGTAATGGATCATCAACCCTCTCATTTGGAGGAACCGGTTGAACAAAAAGTAGATCTTCAGGTTTCTGGGCATACTCACAATGGGCAACTATTTCCCATTCAGTTTATTACACAGAAAGTTTTTGAACAGGATTGGGGATATCTGCGCAAAGGGGACTTTCAACTCATAGTATCATCGGGTTATGGGACATGGGGGCCTCCGATTCGAATCGGTAATACCCCTGAGATCGTGGATATTACAATAACATTTAAATAGTAACGTTAAATGAGCTCTGGAAGAAGTTTGCTTCCAGAGCTTTTTGTTTGTGTTTAGAGCCAAGAACTTAGCTTAAATTTCTCGTTGACGTATCAGGAGATTAGTGATAACATAAGCCTTAAAGATAATGATATTGATTATCAATTGCAAACATTTTGCAATAAGGAGTGGAAAGAATGCCTTTAACTATGTTATCACCGGGTAAAGAGGCTATAGTTGAAGCATGTAGAGCTAAAGAAACAACTAAAAAGTTTCTGGAAGGTTTAGGGATTATTCCTGGGGTTACGATATCAGTCATTACCGAGTTTAGCGGCAATCTAATTGTGGCCGTCAAAGGATCTAGATTGGCCTTAAATAGGGGAGTTGCTCAGCAAGTAATGGTACATGCATGAGGTTTTGGAGGAGGTAAATATTTTGGATAGAACTTTAAAGGAGTTACGAACAGGTGAAAAAGGCCTGATTGTCAAAGTCTTAGGTGAAAAGGGTTCTGTAAAGAAACGTTTAATGGATATGGGTGTGACCCGGGGAGCAGAAGTATTGGTAAGGAAAGTAGCGCCACTTGGCGACCCAATAGAAGTCAATATTCGGGGGTACGAATTAACCCTGAGGAAGGCTGAGGTGCAAAATATTATACTAGAATCAGGGTTGCTCCTGCATAAAGAGGAGTAATTTTTTTAAGATTCAAATGAGAATGGTTATCGACGTCTTGGGGGGAGTTGTGGAGTAGTGTGGTTAAAGTTTGCATTAGTAGGGAATCCGAACTGTGGAAAAACTACTTTGTTTAATGAAATTACTGGGGGCACTCAGTATGTTGCAAACTGGCCTGGAGTTACTATTGAAAAAAGAGAAGGAAAAGCCAAAAAGTTAAAAGAGGATGTTCTGATTATCGACCTTCCGGGGATCTATTCATTATCCCCATATTCTATGGAGGAAGTCATAGCCAGAGATTACATTATCAATGAAATGCCAGATATTGTGATCAATATCATTGATGGTACTAATATAGAAAGAAACCTATATCTGACCACTCAATTAATCGAATTAGGGGTAAATGTTATTGTTGCTCTAAACATGATGGATTCCGTAGATGCCAAAGGGGATAAGATTGATCTGGCTACCCTGGAGTCTTCACTGAATATACCAGTGGTGCCAATCACTGCGAGCAAAGGCAAGGGCGTAAAAGAACTTTTGGATAGAGCTCTTAGTGTAGCTCAAACAGCAGCTTCAGGCCATAGTTCTCCACAGCTTCAAGAGATACATAATAAAAGTATCATAGCAAGTATTGAGGAAATTGAAAGCAGGATTCTACCGGAACTAGAGAGTGAAGTGAAAAATCCTCGCTGGACAGCTTTAAAGCTATTGGAAGGGGACGAAAAAGTTCAAGAAACATTGAAGGTTCCAGCTTCATTGTTAATAAGGCTTAAAGCGTATCAGGAAAGATTAGAAAAGAAATTTGATATGGATATCGAGACAGTTATCGCCGACAGCAGATATCAATTTACGACGAATGTAACACGCAAAGTTGTTAAGAAAAAAGCAGATAACTCATACTTAACCATGTCAGATACAATTGATAAAGTTGTGACCAATAGAATATTAGCAATTCCATTGTTTTTAGCGCTGATGTTTGGAATATTCTCTATAACCTTTGGTACCATCGGCTCTTCTACTATTGACTTTGTTGATGTGTTGGTGAACGAAACAATCGCAGACTTTGCTCTGACCGCCCTTGAAGGAGCAGGAGCAGCAGTTTGGTTGCAGGATCTTATTGTAGGCGGGATTATTGGCGGGTTGGGAAGTATGTTGGTATTCGTGCCGCAAATTATGATCTTATTTTTCTTTCTATCCGTTCTAGAGGACACTGGCTATATGGCGAGAGCAGCGTTTGTTATGGATCGACTCCTGAGAAAGCTGGGCTTAAGTGGAAAATCATTTATTCCCATGCTGATAGGTTTCGGATGCACCGTTCCGGCGGTCATGAGTACAAGAACTTTGGAAAATGAAAAGGATCGGCGCTTAACGATCATGCTCGTCCCATTTATGTCCTGTGGTGCTAGACTTCCCATCTATGCTTTGTATACAGCTGCCTTCTTCGCCAGCAATCAGACCGTGGTAGTATTCTCCCTTTATATCTTAGGCATTATTGTGGCCATTTTGTCTGGAATTTTGCTTAAAAAGACTATCCTTAAAGGAGAGGTAGCACCCTTTGTAATGGAGTTGCCTCCCTATAGAATTCCCACATTAAAAGGCTTAATGTTCCATATGTGGGATCGTGGCAAAGGATTTGTCAAAAAGGCAGGGACAATCATCTTTGCGGCGGCTGTTATAATCTGGTTTTTACAATACTTCAACTTTACGTTCCAAGCGGTTTCGGAACCAGCTGAAAGTATGCTCGGATCATCAGGTAGTGTTATTGCTCCGCTTTTTGCTCCGCTGGGTTTCGGAGACTGGCGATCTGCTGTTGCTCTGCTTACTGGGTTTATCGCCAAGGAAGCGGTTGTGTCGACAATGGGTATCCTGCATGGTGTGGCAGAGGCTACTGAAAGCTCAACGGATCTTATCACGGCTCTGCAAACGGTATTTACTCCATTAACCGCCTACGCCTTCATGGTCTTCTCTTTACTTTATCTTCCTTGCATAGCAGCTTTTGCAACTATTAAACGGGAGATGAATTCCTGGAAATGGACAATGATTACTATAGGATATTCAACAGGGGTTGCAGGGCTGGTTGCATTTTTAATCTTCCAAATTGGAAAATTGCTGGGTTTTAGCTAATTAATTAAGGAATGGGTGAATTAAATGATTAATTGGTTTATCGGCAGTTTCATTGTCGGAGCGACTGCGTTTATCATTGTAAGGTCAATTTGCAGAATGAGGAAAGGAGAAATTTGCTGCAGCAGCTGCACTCAAAGCCAATGTAATTGTCTCGAAAAATCCTAAGACCTTAATTAAAAATACAAAATTATTACAAATGAAAAAAGTTTGTTAGGAGGCGGAAACAATGAGTATCGTGCTAGTTGGTGGTCATGACAGAATGCATAGTGAGTATATGGGTATCTGTAGTAAGCGGGGGCACAATGTAAAAGTCTATACTCAGATGCCCACGAAGTTCGATAAAGTAATCGGATCGCCTGATGGAATTGTTTTATTCACATCAACAGTCTCTCACAAAATGATTCATACTGCAGTAAAAGAAGCGAAGAGAAAGAAAATTCCTGTGTTTAGAAGCCATAGCAGCAGCGGTGCTTCATTGGACAGACTGCTGGATGAACTTGAAGAAAAAGTCATTGTATAATTACAATATCTTAAGATAAGCGGCTATAGATAATCTCTAGTGGAGGAAAGGTATGTTTCAATTCATTCAAAGACTATTTCGTCCTCAACACTTCCACGATATCATTGAGTGTCTAGCAGCTGCTCTGGAAGCAAAAGATTTGTACACTAGCGGTCATTCTTCTAGGGTAGGGGATATGTCCTATGATTTAGGACGCGCTATGGGACTAAAAGGGCAGGAATTAGAAAATCTTCATATTGCGGCACACCTTCATGACATAGGCAAGATGGGTATATCCGAAAACATACTCAATAAAAAGGGAAGACTTCTTCCCCATGAGTGGGCCCAGATACAAAACCATCCAGAAATTGGCTACAAAATCTTGGCTAAATCAAAGGGTCTTAAGCAAATTGCTGAAATTGTGCTGCATCATCATGAGCGCTGGGACGGGAAAGGTTATCCTGATGGCTTATATGAAAACAGAATTCCACTAGGTTCAAGGATAATTGGAGTAGCTGATGCTGTTGATGCGATAACTTCGATGAGGCCCTATCGCAAGGCCTTGTCTTGGGAAGAATGCTGGGATGAGGTTGTCTTAAATAAAGGTATACAATTTGATCCCGTTGCAGTAGAAGCCTCAGAAAGACTATGGAAAAAATGGCGAGAACGATCCCTGGAGTCTGAGAGGAATGAGGGCGATTCTAAATTGGCAGTTGCAGCAGTTCATTCGAAATGTTAGCTTAGGCCGTGTATTATCAACAAAATTTTTTTGATTTAAACAAATAGTAGACACACCACTTACAAGTAAAGTGGGTGTCTACTATTTGTTTATGCTTAGAATGTCTGTTTATCTAAGTGCCTCTGCGATACTCTGACCAAATTCTTGACACTTAATTAGAGCATCTTCATCAGGATTCCAGGTTACCCGTAACCCTTCATTGAGTAATTCAAACTTAGCGTGTTCTAATTCAGTTGAAATAAGTTTTGTGTTTTCACCACTCCAACCATAACTGCCGAAAGCGGCTCCTCTTTTGTTTTTAAACCCTAAACCTTTAACCATTTCTAGGATTCCGGCAACTGCAAATGAGATACCCTTATTAATGGTTGGTGAGCCGACTAGAATTGCCTTGGATTTAAAGATTTCGGTAATAATATCATTTTTATCGGAATGGGTAGAGTTGCAATTAAATAATTTGACTGTAACATCTGGGTCACTCAATTTTATGCCGGCTGCAATATTCTCTGCCATCTTCCGGGTACTGTTCCACATAGTATCGTAAACAATCGTTATTTGATTTTCTTGATAATCCGATGCCCATTCTACATACTTATTGACTATCTGAATTGGGTTGTCTCGCCAAATAACACCATGGCTTGGGCAAATCATATCCACTGGCAGATTAAAGCCTAAGATCTCGGTAATTTTGTTGCGGACAAAATTGCTAAATGGCGTTAAAATGTTCGCAAAATATTTCTGAGCTTCCCGATATAACTCTGCTTGGTCAACTAAATCATTAAACATGTGCTCTGAAGCCAGATGCTGTCCGAAACCGTCATTACTGAACAAAATATTATCTCCCGTTAAATAGGTGAACATGGTATCAGGCCAATGGAGCATTCTAGCCTCAACAAAAACGAACTCTTTCGAACCAAGACTCAGTTTATCTCCGGTTTTAACGGGTACGAAGTTCCAATCTTGATGATACTGCCCTTTTAGGGATTTGATGGCATTAGCGGTACAATAAATTGGGGTATTAGGGATTTCCCGCATTAGCTCAGGTAAAGCACCACTGTGATCAGGTTCTCCGTGATTAACAATTATAAAATCAATTGTGTTTAAATCAATTTCTTTCTTTAAATTTGCGACAAATTCTTTGGCAAAAGGCGTCCATACGCAATCAATTAAGGCAGTCTTCTCGTCGCGAACTAGATATGAATTATAGCTGGAACCGTTGTGTGTAGAGAGCTCATCACCATGGAACTTTTTCAATTCCCAATCAATTTTACCCACCCATTGTACATTTTTATTAACTGTAAAACTCATAATACGACCTCCTGAATTTGTTTTGTTGAGTCATCAATCTTTTAATAATGTTAAGCCTCGGCTAATCTGAAGCAATTACGTCCGTTCTGTTTTGCTTGATAAAGGGCTTTGTCCGCAGCTTCGATTAGAGGTGTGGGAGAATTAGCGAGGTTAGCATGTCCAACGGCTATTCCTAAACTAATCGTAACTTTAGGTGTAACAGAGGAAAGACGATGGGGTATTTCTAGATTTTCCACACTAACACGTAAGGTCTCAGCTACAATTACGGCACCCTCCACAGTGGTATTTGGGAGAACAACCACAAATTCTTCTCCCCCATAACGTGCGATAAAATCCCCTTGGCGTTTAAGGGAGCCTTTTAAGGAGGCTGCGACTTCTTTAAGGCATTCATCCCCTTGCAAGTGACCGTAAGTATCATTATACGCCTTAAAGAAGTCGATGTCACATAATATAAGTGCGATAGGTTCTCTGTTGTGTGTCGCCAATAACCATAGCTGGTTAAGGAACTGATCAAAGTGACGGCGGTTAGCTATTCCTGTTAATCCGTCAACTGAGGAAAGAAAACTTAGTTCTTGGTTGGCATTTTCTAACTGAAATCTTTCCATAAGTAGAGTGTTTGCTAAAGGTCGGAAAATATACAATCCCAGAAAAGCGAGGGTTATAAGAATTACCAAGCCACTCGTAATTTCTACTAGCCTAAGTTGATGAACCTTGGCTTCACTTTCTTTCTGGTGCAAAGATACTATCTGATCCAGAGATTCTAGGATATTTCCACTTTCTTGAAGCAGATATATTAAATGAGAGTTATTAGGAGTAAGTAAGTGTTCAGGATCTTGGGCTAAGGCCAAGGCTTCAGATAAGTAGCGGTTAAGCCGAGTGTGCATATTTACGGGTGGACTAAAATACATTTCTTGCATTTGAGGTGATAAGCAATGTGATGGAATTATATGAGTACTATCTTCAATTAAGGTTTGGTGATTTGACTGCAGTTGAGCTATTGTTTCCGACAATTGCTCTCTAATCTGCTTGCGATCACTAGTATTAGAACTGTAAACTAGTTCAACACTAAGAAGTGCTGCTTTTTGAGATAGCCAGCGTTGGCTCCCGCTAATATTAACAAGCAGCGCACTATCAGATTGAGTCGAAATAACTTGGTGCATTGCAAAGAATGTAGCAAGCGTAAGCAGGGCTATTAAACTCAAGGCTGAAATGTATGTGCGTGTTAGTTTAGACGGGGAAAAAAGTTTCATGTAGTATACTCCTAAGCTCTGTTATGTCGATAGAGATAGATATGTAAATTATTTCTTCTACATTGTCATAAAATATTCCTGCCGAAGAGGGGTAAAGTTAGATATTACACAAATTGGACTTCGCAGTCCAATTTGGTCGAGTGTATGGCTGCTTTTCGTTTATAAAAATAGGGATAGAAATGCGTTTGCATTTCTATCCCCTTTCAGGTTTAGGCTCTACTTGGCCAGTTCCGGCAGCTGCTTTTTAATCAATTCGATCATTGTAGGATTTTTGATCTCAATAGGTTTAGTAGCAGGGTCATCTTGCAGGTCTTCATATTTCATAGCTCCAAAGCTATGATCACGAGTAAAGTGTCCACGTTCATCAGTTGGGTTTTTCCACATAAGTTTATCCAGATCAAAGGTTTTACCAGCATGACACTTGACACAGTTGTCGGTCGGTTTGTCAGTCGGCAGCAGAGAACCATTGGTGTTAGCCTTATGGGTTGTATGACATGTCAGACATTGGTTTAATTGTGAACTCTGAGCATGTTTGCTAGCGAAGTAGTTACGTGTACCATAGTGTGTGTTTGCAGTGAAGTTTCCTTGAGCATCCTTGGAAGGATTACTTTCATGGCAACTTAAGCAAGATTCTTTTGCAGTCTCGGAGTTCATTGTTCCCTTCTTATCGGTAGCACTTACATGGTTTCCACCAGGGCCATGACAAGACTCACAGGATACACCGTAACTGGGAGATCCAACTTCAATTCCGGGAGCATGGCATTTTCCGCAAGTAAAACTTTCTGCAGTCCAGTCATTTTTACCATCATTATCAATGTCAGCTTGTTTTGGTGCTTCAACAGTCCACTTGTCATTTGTTTTATGAACCGCACCCACTCGATATAGCTTTTCCTTAAATCCAGCTGATTCTGGAATTTCAGCAATTACGTAATCGTCCATCATTACGCCGTAAATTTTCGCCTTGGATAAATCAAGAGTCGTTGAGGTTGGCTTATCTTTGTTAGCTGCATCAAAAATTGTAATTTCGCCTAAAGGTTTTTCCAAAGGAAAATCGGCAAGGGGTTTAAAGGCGGCGTGATGTTTTGTATGAGTTACATTTTCAAAAGTTTCGGTATGACAGGCCTTACATGCATCATCCCCTGCATAGGACACTTTAGGGGTTTCGGTTAACTGAGGACCCGATGGTTGAGGTGTTGGAGTTTCATCGGTCTTGTTGCAACCCATAGCTAGTACTGTTAAAAAAGTAAGAGAAATAATTGAAGCGATAAATGGTTTCTTCCAGTTCATTGAGTCGTTCCTCCTTTAATGTAGTTTCCAAACAAATTTCGACAATTTATTGTTTCGACCAGAATTGGTCAGGAAGACAGGGATATATATTAATTGGTCTAAGATAGTGATTAAACAATGGTCTTAGTTTGCTTATTATTTAATCGGATAATGCTTAAAAACTAAAATAATTTGTATGAAATTTATGGTAATTAACCGATATAAATCGAAGATTCATTTTTCTCAATCAATTTATCCTAAAATTAAAGGTTTTTTGATTCCGTTCGCGAATAATCCTAATTACCAATTCTCTTATTGATTAAGACAGAAAGAAGGGAACTTTGTGCGTTCGCTAAAAAATCAAATTCTTATTGTGTTGTTGTCATCGCTTTTTTTACTGGCAGCTTGTTTTCTCGTAGTTCTTGGACTATATATGAAGGATCGAGCAGTGGCAGCAGCGATAATTAAGGTTAAGGCGGATTTGGCTACCTGTGAGGAGATTATTGATAAGACATATCCCGGGGCGTGGTCAGAAAACGACGGAAATCTCTATAAAGGGACAGAGAAAATTAGTTTAAACAATGACTTGGTGGATCATTTATCCAGTTTGACTGGGGATACAGTAACCATTTTCCTTAGAGATACCCGGGTTGCCACAACCATACGTGGTTCAAATAATGAACGAGCAATTGGTACTAAGGTTTCTGAAAGTATTGTTCAGACGGTTCTCAAAAATGGTCAAACCTACGTAGGGGAAGCCGATGTAGTAGGACAGTGGTATCAAACAGGTTATGTACCATTACGTGCAGAAAACGGTGACATCATTGGCATTTTTTATGTGGGAATATCTCATGCCTATGAACAAGAGATAATCACCCGGTCTTTGATTATAATGGCAGAAATAGGACTTGCCTTGACTCTATTGGTAGCGTTTCTTACTTGGTTTTTTCTCCAGAAAGTTATTATTTACCCTTTGCACAATATTATGTTAGGGACTCGGGACGTAGCAACCGGTCACCTTACAGAGAAGGTTAAAGTGTCTGGAGCGAAAGAAATTGAAGAACTTGAAGATGCCTTTAACCAAATGGTAGAGCAGATTCAATCTCTTACTTCGGAAGTGAATCGAATAAACAGCCTTAATTCTAGCAATACCCCAAACGAGACGCTAAATCTTACTCCAGCTTATATGCCCCCGCCTAGCTTCGAGCTTCCGGGGAATATAGGAGATACTGGATTACCAAAAGGATTACATCAAGCAACTCTTGGTCAGATAGTGCAGTTTCTACAGGCAAATAAACGTCCACTCTCCGCAGAGGAAGTTGCAGAAGGAGTTAAGCTTACTAGGGTAACAGTACGCCGCTATCTAGAATTTCTAGAACATTGCGGAGTATTAAAATCTGAGCAGAAGTATGGCACAGTAGGGAGACCTGTGAAATTATTTATACCACAGTGAAATACAACTATTGTCAATAGACTTCGCCCTGGATTTTAGGCGGAGTCTATTTTGATGTTTAAATAAGGCGAAGTATCATGAGCTTTGGATTTCATACAACAAAACTAATAGGATTTCCATAAGGGTATAAATGTAAGATATGTCTGATTTGGTAAATTGATAGATATTTTCTTAATTAACTTAATTTTCTTTATTGATAAAACGCTTATTTAATGTTCATAAACACGACAGTAAGCTGACGGAGAGGTAAACTGTTCACAGCAATCGAAATTGACAAACAATTTCGATTTATCTGAGAGGATATTCTTGAAGAGGAATAAAGAAGAGAGGTGAGAAACGGGGTAATAAAAATCTTTATATAAAGGAGGATTATCATGTGTGAAGCCGGTACACCTAATCAATTTGCCCAAAAGCTGGATAATTATATTGACAGTCTGACCCACAAAAAGGAAAATCTTATTGCAGTTCTTCATTATGCTCAAGAAATATATGGATATTTGCCTGACAATGTGCAATGGCATATTGCTCAGAAGTTAGATATACCTTCCGCTACAGTTTACGGTGTAGTAAGTTTCTATTCATTTTTTACGATGATACCTCGTGGGGAACATGTAGTTAATGTCTGCACGGGTACAGCTTGCTTCGTACGGGGGGCAGATAAATTAAAAGAAGAACTTGAAAGTCAGCTAAAAATTAAGGCCGGAGAGACAACTCCTGATAATCTCTTTACCTTAGAGACATTGCGCTGTGTTGGAGCCTGCGGTCTCGCTCCAGTCATGATTGTCGATGGCAAAGTGCATGGACGCATGCAAAAGCCACAAGACATAAATGAAGTTTTAGCGAAGTACCGTGCAGAAGGATAGATCCATATCTCAATTTACCGTGTTTTTTTAGAAGTAACCGTCCCCAGTATACGCTCTGAGAAGCGTCACCGAAGGAAGGGAAAGCCATATGAAACTCAAAAGTATTGATGCATTGAATGAATTACAAGCTCAAAGCCTTAAACTCCTTGAAACTAGACGGATTATGGATTCCGCTGGAAGCGAAAAAACTCAAGGGCCGGTAAGGCATGTTATGGTCTGTGGAGGACCTGGTTGTCATTCCTCGGGAAGTCCGGGAATTGCCCAACGTTTAGAGGAAGAACTGAACAGATTGGAATTGTCTGAACAGATTAAAGTCTTCCAACCTGGCTGTTTTGGCTTTTGTGAAAAGGGCCCGATGATTCAAATTTTCCCTGAAAATGTAACTTATTGTGAGGTCTCTAGTGAAGATGTAACAACTATTGTCGAAGAACACTTCATGCAAGGAAAGATAGTAGAACACTTGCTTTTTATGGATCCTGAGACTAAAGAGCGTTTTGCTCGTAGCATCCCTTTTTACAACGGACAACTTCGGATAGCTCTTCGCAATGTTGGATATATTGCCCCGGAAAATATCCTTGAATATATTGCAGCAGATGGTTATCAAGCCTTAGCCAAAGTTCTTTTTTCTATGAAGCCCTTTGAGGTTATAGATGTTCTTAAGCAAAGTGGACTGCGGGGGCGTGGTGGTGCCGGGTTCCCCACAGGTTCAAAGTGGGATTTTACCCGTAAGAGCCCAGCTGACCAGCGATACATTATTTGTAACGCTGACGAAGGAGATCCGGGTGCTTTCATGGACCGCTCAGTCTTGGAAGGTGACCCCCATAGTGTTTTAGAAGCAATGCTTATTGCAGGTGCAGCCATTGGAGCATCCGAGGGATATATCTACGTTCGGGCAGAGTATCCAGCAGCAATTAGTCGCTTAAAAATTGCCATAGAGCAAGCCCGAGAATATGGGTTACTAGGAAAAGGAATTTTAGGCAGTGATTTTAGCTTTGAGATTGAGCTTAAATACGGAGCAGGTGCCTTTGTCTGTGGTGAAGAAACGGCGTTGATTCATTCCATTGAAGGGGCCAGAGGGGAACCTTCTGTAAAACCGCCATTTCCGGCTCAAAAAGGTTTGTGGGGTAAACCCACTTGCGTCAACAATGTAGAAACCTTGGCCAATATTCCGCCGATTATCCTCAAGGGAGCAGAATGGTTTTCTAATATTGGTACTGAAAAAAGCAAGGGGACTAAGGTCTTCGCTCTAGCAGGTAAAGTGAATAATGTAGGACTCGTAGAAGTTCCCATGGGCACAACACTGCGGCAAATTATTTTTGATATTGGCGGGGGACTTAAGCAGCATAAAACATTTAAAGCGGCTCAAACCGGGGGCCCTTCGGGCGGATGCATTCCGACCAAGTATCTGGATTCCCCTATTGATTATGAGTCTCTGGCAGCTATAGGCTCCATGATGGGTTCGGGTGGACTCATAGTCTTGGATGAAGATGATTGCATGGTCAATATCGCCAAGTATTTTCTAGAGTTTACGATGGACGAATCCTGTGGTCGATGTACAGCTTGTCGGGTTGGTACCAAACGTTTGCATGAAATCCTGGAGAAGATCACCGAAGGAAAAGGGACGTTAGAGGATTTAGACAACATGGAAAGATTGTGTAATATCATTAAAGACACAGCTCTTTGTGGTTTAGGGCAAAGTGCCCCGAATCCCATTCTCTCTACCTTAAAGTATTTCCGGGAAGAATATATTGCCCATGTTGTTGACAAGACCTGTCCTGCAGGCGTTTGTAAGAGCCTGCTCAAATACGAAATTACAGATAAGTGCGTTGGGTGTTCCCTTTGTGTTAAGAAATGTCCAATGCATTGTATCACTGGCACAACTAAAAAACGTCACGTTATTGATCAAGAACGTTGCCTAAAATGTGGGGCATGTATGGAACAATGTCGTGTCGTCGGAGCAATCATCTGCCATTAAGGTATCCCTAAAGGAGGACTCCATATGGATATACAGTTAACTATCAACGACATAGCGCTTAAAGTACCGGAAGGAACGACTATTTTAGAAGCCGCTAGAACCGTAAACATTGATATTCCAACTTTATGCTACTTAAAGCTTAACGAAATGCACTATAATAACAATATTGCTTCCTGCCGTGTCTGTGTCGTTGAAATAGAGGGACGACGCAATTTGGCCTCCTCATGTTCAACTCCGGTTTCCAGCGGAATGGTAGTCAGAACAGACTCATTGCGTGCTATCCAAGCCCGAAGAGCAATGGTTGAACTGCTTCTCTCCGATCACCCAAAATCTTGTTTAACTTGTGCTAAAAACCAAGATTGTGATCTTCAATCCCTCGCCTCAGAATTAGGAGTCCGCCATATCTCTTATGAAGGTGACGAATCTGAGTTTGAGATCGATACGTCAAGTTCTTCCATTGTTAGAGATCCTAACAAATGCATCCGCTGTCGCCGTTGCGAGACGATGTGCAACGATGTTCAGACGGTAGGTGTTTACTCTGCTGTAGGCCGCGGCTTTGAAACCGTCGTTAAAACAGCTTTTGATTTACCCCTTAGTAAAACTGCTTGTACCTTCTGCGGACAATGCATTGCAGTATGTCCTACGGGTGCATTAACAGAACTAGACCAGGTTGACAAGGTTTGGAAGGCTCTCAACGATCCCAATCAATTTGTTGTTGTACAAACAGCACCAGCTGTACGAGTTGCTTTGGGTGAAGGGTTTGGACTAGAACCGGGGACGATTGTAACAGGTAAAATGGTTGCTGCGCTTCGAAGGCTTGGTTTTGACAGAGTCTTTGATACAGATTTTGCGGCTGACTTAACAATTATGGAGGAAGCAACAGAGCTTGTTCACCGCATACAACATGGCGGACGCTTGCCGCTTCTTACGAGTTGTTGCCCTGCCTGGGTCAAATTCTTTGAACATCAATTTCCGGATTTATTGGACATTCCTTCAACTTGTAAGTCCCCGCATGAAATGCTAGGAGTCTTGATTAAAAGTTATTATGCGAAGACTTTAGGCATTGACCCTAAAACTATCACAGTAGTCTCAGTTATGCCTTGTGTTGCTAAGAAATATGAAGCGGCACGTCCGGAACTTTCCCAAGGAGCAGAAACTGCCGACGTGGATATTGTGATCACGACCCGGGAACTTGCGCGTATGATTCGAGAAGCCAGCATTCATTTTGACAATCTTAAAGAACAAGAGTTCGATCATCCTTTAGGGGAATCGACAGGAGCCTCAGTAATTTTTGGAACGACTGGCGGAGTTCTCGAAGCTGCCTTAAGAACAGCCTACGAGGTACTCACCGGAGAAACCCTAGAGAAAGTAGAATTTGAGGTTCTACGGGGAATGGATGGACTCAAAGAAGCCGTTGTACCAATTGCTGGTCGGGATTATCGGGCTGCAGTTGTTCATGGGTTAGGAAATGCTCGAACAATTCTAGAGAAAATCCAAGCCGGCGAAAGTGATTATGATGTAATAGAAATCATGGCATGTCCGGGAGGATGTATCGGTGGTGGCGGACAACCCTATCACCATGGAAATTTAGAAATCCTATCCTCACGGGCAGAAGCATTATATCGAGAGGATCGCGCCAAACCTTTAAGAAAGTCCCACGAAAATCCAGCTATTATTGGTCTCTATAAAGATTTCTTAGGTGAACCTTACGGAGAAAGAGCACATAAATTACTTCATACCAGTTATGTGGCACGGAAAAAAATCTAGATACTTGTAAGAGTGTAAACAATAACAAGAGGAGTAAGCGTCATATTGATGCTTACTCCTCTTTGCTAGTGCGCCACCCCTGGCTCTAAACTGGCTATTTTGTTGGATGAATTTCTCTTTTTTCTTGCCACGGCAAAAATGTAGTCTCCAATCGGCGAAAAGCAAAGTCTAATGATAAGCCGACAAGCCCAATCACCAGAACCCCACCAAGCATCAAATCTGTCTGAGCCATTTCACGGCCCTCCTGAATCAGATAACCAATACCCTGAGAAGAACCTAGTAGTTCTGCCGCTACTAAGGATCGCCAACAATAACTCAGGCCCAGCCTCATACCGACAAAGACAGAAGGAGCGGCTGATGGAAGATATACTTGGGTTATTAGGCCCCAGCGAGAAAGACCATAAATGTAGGCTACTTCTTTAAGTTCTGTATCTGTACTAGCAATGCCGTGTAAGGTATTAAGAAAGATTGGGAAAAAGGCTGAGTACATAATAATGGCAAACTTCGAGGTCTCATCAATGCCCAACCAGAGGATAAACATGGGAATCCAAGCAATAGCCGGAATTTGTTGAAAAAAGCTCAGGCTGGGTGATAAAAAACTACGTACCCCTGGCAACAGGCCGAGCAGGAAACCGAGTGGAAGAGCCAGACAGAGAGCCAGGGTAAAGCCGATAACAACACGGTATAGGCTGGTGCTTATATGCTTTATCAGCAGACCATTACTAGCGATGGTTAACAGACGATCCCAAATCTGAGAGGGCGGGGGAAGGAGATAGCCGTTCAGCCTGCCCAAGGCACTGAGAATTTCCCAGATTACTAAAATAATCACGGGAAGAGCTAATCCTTGAAACAGTGTTATCAAAAACCTCGTCCTCATTGAGTTAGTTAAAGCTCCCCTCAAAGTTTTGGGCTTTTTTCGAGGAGTGTTTGAGGAAGCCTTCATAAAAACCTCCATGAATTACGTTGTGGGTAGGTAACTTGGATCAACTAAGTCCTCAACAAGTTTATTAATGTCGACATCAGGACGGATCATTCCTTCCTTTTGCAAAAAGGAAGCGGATTCTTGCAAGTCGGACTTAACATCATTAAGGCTTATGTCAAAGTTAAACGCGGGATAAAGGTTTTTTACGCCCTTTATATCAAGTTGATTTTGCGTTGCGGTAATTGAGAATGCTTCTTCAAGGTTTGTTTTGCTCCAGTCGACGGAGGCTTTATGAACTTTTAAGAAGCGTTTTACTAGTTCGGGTTGGGTCTGGGCAAATTCGCTGCGAACAGCAATTACGGTCAAGCCGGAAATTAGTCCTTCTGCTGTGCGTAATTTTTTAACCTTACCTGTAGCAATGGTTTTGGAAAGGAGTGGTTCAGGCAGAATTGTAGCATCCACCTGACCTGTTGCAATAGCTGTAGCTGCGGCATTTGAATCCATATTTACAAGTTCTAGATCCTGAGTTGTCAGATTTACTTCTGCCAGGGCTCGAATTAGCATTTCATGAAGCATAGTCCCTTTTTGTAGGGCGATTTTCTTTCCCTTAAGGTCGGCAATAGTGCTTATAGATCCATTAGGAGTTACAACGAGACTTATTCCTTTGGGAAAGCGAGAGTAGGAGGAAATGACTTTGATATCATTCCCGCTAGCTTTTGCTAAGATAACAGAAACATAATTGAGACTATTGGAAAAATCAAGTGATTTACTAGCTAAGGCTTCTAATTGATTGCTTGGGGCCGGTATATCGTGCCATTTAAATTCTATACCGTCTTTCGCAAACTCCTCTTCAAACATTTTCTTTTCCTTAGCGACAACTGAAGGGATGTTGATAGGCCGGGAGACATAGGAAGCGTTTATTTCTTTAGGTTTATCCGGTGGGGTTTGATTAGAAGAACTTTGAGTTGCACAGCCAATTAGCAAGGTTGTGCATAAAAGGAAAATAAGTAATAGTTTTGAACGAAACATAATTAAACCACAATCCTTTTTGTTAAACTTGAATTATCCTATTTTTAGGTTATTAATAGTTTAACACACCTAAGGTACATGAAGAGTAAAATTACAAAGAAATTTAAAGTAAATTAAATATTCAAATTTTATCCTATAAGCTCTGTGTTTTTTATAGTAAGTAATTAGGAGAATAAGGTTCATGACTATAATGCTGTCCAGGCTCGTATCGATTCTTTCAGAATTGAAAAGTTCCTGAATCAGCAATAATAAATCCTGATTCTTTTGGAGGCTATCTAAAGAGGAAGGTGTCTATTAAGTTATTGACATGGATAATGTATATGGTATCATAGGAGTGAGTAATCACTCATGTTATTAGTAAATTATCTTTAGTTCTTTGGAGGGGCGTCATGAAATCAATTCGTCAAACAGAACAATTGGAGAAAAATAAGAAGAAAACCACAGAAGAGCGGCGTCAAGATATCCTTGAGGCAGCGTTAAATATTTTTACTGAAAAGGGTTATAATGGCTCTACAACGGCGGAAATTGCCAAAGCAGCTGGAGTTGCAGAAGGAACCATCTTTCGTCATTTCGCTACCAAGAAGGAATTATTAATCGCTGTTCTCAAACCAAAAATCCTTACTGGGATTATATCTCTTGATAAGGAACAAGAAGATCCGGTAGAATTCTTTCGCTGTTTTTTAAAGAATCGCTTGGAGTTAATCAAAGAAAACGATGGTCTTGTCCGTTTTATGTTTGCTGAAGCTCAGTACCATGATGAAGTCAGAGAGGCCTTATCGAATGGGATTTTAGGAGATGGTATAAACATCGTCAAACCTTGGTTTAATAAGGGCGTTGAAGAGGGGGTTTTTAAACCGATCCCATTTCCGGCTATGATGCGGAGTTTTATGGGGATGGTTTTGTTTTATGGGATATTCAATCATGTTTTCCCTGGATTTTCGCCGGAAAAAACCATTGATGAGGCCGCCGATCAGATTCTTGAGCTTTTCTTAAATGGTTTGCTTATCAAATAAGACGTAAGTTAGATGAATTAGAAGTTATTGGGAGTATTGATTAGCTAAGTTAAAGGAACAGGAGGAGAAAAAATGAAAAAAAAGGCAGTAGTTGTAATCATTGTTATAGTTTTTATTGCCCTGTCGGTCTTAGGGGATCGCTATTTAAACCGTTCTGCAGAGTCGAACCTGTTTTCTGGGACGATTGAAGGAACTGAACTTTCGGTGCAGCCGGAGTTGGGTGGCAAGATTGTTGAATTATTAGTGAGTGAAGGTCAGGTTATTAAAACTGGAGATATTATTGCTAAGCTAGACGACAGTCAGGCGAAGATTTCCTTGGATACTGCCAAGAGCCAACAAACCCAAGCACAAGCTAAACTTAATGATCTTTTAGGCGGAGCGAGGGCAGAGGAAATAAAACGGCTTGAACATCTGGTAAGCCAGGCTAATGCTAATCTTTTAGCATTAGAACCCAATCTTAAGTTTGAGGAAGATAATCTGTCAAGAAATCAAAAACTCTATGAGAGTGGTGCTATCAGTCAACAGATTGTAGAAGCTCAGCAAAATAAAGTCGCAACCCTAAAGGCCCAATATCAAGGGGCCCAAGAGAGTGTTAAGGTAGCCCAAGCTGGTTTAGATCAGGCACTTGCCGGGTATACTCAACCCACCATTCAGGCTCAGAGAGCGGCGGTTGATATTGCAGCTCAGTCCGTTAAAACCGCAGAACTAGGTATAAATAAGCTTACTATTAAGAGCCCCGCTGATGGTCAGGCTCTCTATAAAAATGTCGAGGTAGGCCAAGTTGTCAATCCTGGCACAACCCTGGTAACGATACTAAATCCTAACGACTTGTGGATTAAAATATATGTACCTGGAGCGAAGCTTGGTGAGATAGAAATGGGCGAAACTGTTGCTATTATAGCTGATGCTTACCCTGATAAAAAGTTTAAGGGAAAGATTCAATATATCAGTAACCAAGCAGAATTTACTCCAAAGAATGTGCAGACAAAGGAAGAACGGACGACCACCGTCTATTCAGTAAAAATAGCTGTTATTGAAGGTCAAGACCAGCTGAAAGCAGGTATGCCGGCAGATGTAACCCTGGAGTAAAGGAGTGAGGGCAAAATGAATTTAGCAATTGATTGCCAGGGTCTGGTTAAACGGTTTGGTTCGTATACAGCTGTTCGAGGAGTAAGCTTTCAACTTCCTGCCGGAGCTATTATGGGTTTTGTTGGACCCAATGGGGCAGGAAAGACAACGCTGATCCGAATGTTATGTGGAGTCTTGGTTCCTACTGAGGGTAAAGCTACAGTACTTGGTTATGACGTTCTGACTCAATCAGAAGAAATCAAACAGCGCATTGGTTATATGTCGCAAAAGTTTAGCCTCTATGACGATTTAACCGTAAAAGAGAATCTAGACTTCTATGCAGGGGTTTATAGTTTACACGGAAAAAGGGCACAGGAGCAGAAGGCACGGGTTATTGAACGGATTGGCTTGGCAGAGCGTACGACTCAGCTTGTATCAGCCCTCTCCGGTGGATGGAAGCAGAGAGTAGCGTTGGCTTGTGCTTTACTGCATAGTCCCCAGCTGCTCATATTAGACGAACCTACTGCAGGTGTAGATCCGGTTTCACGGCGTATTTTTTTAGATTTAATTCATCAGTTAGCTAAAGAAGGAATAACCATACTCGTCAGTACCCACTACATGGATGAAGCAGCAACTTGTGATTACCTAGGGTTTGTTTTTTATGGACGGTTGATTGCCTTTGGATCACCCGACGAAATGAGAGAGAAAGAAGCGAAGGATAGTTTAGATGATCTCTTTATCTATTATGTAGAAAACGAAGCCTTAGATGATCCTCGTAATCAAGCCCTCAAGAAAGGGGGAAGAGGTTAATGGGGAGATTTTCCTGGGTGCGCTTTTTAGCAGTACTAAGAAAAGAATTCCTTCATATAAGAAGAGATCGTGCCAGTTTAATTATGGCTATTGCTATGCCTATCGGAATGCTGCTCCTATTTGGTTATGCCGTCAATACGGATGTCGATCACTTACCCACAGTTGTTTGGGATCAATCGCAGACTGCCGATAGCAGAGAGCTTATTACCTCAATGCGAAATACCCAGTATTTAAATCCCGATAATTTTGTTCAAGGCTATCAACAGATTGAAGGTTATTTGGATAGCGGGAAAGCTCGGGTAGCAGTTATCATTCCGCCTGACTTTGGTAAAGAATTACAGAAGGATAATGGACAGGCCGATGTACAGATTTTGGTCGACGGGTCTGATCCCACTGTGGCACGAGCAGCTATGTCAGCTGTTCAAATGCTGGGGCTTAATAAATCCCTCGAGATTCAGGGGATACGTCTAGCCGCTAAAGGTGCAGCGGCAGGGACGAGCATGCCCTTAAATGTCGAGACTAGAGTTTGGTATAATCCGGACATGAAGTCCATGGTCTTTAACATTCCAGCCTTAATTGGATTGATCTTGCAAAATGTTATCGCTATGTTAACCTCGTTTTCTATTGTGCGGGAAAAGGAGCGGGGAACCATGGAACAAGTGGTCGTAACCCCTATCCGTTCTCTTGAGTTGTTATTGGGTAAGCTGCTTCCCTTTGTGTTCATAGGATTTGTCTCTTTAACCTTAATTTTAGCTACGGGAATTTTTTGGTTTGGAGTTATACCATCAGGAAGTATCCCACTGCTAGTACTGTTATCAACGATCTTCTTGTTTACGATTCTTGCCATTGGGCTCTTAATATCCAGTGTTGCTAGGACTCAGCTGCAGGCAATGCAAATGACGTTTATTTTGATATTACCTTCGATTCTATTGTCAGGATTCATCTTTCCTCGGGAAACCATGCCGACTTTCTTAAAGATCTTAGGTGGATTATTTCCCTTAACTTATTTTCTGGAAATTGTGAGGGGAATCTTCCTTAAAGGAGTAGGAATGGAGTATCTTTGGCAGGATACCCTTATATTGTGTGCCTTTGCAATTATTTTAGTGGGAATCGCTGCTAAGAAGTTTAAGAAGAATTTAGATTAGCGAGGGTGTGATATTGCTCCGGTCACCCACGGCACCGTCGCTAGCGCCCTTGATTCCGAAGCGAGAACGGCAAACTTCAGGGTAGTACCTGGAGTGAACCCGTGCCGTTCTGGCACTTCGGAATCGAAGGGCGCTTGACGCGACTCAGCCTAAAGGGTTCGCTGCGCAATATCACACCCTCGGGTCTAGAGTATTCATATCGCTTTACCCCATCCTGTAAAGGAGAAGGAGGGACAGCGCAGACCAATCTACTATGCAACTTCGGGATTTACAAGTCAAGTTATTTGGCGGAGCTGATTCGTTAAGGGCGGATGATTACTTTAAGATTGGCCAAAGAAATATCAAGGCAGTTCGAGAGACTCTGTTAGGTATGAACTTAAAAATTCTCGATGAGCAAATTGGGGGATACTTAAGTAGAAGTATTACAATGAGTGTGTCTACAGGTCAAATAGAGATTAAGACACTGCCAATTAATTGTTAAGGGAATGCTGTAAGGTTAACATGAACAGATCTTTCCTTTATTCATAACGGAAGAAAGTTGGCTAATTCAAAAAGCCTGTCATTAGATTTCTAACGACAGGCTTTTTGAATTAGCTTTCCATTTTAGTTTTTATGCGCTCTATAGCTTTCACTGTATTCTCACGAGTACCAAAGGCTGTTAAGCGGAAATATCCTTCGCCATTAGCTCCGAATCCGGCACCAGGGGTTCCGACTACATTGGCTTCTTTCATGAGCTTGTCAAAAAACTCCCAGGAACCCATGTTTTTTGGCGTTTTCATCCAGATGTAGGGGGCGTTGATTCCGCCGAAGACTTCATAGCCTGCTTCGGTTAAACCTTCTCGGATAATTCGGGCATTTTCCATATAGTAATCGATGGTTTCTTTTACTTGCTGTTTCCCTTCCGGGGTATAAATTGCCGCTGCAGCTGCTTGGACCGGATAAGATACTCCGTTAAACTTTGTGGTTTGTCTTCTCAGCCAGAGCTTATTTAAGCTATGTGCCTTACCTTCGGAGTCATAGACCATGACTTCTTTTGGGACGACGGTATATGCACAACGTGTTCCAGTGAAGCCCGCTGTTTTAGAAAAGCTTCGGAACTCTACTGCGACTTCACGGGCACCCTCAATCTCGAAGATTGTGCGAGGGACGCCTTCTTCACGTATAAAAGCTTCATAAGCAGAGTCATAAAGGATTATCGATTTATTTTCCCGGGCGTAATCTACCCACTCTTTTAGTTCCTCTTTGGTTAAGGTCATTCCAGTCGGATTGTTAGGGAAGCAAAGATAGATCATATCTACATGGGTTGTGGGAAGAGAGGGTTTCATTCCATTTTCTTCCGTACAAGGAAGGTAGATAATGCTTTCGTACTGCCCCTTTTCCCCATTGAAGTTCCCTGTTCGTCCTGCCATAACATTGCTATCCACATAAACCGGATAGACTGGATCTGTTACTGCCATGATATTACCTATACCAAAGATTTCTTGGAAGTTTGCTGTATCGCTCTTAGCTCCATCACTGACATAGACTTCATCGAGAGAGAGGTCTACTCCACGAGGTCTATAATCATTTTCAATAATTTTTTCTATTAAAAAATCATACCCTTGTTCAGGTCCATACCCTCTGAAGGTCTCAGCCTTCCCCATTTCATCTACCGCTTTCTTCATTGCTTCAGTGACTGCAGGAGGAAGTGGACGGGTTACATCCCCAATACCTAATCTAATAATATCTGCATTTGGGTTTTCGCTTTTAAATTGATTAATTCTGCGAGCGATTTCCGAGAATAGATAACTTCCTGGTAACCTTTGATAATTTTCGTTCATTAGTGCCATAACTTGATGAAACTCCCTTCTTGAATCTCCAATAGCTTTAGATCAGAGTATTCTCAAATAGTTAATATTTAATAATTATAGCATAATTTAATTAATCATTCAGGCTAACACGGCTAAAGCGCCTTGGAAATACAATATTATACTTTATGAGTATACAGTCTACGTGATAAAATAAGAAGGCATGCATTGATGAAAACGTTAAAGGAATAGTTCTTTTTAACTTACTTAATAAGTGTGTTAAAAGGACCGTCCCCTTAACACTTAACATAGAATGGAGTTGTTAATATGCCAATACCATCCATACGTCTTGAAAGTCTTGGTGCGTCTGTTTTTACGGAAATGGATAATTTAAAAAGAGAATTAGAGAAAGATGGGAAGAGTCTAATTAATTTAAGTATTGGAAGTCCTGACCGAGCTCCATCCCCTGAAATTCGCCATGTGTTGAGTCAAGCTGTTCTTGAAAAAGACCAATATGGATATACCCTAACTCGTGGGACGGAGGAATTCCGCAAAGTTTGTGCCCAGTGGTACCAGGATCGATTCGGAGTTATTCTAAATCCTGAAACAGAGGTATTGCCACTTATGGGGTCTCAGGATGGTTTAGCTCACATTTTTTTGGCTTATATTGATCAGGGAGATCTGGCATTAATTCCTGATCCCGGATATCCTATTTATACGGCTGGTCTAATGCTGGCAGGAGGGAAAAAGATTGCGATTCCACTTTTAGAGGAGAATGGATTTTTACCAGATTTAAAGCAGATAAATCCTGAACTGGCTTATAAGGCTAAAATTATGTTTTTGAACTATCCTAATAACCCTACTGCGGCAGTAGCGAATTTGCCTTTTTTCGAAGAGGTTGTTGAGTTCGCAGAAAAATATGATCTTCTCATCTGTCATGATGCCGCCTATTCCGAATTAGCTTTTGGGGGCTTTAAGCCTGTAAGTTTTCTTCAAGCCCAGGGGGCAAAAGAAGTCGGAATAGAATTTCATTCTGTTTCCAAGACGTACAATTTAGCAGGAGCAAGATTAGGGTTCGTAGTAGGCAATGAAAGTGTCATTGGTACTCTTTCTCAACTCAAATCTAATATTGACTATGGTGTCTTTGCACCGGTACTGGCTGCAGGTGCATATGCTCTTTGCAATGGACAAGGCTCGATTGTAGAGAATCAGAAGGCTTATGAAAGACGACGGGATATCTTAATTGAGGGTTGTGCTTCAGCGGGATGGAAAATGCCAATACCTCAAGGCTCAATGTTTATCTGGGCACCTGTGCCTACAAAGCAAGATTCGGTATCCTTTGCCATGGATTTAGCTAGAGACGCTGGTGTAATTGTAGTGCCAGGGGTAGCTTTTGGTGAGCATGGCGAAGGTTTTGTAAGAATTGCAATGGTTCAAGATGAGGAAGTTCTGCAGGAAGCTGTACTGCGGATTCAGCAGTTTTTAAATAGGAAGATTAATTTATAGACTACTGAATCTCTTCTCTATCTCTTTTGATTAGGTACATTATAATCAATAATTGGCGATATGACGTCCTGTCATGTCGCCTTTGACTTACTTATGGGGGGTATAATTATTATAGATCTACAAAATGAAAAAAATTAAAGGAAAATAAGATTTATTGTCGAAAAAGTATAAACAAATATTTGTATATGAGATTTCTCACGCCCATTGGAGCAAGTAAGGCCAAGGGGGGTACTTTGTATATATCATTACAGATGAATCGGTGGAGAAATTATACTGCTAAATGTCTATCTGCTAGGGATTCGTAGGTAGACATTTTTTTCTTCGAATGATTGGAGGGATATTACTTTAAATAACTGTCTGTCTTTATGCTATAGATGGTATAGCTGTTATTGTAATAATCATTATATAGAATGGAGAGGAAGAGGTTGTTCAAAAGATTGTTTAAGATTTCTAATGTTAGTGGGAAAACAATGATGACTATTCTCCCCTTGGTATTAGCAACTCTGGTGGCCATGTCTGTAGTTAGTTATAAGTATTCAGAAAATCTTCTAAAAAACGAAATCCAAAATAAAATGACTGCTCAGTTGAATGGAACGATTACGGATATTGAAAAACAATTAACCGCACATGACACCTTACTTCAAGGCTTGGCTCGCACAGTTGAATCTGTTGGCAATGGTATCACTACTGACCAATACGCAAGTTTATTACAGAAAATCATCACTGCTAATAGTGTGACATTTGGAGCGGGTGTTTGGTTTGAACCCTATGCCTATAATAAGGAAACTCAATACTTTGGCCCCTATGTCTATAAGGACAAGGATGGTAAAGTTATCTTTACGAATGAATTTGCAGACCCCAAATATGATTTCCCTACTAAACCTTGGTATACAATAAGCAAAGGTATAACGGAGAAATCGATCTGGACAGATCCGTATTTTGATGAAGATTTAAAAACAACAATTTTAACGGATAACGTGCCATTTTATGATAACAATGGGAACTTTAAAGGAACGATTACCGGTGGAATTGATTTTATAACTCTGCAAAAGGTAATAGGTGATATTCACTTAGATATTGAATCTAACATCTATCTTTTAAATAAAGAAGGTAAGTACTTAGCAAACCCAAATCCTGATAAGATCATGAATATTAAAATCACTGAAGAAGAGAACCCTAGCTTGCAAGAAGCGGCAAAAAACATGATGGTTGAGAAGACGGGTACCTTTAGTTACAACGACCAAGGGGCAAGGCAGGTTTACTACGCAGAGGTTCCAAAGTTTGGTTGGATTCTGGCGATCGATGTTCCTGAAAGTGAGCTATTAGCTCCGTTAAAGGATCTGTTAAATAGGATGATAATTGTGATCGGGCTGGCAATTGTGGTTACCGGAACAGCGCTATTCTTATACAGTCGGTTTATCGTTAACAATATCAAAATGGTCAATAAATTTGCTTCTGCTATAGTTCAAGGGGATCTGAGCCAAAACATGGTGGTTCGCTCCAGTGATGAGTTTGGACAAATGACCGAGAATCTTAACAAGATGATGAAGAATCTTAAAGGAATTATTGAAGGAGTTGTTAATAGCTCCCAGCAATTGGCGGCCTCTTCAGAAGAATTGACGGCTAGTGCGGATGAGGGCAGTAGAACCACGGAACAAATTGTTTACTCTATACAAGAAGTTTCTGATGGGGTGAAACAAAAACTGACAGGTGTTGATGCTACCATAGATTCAGCTCAACAGGTTTCGGTTCATATGCACATGATTACTCAGGATATCCAAAAGGTTACCGAAGGTTCACGAAAGACCTCTGAAATGGCTGCAACAGGAAATAATGTCGTTAGAAAAGCTGTCGATGAGATGCAAGCCATTGAAATCAAGGTCTCAGAGGCAGCTGATGTAGTCAATAGTCTGGGCGGAAAATCCGGAGAAATCGGTCAAATTGTTGCTTTGATAACCAACATTGCCGCTCAAACCAACTTGCTTGCTCTGAATGCAGCTATTGAAGCGGCAAGGGCAGGAGAACAAGGAAGAGGGTTTGCTGTAGTTGCTGAAGAGGTAAGAAAGCTTGCGGAACAATCAAGTGATGCTGCCGGAAAAATCAGTGGACTAATTGGGGAAATTCAAAAAGAGACGACCAAGGCAGTCCTGACTATGAAAGATGGAACTGCTGCCGTGCACGAAGGAATAACAATGGTTAATTCAGCAGGAGATGCGTTTCAAGAGATATTGCAAGGGGTCAACGATTTTTCAAAACAAGCGCAAGTGGTTGCCGATGTAATTCGGCAGGTTGGAACAAATACCGAGACTATTGTTTCATCGATTTTAGATGTAGCCAATATTCCTAAAGAAATTGCAGGCAGCCTTGAGAATGTAGTAGCAGGGACAGAAGAGCAGAGTGCATCTATGGAAGAGATACGTAGATCCGCGACCTCACTGGCTCAGATGGCAACGGATTTTCAAAGCAGCGTTACAATGTTCAAGTTATAATGCAGTATACAGATTACTTTAGCTGTACAGTTATATTCTAAATAGAAACAAATACCATAAATTCCGGACTCAAAGTAGGTGACACCGTTTGCTAAAGCGGTGTCTTTTTTTAACTACAAAAACATTCAGTAAGTAAATTTTAATTTTAATTACTATGGATTTTCAAAGGAGCGTTGATGTGGTTTAAAAACTATGAGTAATATGGTAAAATACTCTTGAATAATTGTTCGAATTCAAATGTTTTTCATAGCATATTGAATGTTATAAACACCCGCTTTTTAAGTGGGTGTTATATATCTGGGGGAAAACTTTATTGATGCTTGTCAATTAAGAGTACTGTTTATGCCACAAGTGTTTTAACCAGAAATTCTGTTACAAGGGGGAGTCTAATGACTTCAATAAATCCGTTTTACGAAAAGAAGTTAACTTGTCTTTTCTGTGGTTCCTCATTTAATACCCAGAAAGTGCGTTCGCGTTTTGCAGTTCCGTATAAAACTGACAGTGATTTTTGTCCGCATTTTCGAGAAGGCAATTACAATCCGCATTTTTATTATGTCAGTGTCTGCCCGGAATGTGGTTTCGCATTTTCTGAAGAATTTTCAGATCAATTTCCTTTAGGTACTAAGGAAATTATTAATTCCCACATAGCTAAGCATTGGACTAAGAGAAACTTTGGTGAGGCTAGGGATTTTCAACAAGCATTGGAATCCTATAAATTAGCCATCCTGTCCGGTACTCTTAAGAGAGAAAAAAATGCTGTTTTGGCCGGTCTTAGCTTGCGTTTGGCCTGGCTATATAGAACTGCTGATGATAAGGAGCAAGAAAAGCGTTTCCTCGGCTTGGCACTGAAGGCTTATGAAGATTCCTTCCTTCACTCGGATTTTGTGAATACTTCCATGTCAGAAATTAAAGTGCTATTTATGATTGGGGAAATAAGCCGCCGCTTAGAACAATACAAAAAGGCGGTTTTATATTTTGGGAAGGTCATCCAACATAAAAACGCTGATGAGGAACCAAAAGTAGTTAGATTTGCGAGAGAACAGTGGAGAGAAACCACAGACGAGCTGCGAAAGGAGACGCCAAAAACCTAATCAAATCCGAGACCCCCACTTCTTGTAAGTGGGTGTTTCCTTATTCTGCGCCACGCATCGGGTTAACTAAACGGTGGGGCAGAAGCTCAATCGGAGCCTTGAGTTTACTTGTCAGATTAAGTTAAAGCTGTGGAGGGAGAGTTTAGGTCCTTCACGGCTTGTTTATTATATAAATATCTCTCATGTTAAGAAGAGTGGAGATTTTATTCAGTTGGAGAACAATGGTATAATGAGTGAATGTTATTATGCTAGTGCTAGTATTGGGTTAGGGAGGATTTATCATTGGAGTTCAATCTTATCATTGCCAAAGAACTTGGTCTAAAGCCTAATCAAGTTAAAGAGGCTGTTAACTTACTGGATGGGGGAAATACGATCCCTTTCATTGCCCGTTATCGAAAGGAAGCAACAGGGGAACTCGACGAAAACGTGTTGCGAAATATCGTTGAACGTTTAGACTATTTGCGTCGCTTGGATCAACGAAAAACTGAAGTTCTTCGCCTTATCGGCGAACAGGGTAAGCTTACAGAAGAATTGTCAGCTCAAATCACTACAGCCATGGCACTTCAAGAGGTCGAAGACCTCTATAGACCCTACAAGCAAAAACGTCGTACAAGAGCGACAATTGCTAAGGAGAAAGGGCTTGAACCATTAGCTGAGTGGTTGCTGATACAATATATTAGAGGGGATCCTCAGACGGAAGCGGAAAAATACTTAAATGAGGAGCTGGAGGTCAATTCTACTGAGGAAGCCTTAGCCGGGGCGATGGATATCATTGCAGAAACCATTGCCGATGACGCAGATCTTCGTAAAAGAATTCGCGAGCAGACTTTTAAAACTGCAGATCTGGTAGCTGTTGCAGAGGCGAAGAAAGCTGAAGAACGCTCTCCTTTTGAGATGTATTATGATTATCGGGAGCCTGTTCGGAAGATTCCTCCTCATCGAGTTCTGGCTTTGAATCGTGGGGAAAAGGAAGAGTTCCTATCTGTTAGAGTTGAAACTCCATCGGACACAATCCATCGAATCATTGAAATGAAATATGTTAAAACCGGACAATCTGCCGCTTTGGTACAAAAGGCCGCCTTAGATTCGTATAAGCGATTGATTGAACCTTCTATTGAACGAGAAGTTCGAGCTGAACTTTCTGCTCAAGCAGAAGAGCAAGCTATCAAAGTTTTTGCAGCTAATTTGCGTCAGCTATTACTGCAGCCGCCAGTTCGCGGAAAAATGGTCTTAGGTCTTGACCCCGGCTTTCGAACAGGGTGTAAGTGGGCAATTGTTGATGAAACCGGAAAGCTTTATCAAGTCGGGGTAATCTATCCCCATACCGGAAAGGGTAAACGAGAAGAGGCTAAAGAAATATTGCGGAAGGCGATCAAGGAGTATGGTGCGGATATTATTGCAATCGGGAATGGTACTGCTTCTAGGGAGACAGAAGAGGTTGTAGCAGAGATGATTCAGGAGGATGGAATCCCTGTTGAATTCACCTTGGTTAGTGAAGCCGGAGCATCTGTATATTCTGCTTCCAAATTAGCAGGTGAAGAATTCCCGGACTTTGATCTTTCCTTGCGAAGTGCAGTATCCATCGCTAGAAGGCTTCAAGATCCTTTAGCTGAACTCGTTAAAATCGAACCAAAAGCTGTGGGAGTAGGCCAATATCAGCATGATGTCCAGCCTAAACGGTTAGAAGAGTCCTTGCATGGGGTCGTAGAATCCTGTGTTAATGTAGTGGGCGTTGATCTAAACACTGCCTCAGCATCTCTGCTCCAATATGTCGCCGGCTTAAAGCCTGCAGTGGCAAAAAATATTGTTGCTTTTCGAGATGAACACGGGAAATTTACACGCCGCGATCAGCTTAAGAAAATTCCAAGACTTGGAGCACAAACCTATATTCAGTGCGCTGGATTTATTCGTTTGCCGGATGGGGTTAATCCTTTAGAAAATACACCTGTCCATCCGGAATCCTATCAGCTTGCTGAAGATATCTTGAAAAGCATTGGCTGCACCCCTGTAGATTTGAGGGAACGTCTTACGGATGTTCGGAATAAACTTGCTGTTCTGAACCCGAATGAACTTGCCGAAAGGTTTGGCGCAGGGGTACCCACTGTACGAGATATCTTAGATGCCTTACAAAGACCCGGACGAGATCCTCGGGAGGACTTACCCCGACCTTTGCTTCGGAAGGATATAACTCATATGGAAGATCTGAATGAAGGTATGATTCTAGAAGGAACAGTGCGAAATGTAGTAGATTTTGGAGCTTTTGTAGATATTGGTGTCAAGCATGATGGTCTGGTTCATATTTCCCAATTGAGTGATAAGTTCATTAAACATCCGATGGAAGCGGTAGCTGTCGGTGATATCGTTAAAGTACGTGTTATTGGAATCGACAAGGTAAGAGAACGAGTAAGTCTATCTATGAGAGATATTTTGGCGAATGCTTCATCTGTTTAAGAGGTTAAAGACGCTCGGTGAAAACCAAGCGTCTTTGTGAATGTTTATTAAATATAATAAATAGAGGGTGCGAGGGGTTTTGGTAAAAGTAGATATATATAGAAGTGTTCTCCGGGAATTAGAAGATTGGGATCAATATTTATTAGATGAATCTTGTCTGCCTGGACCTAGAGCAAATCTTGAATTAATCAAGGCAGTTGCCGAAGAAGGGACAGAAGAGAGATTTATGAACTATCTTTCCCTAGACTCAGCTATTGCTCCTTTTGGTTCTGCAGCGGAGTTTTTGCCCATATGTGGTGTTGTTGGTTTAGGGAGTTTGATTGCTCAAGGACGTGTGGAACTTCTTGAACTATTGCGCTCATTTTCTTCCGATATAAGGTGGAGGATAAGAGAAGGGGTAGCAATAGCCTTACAACGGATTGGAGAGTCGAATATTCATGTTCTTTTGAATGAAATGGCTGAATGGAGTGAGGGGAGCCTTTTAGAAAAGCGTTCAGTGGTGGCTGCTTTATGCGAACCAAAGCTCCTTAATCATCAAAAGCATATCAATGTTGTTTTGCAAGTTCTCGATAAAATTACGTTTAACATTATTAGTGAACAAAACAGAAAGTCAAATGATTTTAAAATCCTGAGAAAATCCTTAGGATATGGTTGGAGTGTTGTAGTTGCAGCGGATCCAGAAGATGGAAAGAAATATATGGAAAAATGGTTAGCGCATGATGATAAAGACATTAGGTGGATTATGAAGGAGAACCTGAGAAAAAAACGGCTTGAGAAAATGGACCTGGACTGGACAAGAAGATGGAAAGCTGAACTTGGTGTGAATTAGAAATTTAAAATGGCTTATAAATCGTGTGAATTGGAGGAGTAGACTAAGTATGAAGAAGCTTTATATAAAAAATGGTCTGATTAAAACTATGGCTGGGCAAGAATTTATGGGGTATATCCTTATTGAAGGGGCGAAAATTGCTGCCCTCGGTAAGACCATTGATCTGAACCTTCCTGAAGATGCAGAAGTGATAGATGCTGGGGGGGCTCTCGTCTTGCCGGGATTTATTGATGCTCATTGCCATGTAGGGATTGGAGAAGAGATCTACCGCTGGGAAGGGGAAGACTTTAATGAGATGACAGATCCCGTCACACCGGATATGCGGGCTATTGATGGGATTAACCCAGAAGATGAGGGTTTTAGAGATGCCCGTCTTGGTGGAGTGACTACAGTCTTTACTGTACCTGGAAGTGCCAATGTAATTGGGGGTACCGGTGTGGTTATGAAAACTGCAGGGAAGATTGTTGACAAAATGATAGTGCGTGACCCTGCCGGAATGAAGATAGCATTTGGAGAGAATCCTAAGATGGTTTATGGCGAACAAAAGAAAATGCCCATGACTCGGATGGGAACTGCGGCACTTCTTCGTCAAACCTTAGTGGATGCCCAGACCTATAAGGATAAGTTGGAGCAGGGTGAAACAGATCCTGATAAACTCCCGGAGAGGGACTTAGGCTTAGAGGTTCTCGTTAAGGTATTAAATCGCGAAATCCCCCTTCGAGCTCATGCTCATCGTGCAGATGATATTATGACAGCTATTCGCATTGCCCGAGAGTTCAATGTAGATTTGGTCATAGAACATTGTACTGAAGGACACAAAATTGCAGAGGAACTAGCGGAACAGGGATATCCTGCTGTCGTAGGACCTTTACTTACCAATCGGTCGAAAGTCGAGCTGAAGGATAAATCCTTCCAAACCCCTGGAATTTTAGCTAAGGCTGGGGTCAAGGTAGCAATTATGACGGATCATTCCGTCACCCCAATTGAACAACTTCCTCTTTGTGCAGCTTTAGCGTGTAAAGCAGGGATGGATGAAGAAGATGCTTTGCGGGCTATAACTATAAATGCAGCAGAGATCTTAGGGGTATCTGATCGTATCGGAACTTTAGAAGTCGGGAAGGATGCAGATATTGTTATTTGGTCTGAACATCCTTTTACAATCAAGGCCAACCCACTCTACGTCATCATTAATGGAAAGATTGTAAAGCCAGAAGCTATATAATAAAGCCATTGTATCAGGAGGAAAAAATGGAGCAAAGATTTACAAGTATAACAGTTGAGGATACACGTGAGTTGGGGAAACAACTGGCCGGGTTTTTGTGTGGGGGAGATGTGGTTGCTCTGATAGGGGATTTAGGAGCAGGTAAAACGGCTTTTGCTCAGGGAGTGGGGGAGGGGCTAGCGATCGTTGGCCCTATGACGAGTCCAACCTTCACTTTAATTCATGAATACAATGGTCAAGCAAATGGAACAGAGATTCGCTTGGTTCACATGGATCTTTATCGATTACAACACCCCGAAGAGGCTGAGGTCATCGGAATCGAGGATTCCTTTGTCGAAGATACGATTTGTCTGATAGAATGGCCAAAAATTGCGGAGGATTATTTGCCGGATGATCGCTTAAATGTTGAAATCCATGGAAGTGGAGAAATGCCCCGTGAGATAATTGTTTATTCTAATGACTCTAGGTGGGAGCAACGCTTAAACTTTTTGGCAAATAACAGGAGGTTATAGTGATCCAATGAAATATTTAACCATAGATACTACAACAAAGGTTACAGCCTTAGCTTTAGCGGAAGATGGACGATTAGTTAGTGAGGGTTTTTTACACACCTCAAAAACTCACTCGGAACGAATTATCCCTATGCTCGATCAATTACTTTCAGCTGCGGATTGGTCTCTCCAGGATCTTGAGATGATTGGTGTAGTGCGGGGGCCCGGTTCTTTTACAGGTATTCGTATTGGAATTGCAACAGCCCAGGGATTAGCCCAGGTTCTTAATCTTCCGCTTGTGGCCGTAGTGTCCTTAGATGCTTTGGCCTGGGCTGGTAAGGGCAGAACTGAAGACATTGTTCCCATATTAGATGCACGGAAGAATGAGTGGTATACTGCACGCTATCATTGGCGGTCAGGGGCAGAACGTGCTGATTGTTTAACACCACCACAAGCTATGGCAACTGAACAATGGCTGAATTATTTAAGAGGATTGAATTGTTCACTTTGTTTTGTAGGCGACGCTGCAGCCAAGGCCAAGGGAAGAATTGAGGAAATATTGGGTGAGAGAGCAGTGATTTTACCAGACTATATTAGTTTGCCTCGCGGGGCCTATGCTGCCCAAGCCGTCTGGGAAAGGTGGAAAGAAATTGGTGAAGGGGAACTGGTTGAACCCTACTATATCCGCTTTTCAGAGGCAGAGGTGAATTGGGCGAAGAAAGAGGAAGCGCGGAGGAACGGGAAAGATGAATAACGGGATTATACGTCCCATGCTTGTGGAAGATCTCGAGGCAATAATGGAAATAGAAATTGCTTCTTTTTCTACACCTTGGTCCGTACAAGCCTTTAAAGCAGAGTTGAAAGATAATGAATATGCCAGGTATTCTTGCTTAGAGTTAGATGGCAAGGTAATTGGTTATATGGGACTCTGGTTTATACTTGATGAAGGTCATATTACAAACGTAGCAATTGCTCCGAACTATCGGGGGCAACAATGGGGAGAGTTTTTGATGCGGACTGTTATGGCTAAAATGGCAGCTGAGGGAATGGAACGCATGACACTTGAGGTTCGAAAATCGAATAGCCCAGCCCAGTCCTTATATCAACGCTTGGGTTTTACTACCGCAGGAGTTCGAAAAGGGTATTATGCGGATACAGGAGAAGATGCTTTGATTATGTGGGCAGAATTAGGAATGGAGGTGAATAAGGCATGACTGGGAAGCAAAAAGGCAAAATTATAATTTTGGGAATTGAAACCAGCTGCGATGAGACATCGGCAGCAGTTTTGGCGGATGGTACGGATCTTCGGAGTCATGTTATCTCCTCACAGATATCTACTCATCAAAAGTATGGGGGAGTTGTACCTGAAATTGCTTCCAGGGAGCATAGCATGCATTTTCGACCAGTTGTTCAGCAGGCTCTTGATGAGGCCCAGGTAACCTTTCAGGATTTGTCTGCCATTGCTGTTACCTACGGTCCCGGACTAGTCGGGTCCTTATTAGTTGGGGTTTCTGGAGCAAAAGCTATGGCCTACGCATCGAAGATACCTTTGATTGGAATTAATCACCTGGAAGCTCATATCTACGCTAATTTTATTCAGCAAAAAGACTTGCAGTTTCCCCTGCTAGCCTTATTAGTTTCCGGCGGGCATACCCATCTGATTCTGTTTGAAGGCCATGGGAAGTATGAAGTATTGGGGTACACTCGAGATGATGCAGCAGGAGAAGCTTTAGATAAAGTAGCTAGAACTTTAGGGTTAGGTTATCCGGGAGGTCCTCAGATCCAAAGGGTGAGTCAAGAGGGCAATCCTCAGGCTTTTAAATTTCCCAGGGCGATGCTGGAGGCGGATAGTTTGGATTTTAGTTTTAGTGGTATGAAATCTGCCGTCTTAAACACCTTGAACTCAGCTCGGATGCGTGGAGAGGTATTAAGTGTTCCGGATATTGCAGCTTCTTTCCAGGAAGCGGTAGTCGATGTATTGGTACGCAAGACCTTAATGGCTATTAAAAGAACAGGGGTTAAGACTCTGCTCCTAGCAGGTGGAGTTGCAGCTAATAAGCTGCTGCGTGAAACCTTAGAAATGTCTTTATTAAAGCTAGGGATCCGGCTGGTCTATCCAGAGCCTATTTATTGTACTGACAATGGGGCTATGATAGCAACGGCCGGATATTATCATTACTTAGTGGGAGACTTCGCACCCTGGACTCTAAACGCAGTTCCCGGACTTAGTTTTCCCAGGCTAAACAATTAAAGCAATAATCCTCTGTTAAGGAAGCATATGTTCTGTGGATAAGGTAGACCTGTGGACAATGTGGATAAGTCTGTAGATAACTCATTATAGCGGCTTTGCAGTTTTGCACAGGATGGGTTGGTTTTGGGATAGTATTATCCACAGACTCTGTGGATAATGTGGATAACCTAAGAATAAGGCGCAATAATTGGATTTTCTAAGTGGATAACTTTGTGGGTTTTAGGAGAACGAATGGATAATGTGAATAGAACCTATGAGTGATAAGTTGCAGATATTAAAGTTATTAACAAAATATTTTAATTTTTTGGGGAAGGATTTTGCCTAGATTAATCGAATAATTCTAAATGCACGAGATTTTACCAAAGGGGTAGCTCAAAGATGAATGAAGAATCGTATTGTTCAAAGATTGAAGTGCGCAAATCGTGTTTACAGCAACGGGCCGCTTTAGGAGAGCAAGAGAGAAGCAATAAAAGTTTTTTAATCCGGAAAAAGTTAGAAGACCTGCCGGAATTCAAAACAGCTCAAACAGTGATGTTATTCCTTAACTTTCGCGATGAAGTCGAAACAACTGCCTCAGCGGAAGCGGTAGTTGCGTGTAAAAAAAAGCTTATATTACCTCGTTGTGCGCCTAAGGGGATACTTCTTCCTCTGAAAGTCAGCAATCTAGCGGTAGATCTTGAGCCGGGAGCTTGGGGAATTCGTGAACCAAAACTGACGAATGAGGAGGTAAATCCTTTAGAGATTGATTTAGTCGTTGTACCTGGAGCGGGATTTGACCTGCAGGGAAATCGCTTAGGGTATGGGGGAGGCTTTTATGATCGCTTTTTTCCGCGATTAAAGAGCTTGACGCCCAGGGTAGCTCTTGGTTTTGAATGTCAGATTATTGACCAAGTACCTGTTGATAAGCACGATGTTAAAATGACTAAATTAGTCACGGAAAAAATGGTCTACGATTTTGGAAAAATAGCAAATCAATAGGGGGGATTTTTTTGTGCACTGCGTGTGAAGAGCTAGTAGATCCTAAGGAAATCCAGCTGGAAGAAATAATTAATAGGCATAAACATCAGAACGGACCTCTTATCCCAGTTTTGCAAGGAGCACAAGAGGTTTATGGGTATTTGCCTGCTCATGTGCTAAAACACATTAGTAAAGCCTTGCATATCCCGTTAGCCAGAATTTATGGTGTAGTTACATTTTATGCCCAGTTTCGCTTAACTCCTATGGGACGTAATTTAATCAATATCTGTTTGGGAACTGCTTGTCATGTTCGTGGCGGTGCCAAGATTGTAGAAGCTCTTGAAAAGGAATTAAAGATTAAAGATGGAGCTACAACAGAGGATGGACGTTTTACTTTAGAAGTCGTGGCCTGCATTGGAGCTTGTGGACTGGCACCTGTAATATCAATTAACAATGAGGTTCATGGACGTTTAGTACCGGAGAGCATTGCCGGGATATTGGCTAAATACGAGTAGGGGGATAAAGGGATGGCTGAGAACCAACGGATTCTAGTTTGTGCAGGAACCGGATGTGCCTCATCAGGAGCACTTCCAATCATTGATATCTTGAAAGAGGAAATCAAGCGGCAAGGACTTGAAGAAACCGTAAGTGTCGTTGGAACGGGATGTCAAGGTTTTTGCGAAAAAGGACCTACGCTAGTTATTGAGCCCCAGCACATTTTATATACCCGTGTCACTAAAGAGGATGTCGAGGAAATCGTATCCCAAGAGCTTATCAAGGGAGAACGGGTTGAGCGGCTTCTGCTCATTGATCAGACAACTCAAAAACCTGTCAGCTCAATGTCAGAAATTAGATTTTTCGCAAAGCAGCATCGAATTGTGCTTCACAATTGTGGTGTCATTGATCCTCAGAAAATTAATGATTATACAGCCCGGGAAGGCTATAAGGGTATCCAAAAGGCTCTTAAAGAAATGTCGCCTGAAGAGGTCATGGAAGAAGTTAAGAAGTCAGGGCTGCGGGGGCGTGGCGGTGCTGGATTCCCTACCGGCGTAAAGTGGGGTTTTTGCCGTCAAACTCCTAGTGATAAAAAGTATATTATTTGTAACGCTGACGAAGGGGATCCGGGGGCATTTATGGATCGCAGTGTTCTTGAAGGAGATCCCCATTCGGTTATTGAGGGAATGCTCATTGGTGCCTATGCCATCGGAGCTGATGAAGGCTATGTTTATTGTCGCGCAGAGTATCCTCTAGCCATTAAGCACTTGGAAACTGCCATAAAGCAGGCAGAAGAGGCTGGCTATTTAGGAGATAATATTCTTGGTTCCGGCTTTAATTTCCGTCTTAATGTCTTCGCCGGTGCGGGAGCTTTTGTCTGTGGAGAAGAGACCGCCCTGATGGCTTCTATCGAAGGAAAACGCGGAATGCCTAGGGTTCGTCCTCCTTTCCCGGCTGTTAGCGGGCTATGGGGCAAACCAACTAATATTAACAACGTTGAAACATGGTCCAATATTCCTCATATTTTGCGCAATGGTGCAGAGTGGTATACTCAATTTGGTACGGAAAAAAGTAAAGGAACTAAGATCTTTGCTTTAACAGGTAAGGTCAACAATACAGGCTTGGTAGAAGTTCCAATGGGAACAACTCTCAGAGAGATCATCTTTGACATCGGAGATGGAATTCAGGGCGGCAAGAAATTTAAAGCTGTTCAAATCGGCGGCCCCTCCGGTGGCTGTCTGCCTGAGGACATGCTTGATTTGGCAGTAGATTATGATACTTTGACACAAGCCGGAGCAATGGTGGGCTCAGGCGGACTGGTTATTATGGATGAGACCACTTGTATGGTGGATATCGCCCGTTATTTCTTAAACTTTTCCAAGAAAGAATCCTGTGGGAAATGTACACCATGTCGTGAAGGAACCACGCGGATGTATGAGATCCTGGATAGAATTACCAAGGGAGAAGGTAAAGAGGAAGATCTTGATACCTTAGAAAATCTTGCTTATACCATTAAGGAAACCTCCCTTTGCGGATTAGGTCAGTTTGCACCAAGCCCAATTCTGGCGACTTTGAAGTATTTCAGGCATGAATATGAGGCGCACATTCATGATCATAAATGTCCGGCTCACAACTGTACGGCCCTTCTGAGTTATACTATTGATACCGAGAAATGTAAAATGTGCAGCCTTTGTGCTAAAAACTGTCCCACAAACTGCATTTCAGGAGATAAGAAAACCAATACTCCCTATGTTATTGATGAAGATAAGTGTATTAAATGTGGAACTTGTATGGATAAGTGCAAGTTTGGAGCGATCAGCAGAGCATAAGTATAACTATTGAGAGGAGTGAATACTTTGGAGTGGCTTACATTAACAATTGATGGACGTGAAGTCAGTGTACCTAAAGGTACGACAGTACTTGATGCCTGTCGGATGAATAATATTCCTATTCCAACCTTGTGTCATGCGCCGGAGCTAACCTCTGCGGGAGCATGCCGTCTGTGTGTGGTTCAAATCGAAGGGATGCGCAATCTTCCCCCCTCCTGTGTTACTCAAGCAGCACAGGGTATGAAGGTTGAGACCCAAAATCCTAAGGTTCGCCAAGCACGAAAAACTATCCTGGAACTCCTTGTTGCCAATCATCCGTTAGATTGCATGACCTGTCAGAAGATGGGAGATTGTTCATTGGCAGAATATGCCTATGACTATGGGGTAACCGGTGAGGTCTATCAAGGCGAGAAGCGCTGTCTGCCAATTGATGACAGTAATCCTTTTATTCTGCGCGACCCGAATAAATGTATCTTATGCGGAAAATGTATTAAGGCTTGTACAGAAATTCAAGGAAAAAGCATTCTAGACTTTTCCTTTAGAGGTTTTGATACACAAGTAGGTCCTGCTTTCAATCTGCCTTATAAAGAGTCCGATTGTGATTTTTGTGGATCTTGCGTTTCAGTATGTCCTGTTGGAGCACTGACTGAAAAGCAAATGGTCGGCAAAGGACGTCCTTGGGAAGTATCCAAAGTCCAAACGACTTGTCCTTTCTGCGGAGTAGGTTGTAACTTTGATTTGAATGTTAAAGACGGAAAGGTCATTGGAGTAACTTCTAATCCTGAGGCACCGGTTAATGGCAAAGCTTTGTGTGTTAAAGGCCGTTTTGGCATGGACATGATCTATAGCGACAATCGTGTAACCACACCTTTAATTAGAAAAAATGGAGAACTGGTTCCGGCAGATTGGGATGAGGCTCTGGATTTGGTCGCCTCTAAGTTGGGAGAGATTAAAAAGACCTATGGTCCCAACTCTATAGCTGCTTTAAGCTCAGCTCACTGCACAAATGAAGAAAATTACCTGATGCAAAAGTTCATGCGCGCGGTAATCGGTACGAATAATATCGATCACTGCGCAAGGACTTGACACGCTCCCACTGTGGCCGGTCTGGCCACCTCATTTGGATCCGGAGCGATGACTAATTCCATTAATGAAATTCCTAACGTTAAGGCTATGTTTGTTATTGGTGCTAACCCGACAGAAGCTCATCCGGTAATCGGAACTAAAATGAAACAAGCCCTGGCTAAAGGCGCTAAACTGATTGTTGCTGACCCTCGGTGTATCAATCTTGCCGAAGATGCAGATGTTTGGTTGAGACTGAGGCCAGGAACGGATATTGCTTTGATCAACGGAATCATGAACATTATTCTGGCTAACGGGTGGGAAGATAAAGAGTTTATTGCTGAACGAACAGAAGGCTTTGAAAACGTTAAAGAAGCAGTAAAGGAATATACTCCTGAAGTAGTAAGTAAAGTAACTGGGGTTTCCGTAGAACAGCTCGAAGAAGCCGCCAGAATCTATGCTACCGCTGAACGAGCTTCAATCTTCTATACCTTAGGGATAACTGAGCATACCTGTGGTACGGACAATGTCATGAGTCTGGCAAACCTAGCTATGCTGACAGGAAATATTGGTAAGGAGAGTTCAGGGGTTAACCCAATGCGCGGCCAGAATAACGTACAGGGTGCCTGTGATATGGGAGCACTTCCCAATGTTTATCCCGGTTACCAACAGGTTGCCAGCCCAGAAGTACGAGCCAAGTTCGAGGCAGCTTGGGGTGTTCCCCTTGATCCGAATCCCGGCTTTATGATTCCAGATATGTTTGGAGCTGCAGTTAGTAAAGATCTGCGTGCTCTGTATGTCTTAGGAGAAGATCCGGTCATTACGGATGCCGATGCGAACCATGTACGCAAAGGTCTTGAGGCCTTGGACTTCCTTGTTGTTCAAGAAATTTTCTTGTCTGAAACAGCAAAACTAGCGGATGTCGTCTTACCTGGTGCTAGTTATGCAGAGAAGACAGGCACTTTCACAAATACTGAGCGAAGAGTGCAATTGGTAAATCAGGCCATTAAGCCTATTGGAAATGCTAAGACAGATGGGGAGATCATTTGTGAGCTGGCTACTCGTATGGGTTACCCCTTCAACTATGAATCTTCTGCAGATGTCATGCAGGAAATTTCAAAGCTCGCACCACAATTTGCTGGTATAACCCATGAGCGCTTAGGAACACAAGGCCTGCAATGGCCTGTACCCCATGCGGAGCACCCAGGAACCAAGTTCCTGCATGAAGGGAAGTTTAACCGGGGCAAAGGACTCTTTATGGCCGTAGAAAATCAGTTGCCTGCTGAATTGCCCGATGAGGAATATCCTTTCTTGCTCAATACCGGACGTAAACTCTCTCACTATAATGTTTTCACCCAACACTCCCCTTCATTAGGCATCCATTCTCCTGAAGAGCTTGCTGAGGTTAATCCTTCAGACGCTAAGAAACTGGGAATTGAAGATGGAGAAGTAGTCCAAGTAGCATCACGCCGTGGTGAGCTGAAAACTAAAGTTAAAGTAACTGAGAGAGTCCCAGAAGGCATGGTCTTCATGACACTTCACTATTTTGATTCACCAACCAATGTCCTGACCAATGGTGCCTATGATAAAGTTACCAAAACCTATGAGTATAAAGTATGTGGTGTAAAAATTTCCAAGGTTAGCTAAGATCCAAAAGGGGCCGATGCTTTACGAACTCAGTTCGTAGAGCATCGGCCCCCCGTGTTGTGTGCGTGTTGTGCGTGTTGTGGGGACGGTCCTTTTAACACACTATAGTGTGTTAAAAGGACCGTCCCCACAACACGTGACTTAGAAGTTTGAATATGGTACATTGAGGGTAGAATGAATGATTGGGGAAGTGAGGATTTTTGAAACAAGAAATAGTAATGTATACATTACCCCTTTGCCCATATTGCGCACGGGCTAAACGATTCCTCACGGGCAGAGGAATTATGTTTTCAGAAAAGAATATCCTGATTCCGAAGAATTTTAAAGAATTGCGGAATATGACAAATTCGATTGGAGTTCCGGTAACCATTGTAGGCAAACGAATCTTGACTCGTTTTTCGTTAGCTGAATATGAGGAGGTCTTTAGAAATTAGTACTCCAAAATCCGAAATACAAGTTCCTAGGTTGCAGGCAACCGGGGTTTTATTAGCGGGTGGAAAAAGCTCACGGATGAAAAAGGATAAGGCGTTTCTTGAGATAGAAGGACAGTCATTGGCTGAACGAAGTCTTAAGGTCTTGAAGGCTTTATTTCCAGAGGTGTTAATCAGTAGTAATCAGCCCGAACTCTTTGCCCAGTATGAGTTACCGGTTATTCGAGATGAGGTTATAGGTCGAGGCCCCTTGGAGGGGCTCTATCAAGGTCTTAAAGCAGCAAAGCATGATGTCGTATTTTTTGTTGCCTGTGATATGCCGTTTTTGGAAATAGAACTTATTCGTTTTTTAGCAAAGTGGAGTTCGGATTATGATTTAGTCGTCCCAAAACTTCAGTCTGGCCTTCATCCATTGCATGCTTTTTATCATCGGCGTTGTCTGAGTGCAATAAAAAATAATCTTGAGGCAGGCCGCCTGAAGATTATTGATTTCTATTCAGCATGTTCAGCTAAGTATGTTGATGAAAAGGAAATGAGTGGTTGTTTTACTGATTTAACGAATGCGTTTTGCAACGTAAACACACCAGAAGAATGGTCTTATATCAATAAGACCATAACCCCCATTTAGAATTCATTAGAGTTACAAATGATACGTTCGCTGCAAGTATAAATATTTACCCGTTGTTCCCTGGCAAAGCCTAGAACTGTAATATTCAGAGCAGTTGCTTGCGCGAGAGCCATATCCGTTGGAGCACCTCGAGCAATAAGGATAGGTGCTTTCATTTTGGCAACCTTAAGTAGTATTTCAGAGGCAACTCGACCACTGAAAAATACTACATGGTTTTCAAGATTTAATCTTTTGCGAAAGGCTTCCCCACTTAGTTTATCAAAAACATTATGTCTGCCGATATCATAACTTGTCATAAGGACTTTTCCTTGGTAACCTATTCCGCCGCTATGGATACCTCCGGTTTTTGCAAAGAGGGGGAGATATGACTGTAGGAATTTTGCGTAACTATAAGCTTCTTGAAGAGAGATACGATAGTTCGAGGTTATTGGTTTAACCATCAGGGCATCATTGGCAAAGCAAAAGGACGCTCTGCTTTTACCACAACAAGCTGAAACGTATCGTTTACTCATTAGCTCTTTTTGTAAAACGCAGGGCCTGCCTTCGACCCAAATCATGAAGTTCGCAGGATCTTGTCGTATTTCGTATACGTCCTCGGGAACTTGGATAAATCCCTCATTAAATAAAAAACCAAGGGTAAGCTCTTCGATTTGAGAAGGAGAGCACAATAGTGTTGCTATTTCCTCCCTGTTATAGTGAACGGTTAGGGGAATTTCTCGAACAACTGTATCATCTAGCCATTCTAATAATTCACCGTTGGCTTTAAGAATGGTATGGGTAACGGTTTCATTTGTCATAAATCCTCCTTGGACATAGCCTTTCTTATAGTGTACAATATTATTAAAGAAACCTAAATGTTTTTTCGATAGAATAATAAATAGAAAATAATTAAATCATAAAAAGCGAGCTATTTAAAGAAGATCTAAAAAAGGAAATTGGCTTTAAATGGCGAATTATAACTTTAAGAAAAAACAATTGAATTACTCCGAAGCTGAGTTACCTAAAGCATCTGCAATGGTGACCAGACAAGTGTCATAGGCACTCGGGTATTATGGGAAACTGTAATATCTCCTGTTGGAAAGGAGTCTGTCGACAGGTGGAATTAAACCCACGGTTGTTTGCAGACCGTGGGTTTTTTTGTTGTTTAAAAATAATAATCTGAGAAGAGGAGTCATAATGCAAGATCAATATCTTAGACGAATTGAATATCTCAGAATTTCTATCACAGATCGTTGTAATCTTCGGTGTCAATATTGCATGCCGGCTGAAGGAGTTCAATGGTTGCCTCATGACTCTATTCTTTCCTTCGAAGAAATTTTAAGATTAATGAGGATAAGTACACAATTAGGCTTCCGGCGCTTTCGAGTTACAGGCGGTGAACCTTTAGTTCGCAAGGGTATTTTAGGTTTTTTGCGGGAAAGTGCTCAACTACCGGGAGTAGATGATCTTATGCTAACAACTAACGGATTGTTACTTCCGGAAATGGCTTTTGATATAAAGTCGGCAGGGGTTCAGCGCATAAATATTAGCTTGGATACCATGGATCGAGATCGTTTTTACGAAAACACGCGTGGTGGTGACGTTTCAAAAGTTATTCAAGGGATTTTTCGTTCCCTTGAGGCGGGCCTCAATCCAGTTAAAATTAATGTGGTGGTTGTACGGGGATTTAATACAGATGAGTTGCCGAGCTTTCTTACCCTAGCTAAGGAATATCCGCTTCACGTTCGATTCATCGAGCTTATGCCGATTGGAGTCAGCTCCGAGCATAGGTCAGATTTTGTCTCAATTCAAGAAATGAAGGAGCTTCTGGGACTTGAGGATGATATTCCCATTAAGGACATTCCCGGCGGAGGACCTGCAGAGTATTTTCGACCCAATGGTTATAAGGGAAGTATAGGCTTTATTAGTGCCTTAAGTCGCCATTTTTGCAATACCTGCAATCGGGTGCGCTTAACTGCGGATGGAAAATTAAGACCATGCCTCCACAGCAAGCATGAAGTCGATTTTCGAGAAGTTTTGCGGTCAGGTATCTCCGACCAGGAAGTTATGAAATTGTTTGCTCAGGCTGTATGGCATAAACCAGCAGAGCATCATATGAACAACGAAGCGTGGCAAGATACACGCGTAATGTCTCAGATCGGAGGGTGAATAGTGGAGGATTTAACACATTTTGATGAGGAAGGCCGCGCTCGTATGGTGGATGTCAGTGATAAAGCTGAGACAGCACGAGTTGCCGTTGCTCAGGGAAAGATACTTATGAAGCCAGAGACATTGGAGAGAATCCGCTCAGGTTTAATTGCTAAAGGAGATGTTTTGGGAGTGGCTCAAGTTGCTGGAATTATGGCTGCCAAGCAGACATCCCAGTTGATTCCTATGTGCCATCCATTGGCGATTACCGGTGCTAAACTTAGTTTTAAATTTGTGGAGCCTGGTGAAATAGACATCGAGGCAAGTGTGAAAGTTCATGGCAAAACCGGGGTTGAAATGGAGGCATTGACAGCTGTAAGTGTGGCGGCCTTGACCATCTATGATATGTGCAAAGCTATTGATAAAAGTATGATGATTAAAGATATTTATTTGGCGGAGAAGATAGGCGGGAAAAGCGGGCATTATATACATGGCTAACTGCCAATCGCTTGCATTATAGGTGGAGAAATTGCAAGTAAGACATGCCTAGTTCAAGCAACGCATATGAAGTAGAGCTCCAGATGCGTAAGTTTCCAATATAACAATTTTGTTGAGGGGGCTTTATAGTGGGAAAAATTGTAGCTGTTTGTACAAGTGAACGAAAAGGAATGCGAAAAAAAAATGTAGGTGAAGGAATCTTAAAGGTCAATTTTGGGCTTGAAGGTGATGCGCATGGAGGAGATTGGCATCGTATGGTTAGTCTGCTAGCCATGGAGAGCATAAAGACAATGCAGGATAAAGGGTTGAAGGTGAAGCCTGGAGATTTTGCAGAGAACTTAACAACTGAGGGGATAGAACTATTTACACTGCCAGTTGGAACAAAGCTGAAAATTGGGGCCACCAGCATAGGGGAAGTCACTCAAATTGGTAAGGAATGTCATACAAAATGTGCGATATATCATCAGGCAGGGGATTGTGTCATGCCTAAAGAAGGAATCTTTATTCGTCTCCTGGAGGGTGGAGTAGTTCGAGTTGGAGACATTATTGAGGTGATCGAGTAATGCTTCGTGTTGGAATAATCACAGCCAGTGATAAAGGATCGCGTGGAGAAAGGGAGGATCTCTCAGGCCCTACCCTCAGCAAGCTCGTTCAGGAAATTGATGGCGAAGTTGTAGAGTATATAGTGCTTCCCGATGACCAAGCACAATTAGAAGCAACCATGTGCCAATGGGCAGATGAGCTCAACTTGGATTTGATTCTCACGACGGGTGGAACAGGATTCTCGATTCGAGATGTAACACCGGAAGCTACTCTAGCTGTAGCTGATCGTATGGTTCCTGGCATTGCTGAGGTGATGCGCATGGAAAGCCTTAAGGTAACGCCAAAGGCCATGTTAAGCAGGGCTATTGCAGCCCTTAGGAAGAGAACCTTGATTATTAATATGCCAGGTAGCCCTAAGGCAGTGCGTGAGTGTTTTGCTGCTATCGCACCGGCGATACCTCATGGGATTCAAATTCTCAAAGGAGAAGCTAGTGAATGTGCATCGACATCTCAAGCAACCCAAAATCAATAAAAATAGAGGCTGAACCCAAAACAATAGAGAGATTGGCACGGATGTCAATCTCTCTATTGTTTTGCAATAAACTATTACTTATCTAACCTTAAATAATTCAATTTAGATTACAACCTGCGTTCTGTCTGGCATCAGATTTTCCGCAATTTGAATATAGATTACAACTCCAATAATAACGCAGATTCCTAAAATATTGCTAAGCTTCATTGTCTGATTAAATACCAAGAAACCTAGAATACTGGCAACAACAGGGTCGAGAGAATACATTATTTGCATGTAGCTTGGTTCGATGTATTTCAAGCCTTTCATATATAAGGAATAACAGCCTATTTGGGGTATTAGTCCAAAGCCTAAGATCAATAATAATGCATAGCCGTTAGTCTGATTGCCTATCTGAATAATATTTTTGACTTGAGCTATAGGTGGATTGGAAATAGACAAGATTATTACGGCAAATAAAGCAATATACATCAGTATTGCATTTTCATCGATTCCTTGATCTAATAAATATTTCTCAAGAGTCATAAGTATCGACCATGTCAGTATGGTTAGAATTACCCAGATAACTCCATTTAGGTTTAGATTGAAACCTTGGCTGAAGACATCTAAAACTAGACAAATACCGAAAATTGCAGAAATGGCAGCGCCGATTTTTTTTAGAGTTATGGGGCTTTTAAATACGATTCTCGAAATAATCATGATCACAAATATGTTGCAAAAGATTAACGTTGAAACTACTCCAACCGGGAAATAATTAACAGACTTCACGAATGCAGTATTAGTAATAGCTGAGATGAGTCCGGCAAACAATAACAAGGCAAAGAATTTTATCGGAATTTTAAAACCGGATTTATTAGTAATAGCTAACAGAGTAGAGAAAAAGACCAGATTAAAGGAAGGGGCGAGAATTGCGATACTTGTAGTATTGATGCCAAGGTTAGACATTAATGTACAAAAAGTTCCATTAGTGCCCCAAAAAATGGCGGAAAAAATCCCGAAAATAAATCCTGTTCCCTTTGCACTTAAAGTTTTCAAACGTTGTTCCCCCCGGTACTGACAGAATGTAATTTTAGTTATTGTTCGTCATTGTCATAAAATCTCCTGTGGTCTAAACTAGACTTTTTAGGATTTTGCTAACAACTAGGATTGATACCAAAGCTTGTCACGTCTGTCCAAGGATTTACGTAAAGTAGAGTATAGGAGAAAGTGGCTGGTGAGG
>JGI2924J29684_1078597_pt1 | contig 75938 bp, 77 predicted proteins | sample BenlonsequencITS_FD_29684 | JGI IMG/M metagenome (IMG submission 29684)
TTTGCAACGCCTTAAGCATTCTATCTGTGTTTATCAGCGTTCATCCGTGGCCAAATAGCAACCAAAGGTGGCGAAGAACATTTTTACCCATCGAAATAGGCTACCCCCATCTTTTCGGCTTGATCCGTGATCTTTTTTAAGTTTTTGATTGAACAAAAAGGCTTTTGAAAGAGGGCTTTTTCTTCCTGTCAATTTCTAGCCCAGGGATGTGCTATGCTTCAGCAGTGCGTTGTTTGAGTTTTTTGCTTTCAAACGGGCTGATCATCTCGAATTTGTCGTCAATATCCACTCCTGTGAGGTAATTGTTGAGCATTTCACGGACTTCCTGAAAGGAGAGGTTGTGAAGGATGTTGCCGTTTTTGGCCATGGACACTTGGCCTGTTTCTTCCGAAACGATGAGGACCAAGGTGTCAGTAGCCTCGGACATTCCGATTGCAGCACGGTGACGAAGGCCAAACTTGGCCGGTACCTCCTTTTCGGTCACGGGCAATATACACCTGGCGGCTTTTACTTTTCCGTTATACAGAATGACCGCGCCGTCATGTAAAGGGCTGTACTTGTTGAAAATACTGATCAAAAGTCTTTTTGAGACAATGGCATCGATCAAGTCACCACTTTCGGCATAGAATTTCAGTTCTGTATTGCGCGAAACGACCATGAGCGCACCGGTACTCGTGCCTGAAAGGGATTTGCAAGCATCGATGATGGGTGTGATGTTAAAGGCATTGGTTTCCTTTTTTCGCCAAAAAAGAAGTTCTTGAAGCACGTTTTCATTGGAAAGGATAGAACTCCGGCCGATGATCAGAAGGAATTTTCGTATTTCCGGGGCAAAGAGAATAATGGCGGCGATCACACCTACTCCCATAAACTGCCCCAGTATACTGGAAAGTAGCTCCATTCTGGCGGCATTGACCACCAGGTATACCAAATATATCGACAAGAACCCCAAAAAGATTTTTATGGCCACACTTCCCCGCATCAATTTATAGACCTGATAAATCAGAATGCTCACCAAGGTGATGTCTATAATATTGACGATGGAAATGTCTAAAAATCCTATTTTGAAAAGTAGATTCAAGGGTATAGTTGTTTATATAATTTTACGGTTTCTGTCGCTTCCTTTACATCATGTACTCTTAATATTTTTGCTCCATTAAGGAGCGCGGCCATGTTCAGGGCCGTTGTTCCATTTAAGGCTTCCTCTGGGCTGATGCCCAAAGTTTTGTAAATCATAGATTTTCTGGATACCCCAGCTAATATAGGGCTTTTTATAGTCTTAAAATAAGATAAATTTTTAAGAATCCTATAATTTTGAGCTAAACTTTTAGCAAAACCGAAGCCTGGATCAATTATTACATCTTTAATGCCAGCTTTATGACATTGGTTCAATTTTTCGTTAAAAAATAATAAAATATCTTTTTCTAAGTTATTATACTCTGTTTTGCCCTGCATGGTTGCAGGATTTCCACGCATGTGCATGCAGATATAGGGAATTTTTAGTTTTCCGACTGTCGGGATCATTTTTTTGTCGAGTTCCCCGCCCGAAATGTCATTGATGATGTCGGCTCCTTCTGCGAATGCAGCTTCGGCGACTTCGTGCCTAAAAGTATCGACAGAAATGATGGCTTCGGGAAACCGGTCCTTTAAGGCTTTTACGGCGGGGACAATCCGGCTTATCTCGTCTTCTGTCGTCACTTCCGCAGCACCGGGTCTACTGCTGTATCCACCCAAGTCAAGTATGGCGGCCCCTTCACCAAGTAGCTGTTCGGCTTTTTGTAACAACTGGTTTCCAAGGGTGCTGATGCGGCTTTCACTGTAAAAGGAGTCCGGGGTGACGTTCAGAATGCCCATGACACAGGGATCGTCAAGCAGGATCAGCTTTCCTTTGATTTGGAGTGTTATTTTTGAGGGAAATGATTTATCTTCGGTTTCTGAAGATGAGTTCGGAGTATCTTTCATTAAAATCAATCATTGCTTTGAAAACGCAAACTGTTAGCGAATATAATCAAGTTATTGCCCTTTGTAAAGAACTTTTTAAGAAGAAAACAGTCGATTATGGGACTGCCTGGAGGGTACTACGCCTTCCTTCCATCACCGACCAGATTTTTATCAAAGCCCAGCGAATACGCTCTATTCAAGAGAAAGGTACCCAGCGTGTTCAGGATCCGGTTCAGGATGAATTTATCGGCATTATCAATTACTGCCTGATCGCCTTGATCCAGATGGGGCTTGAAAATGATGAGCGGTTGGAATTAGGATATGAAGAACTGGAACCGATGTATGATAAGTGGGTGGATGCGACTCGGGGCTTGCTGGAAAATAAAAACCATGACTATGGAGAAGCATGGAGGGATATGCGTGTGTCCTCCATGACTGATCTTATTTTGATGAAGCTTTACCGTGTAAAGCAAATTGAAGACAACAGCGGTAAAACACTGGCTTCCGAAGGAGTAGACGCCAATTACCAGGACATGATCAACTATTCGATATTTTGTCTTATCAAACTAAAAGAACAAGCGGATGTTTAAAAAGGTAATATTAAACCTGTTTCGGTTCCTGGTAGGGGGACTGTTTATTTTTTCGGGATTGATAAAGGTGAATGATCCAGTGGGGACCTCCATTAAGTTGGAGGAGTATTTCGAGGTGTTCTCCAATGATATTGCCGGTTTTTTTGAGGTGTTTAAATCCTTTGCACTCGAACTTTCAGTGTTATTAATTGTATTGGAAGTGGTGTTAGGGGTGATGCTGCTTTTGAATTATAAGCCTAAGCTGACCATTAGCTTATTGTCGATCTTGATCTTGTTTTTCACCTTTCTGACCTTTTATTCAGCTTATTTCAATAAAGTGACGGATTGTGGGTGTTTTGGAGATGCGATCAAGCTGACCCCTTGGCAGAGTTTTTACAAGGACATCGCATTGGTGGTCATGATTGGGGTATTGTTTGTGTTTCGTAAGGATTTGCCCCAAAATACCTCCAAGCTTTCTGCAGGTTTGGTGATCGGTTCAGCTGTAGGATGCTTGGTGCTCTCCCTGTTGGCCATTCGTAATTTACCGTTCATCGACTTCAGGGCCTATAAGGAAGGGGTGAATATCACAGAAGCCATGCAGCCTTCAGGTGCACTGGAATACCGGTATATCATGAAAAAGGACGGAGAAGAGGTGGTGATGGACGAGTATCCGTCAGACGAAAGCTATGAGTTTGTGGACATGCAACTGAAGAATCCGGAGGCTTTGCCGAAGATTGCAGATTTTGGGATCTGGAACGATGATGGAGACTTTACCGAGGCCATGCTGCAAGGCAATAAACTGTTGATCTTGATCAGTAGCTATGAAAAAATGGATCAAGCCAAATTGGGGAATTTGGATGAGTTGATGGATGTCGAGGGAGTGGAAACGGTCATTATTACAGCCACAGCTGCTGATGAAATCGAAACGGTGATGACCGCGCAGGACTGGGAAGTGCCTTATTACTTTGGTGATGCTACTGTCCTGAAGACCATTATCCGGTCAAATCCAGGTGTGGTATTGCTTAAGGACGGTACTGTGCTGAAAAAATACCATGTCAACAACGCTCCCAACATAGCGGAAGTGCAAGAAAATTTTAATCATTAATGAATAATTCTGCAAAGATCGTATTGGTAGGCATGCCGGGAAGTGGGAAATCCACTTTAGGCAAAACTTTGGCAGGACAGCTGGGCTTTGACTTTTATGATTTGGATGAGGAAATTGTAAAAGAAGAAGGCAGGAGTATTCCTGCGATTTTTATGGAAAACGGCGAGGGATATTTCCGACGGACAGAAACCCGCGTGATCGAAAAACTTCTACAGATTGATTCGGCTTTCGTGCTTTCTACTGGTGGCGGTGCCCCATGTTTCAATGATAATATGACCCTGATCAACCGGCATGGGATATCGGTCTTTCTCAATGTAAGCATCGAACAATTGCTTCTGCGGTTAACGAAGAATGAAGCTGATAAGCGGCCAATGTTCCAAGGGCTGGATACAGGAGAAATTCGGCTAAAACTACAGGATTTATTGGCAGACCGGGAAGTGTATTATGAGCAGTCAAAAATAATGCTCAGCGGAGACGATATTTCCACTGAGCATTTGATATCAGAACTGATGAGTTTTTTTAGAAATTAAACCCGAGTGTTAGAAGTCCTTGGGTGTTCGAATTGTCGGTAGTAGTCAATTCAGCACCGGGATAAGAAGAGTAATACGTATCAAATTGGTTGTGGACTATTCCCAAATCCACATACATATTAGGTAGTTTTACGCCTACTCCTCCGGTAAATTGTGTTCTGGAACGGTCAAATTCCGAATCTTTATATGGGTCGCCGTATAAAGCTGTACCTGCTCTTAGCCTGAACATATTGATTCTCCATTCACCACCTACACGGTAGTTGATGACATTGCCCATAGTGGCATCAATGTTTTCGTTGGCAGCATTTAACCGGTAATCGGATGAAGAAAGGTTCATGGAAGCATAATTGAGGTAATCTACATCGGCGGTAATGAAACCGTTTTTATTGATGAAGAAGGCCAAACCACCGCTTAACTTCATGGGAGTGGTCAGGTTTATGGATGAGACGTAAATATCACTGAATGCGTTATCATCTGATTGGAGGTTACCGTTCAGGTCATAGAATTCTGCATAAATATCCGAATCATATTCCTCATCATACCGGGCCCACGTTGGGGAACTAAAGGATGCACCGATATTGATTTGATCAATGGGCTTGTATATCACCCCTAGGTTTAGGTTGACCCCGGCACCACTGTGGTAAAGGTTTTCTGCCAGTGAAAAATAGGTGGAAGTATTGCCGCTTTCGTCGATAAATTCTTCATTATATATCTTCCTCGAACTGAAGTTGATGGAGGTTATACCCACTGATCCCCCGATAAACAATTTGTTCTTATAGTTTCCTCCATAGGCGAAGGTGATTTGGCTGAGGTTTCCTTCGTTCTCAATCAGCTCGTCCTGAAAGGGAGCGATGGGACTATCAAAGTTTGGGGATCCGTCTTCATTGGGATTGTAGGTGTAATCTGAAGGGTAAAAAGTATTTCCTTCTTTTATGACAAGACCGACATCTAAGGGAAGACCGGCAGGGTCGCCTACTGCGGGTTCTCCGTACATATTATAGTCATCAGCATAATAATCAAGTAAAGATGTAGGGCTGCCAATGTTGGAATAGTAGCCAAATGTGTTATTGAAATTGCGGGTTCGGTTAAAGCTGATGCCGAAGGAATGTCCTCGCCAAGCATCTTGGTTTAACGGATCCTTTACTTTCGCCATCACGATACCGACATTGGGAAGGGCAAAATTTCCTTTATGGTCTTCTTGGGGCTGATCCATAAAGGAGGAAGTAGACTTCCAATTCCCATAGGAAGGGGTGAAGCTGAATTCTGATTTTCTGAAGAATCCAAGTCCAGCAGGGTTGCCGGAGATATTGGAGACATCACCGCCAATGGCAAACTGGCTGCCCCCGATCCCCATGATTCTGGCAGAACCAGTGGCGTTGTACTGACTGTACCGAAGGGCATCTTCGAGGGTTTGTGCTAATGTGGGTGTTATGGAGGAGGCTCCTAAAAGAAATCCTATCCCCAAAATAGTTGTTTTAATAATTTTCATATTCGCTCAAATAATATGATTCCATTCAGCTATGCTGTTAGCTGTGCAATGTTTTGCTAATAAGGTTCTGATTATTTAACGGTGATAGCGGAAAAAGTGGTAAAAAAAGGGGGATTAATTTCCCCCTCTTCTTGATCCTCCAGAACTTCGGCTGGCGCCTCCTGAGCTCCTGGATGACGAGCCGCCACTGCTATAGCTTCTGCTACTGCTGCTACTTCTGGAAGGTGTATAACTACTGTTTGATCTTGATCTACTTGGCGTAGAGTATGTTCTACTGCTTGAAGAACTTCTGCTCCTGGTATTGTAAGATGGAGACGTGCTTCTTGAAGGAGTACTATAACTTGATCTTGACCTGCTAGTGCTTGATGGACGAGTTGTAACTTCCCTTCTGGTGCTGGATGACCGTGGGGTGTAGGCACTTCTTGACCTTTCAGAACTGCTAGGTCGGGTCATGACGGCAGAGTTACTTGCTCTTCTGCTTGAGGAAGCGGAAGCTACGCGGCTTCTACCGTTCATATAATCATTTTCGGATCTGCTAAAGTCGCTTCTTGAACGATTTCCATCCACTCTGCTTACAGCACTTCTACGTGCCAAAGCCCGTGATGTGCTCGGCTCAGTGGCGGATCTACGGACGACCCTGCTAAGAGTGGACGAACCTCTTGACGGTCTGGCAGCCCTTACGATCCTTCGGCTTTCTCCGTTATAGATGTTGTTTATGATGATAGGACGTCCATAATATCCACCACCATAATAACCTCCATAGTATCCGCCATAAGCATAGCTAGGTCCCCAGAAAGGGTCGTAGAACGGACTGTATGGGCCATACGGTCTGTATCCCCAGCCGCCCATGCCCATGCCAAAGCCGATTCCAAAACCGATGGACATGTTAAAGCCTGGTCTGAAGCCGAAGCCAGGACCCCAAAAAGGATCATAGAATCCCATTCCAAATCCCGGGTACATGCCCCAAGGGCCATACATCATGTTCATGGACATATAAGGCATCCATGAATTTCGGCTACTTGATCCGTTAGGATCATTATATCCGTAGAAATTGTTATAGACATTTACATTGCCCTCAGCATCCGTAGTGGTGGTGCTTTGGGTGGATGCATTGTCGTCAAAATATACGATTTCATCATCAGGAACCGTGTCGTTTTGTACCTGATATTTGGCTACGTATTCTGGATTGACATTTTTTGCAGAAAAATTCTCTTGCTGATATTGATTGGCAGCACTGACTTGGCCGTAATTGTCAAAACTTTCGGGTGTATTGTTGGTTACGGCATTGGACGTCACCACTGCATCATCAGATGCCATAAAGTAAAGGTCATCTGTTTCTCCCTGCATGGCACTATAGCTGCTGCTACAGGAAACCAGTCCTACAGCTGCCAGGATAGCAAGATAACGGTATGAGGTATTTTTCTTCATAATCATTTAGTTTACAACTCGTAACACTATATACGTGCTCATGGGAGGAGGGTTATATTTTTTTAATTTATATTTGCTCCCTAAAATAGGGACGAAAGTTAAAGAGTTTTTCGAAAACAACAAATTTTACTCATGAGCAAAGGACTGCCTAAAAGAAGTGAGGACTACTCACAGTGGTACAATGAATTGGTAAAAAGGGCTGACCTGGCAGAGAATTCTGCCGTAAGAGGATGCATGGTGATCAAGCCGTACGGTTATTCCATTTGGGAAAAAATGCAGCAGCAGCTGGATAAAATGTTCAAGGACACAGGGCATAGCAATGCCTATTTTCCTTTGTTCATTCCAAAATCTTATTTGTCCAAAGAAGCCAGCCATGTGGAGGGGTTTGCAAAGGAATGCGCCGTGGTGACCCATTACCGATTGAAGAATGATGAAGAAGGCAAAGGTGTCATCGTAGATCCCGAGGCCAAGCTTGAGGAAGAACTGATCGTACGCCCTACCTCCGAGACGGTGATCTGGAGCACTTATCGCAATTGGATCCAATCTTACCGTGACTTGCCGCTCAAGGTAAACCAATGGGCCAATGTGGTCAGGTGGGAAATGCGGACCCGGTTGTTTTTGCGAACGGCGGAGTTTTTATGGCAAGAGGGGCATACCGCTCACGCTACCCGTGAGGAAGCCGTCGAAGAGACCGAGCTGATGATGAACGTTTACGCCCAGTTTGCGGAAGAGCATATGGGGGTGCCAGTGGTAAAAGGCATTAAAACGGCCAGTGAGCGGTTTGCCGGCGCAGAAGAAACGTATTGTATTGAGGCGTTAATGCAGGACGGAAAGGCCTTACAAGCAGGTACTTCGCATTTCTTGGGTCAGAACTTTGCCAATGCCTTTGATGTGAAATTTGCTACCAAAGAAGGTGGCCTGGAGCATGTTTGGGGGACTTCATGGGGGGTGAGTACCCGATTGATGGGAGCACTCATCATGGCCCACTCCGATGACAATGGACTAGTGCTGCCACCTAAGCTGGCTCCGATACAAGTGGTGATCGTGCCGATCTTTAGAAGTGAGGAAGAGCTACAGGCGGTAGAGGAAAAGGCCCATGACATCATGGATAAACTGAAGCCATTGGGGATTTCCGTGCATTTTGATCATCGTGATACCCATAAGCCAGGGTGGAAGTTTGCCGAATATGAATTGAAAGGGGTGCCTTTGCGCATTGCCATGGGGCCGCGTGACCTGGCCAATAATACCATCGAAATCGCCAGAAGAGATACCCTGACCAAAGAAATGGTCAACCTTGGGGAGGTGGAAATTGGCGAGTACATCACCGATAAGCTGGAAGAGATCCAATCCACCATTTACCAAAAAGCACTTCAATTCCGACAGGAAAATACCACGGCCGTAGATTCTTGGAATGAATTCCAAGAAGTGTTGGAATCAAAAGGAGGCTTTATTGCTGCCCATTGGGACGGTACTCCTGAGACAGAAGAAAAAATCAAGGAGTTGACCAAAGCGACCATTCGATGCATTCCGTTGGACCAAGTGAAGGAAGAAGGGAAATGTGTGCTTACCGGCAATCCATCCAGCGGAAGGGTGTTGTTTGCCAAAGCGTATTGATTGAATTATGGTAGGGAGTCTTAAGATTTGTGTAGCGTTGCTGACTCCATAAAGCTATTCGGGGTTCAAATAGTTGGGGGGAACCCTTTCACTTGTAACGCTGCAGAGAATACGGAAAAGGCCGGGATTGGGCATGGCAAGATTTGCCAATGCTAAATTCCGGCCTTCTTGATTTTTAAATGTAAAATTAAATGGGGGGATTTCCTAAATCAAAAAAATCTATCTAATTTGAGCAGAACAATTAACAAAAAACCATGACTTGGGCGCTTATTCTTGGATTATTGGTGCTAGGCTTGATCCTCATCCTTCTGGAAGTGATTTTTGTCCCAGGAACCACGCTGGTGGGAATTTTGGGGCTGGTTTTTAGTGGGCTTGGCGTATATTTTACCTTTATCAATTATGATTCGTCCACCGCTTTGTGGGTGCTTGGACTTACCGCTATAGCAAATATAGGCGTGATTTTTTATGGTTTTAAATCCGGTGTATGGAAGCGGTTTTCACTGAAAGACACCATCTCTAGTCGCACTTACGATGATCGTTTACAAGGCTTGCAGGTGGGCCTTCGGGGCAAGACGGTTTCCGATATCAAACCTTACGGAAAAGCGGAGTTTGGTGACATGATCTATGAGGTGAAGTCCAATACAGGCTTTATCCCTGCAGGGCAGAATGTCGAAATCCAACAACTAGAATACAATAGAATTATCATTAAATAATATACTATGGAATTAGCAAACTCGGCAATTATTTTAATTGCAGCTTTTGGAGGATTGATTTTACTGTTCATCTTCCTTTATTTTGTGCCGGTAAACCTGTGGATAACAGCAATTTTTGCCAATGTGAAAGTGGGGATAGGCGAGCTGATCGGGATGAGGATCAGAAAGGTGCCCCCTAGCATTATTGTTAACTCACTCATTACCGCTACCAAGGCAGGGCTTGATCTGACCACCAATGAGCTGGAGACCCACTACCTGGCAGGAGGGAATGTACCCAATGTGATCAGGGCACTGATTTCTGCCGATAAGGCCAATATTAACCTTAGCTTCAAGCAGGCAACGGCAATTGATTTGGCCGGGCGAGATGTGTTTGAGGCAGTACAAATATCGGTAAATCCGAAGGTGATCAATACGCCCAACGTGGCGGCCGTCGCGGCAGATGGGATTCAGCTCATCGCCAAGGCCAGGGTGACCGTTCGGGCCAATATCGCCCAATTGGTCGGTGGTTCTGGAGAGGACACCATTCTAGCCAGGGTCGGGGAGGGAATCGTGACCTCTATCGGCTCAGCCGAAACCCATAAGAGTGTGCTCGAAAATCCTGATAAGATTTCCAAGCTTGTCCTCCAGCGCGGACTAGATGCAGGCACGGCATTTGAAATCTTGTCCATTGACATTGCTGATATCGATGTGGGCACCAATATCGGGGCCAAGTTACAGATCGATCAAGCTTCTGCTGACCTTAAAGTGGCAGAGGCTAAAGCAGAGGAAAGAAGGGCCATGGCCGTGGCATTGGAGCAGGAGATGAAAGCCCGAAATGTGGAAATGAGGGCCAAGGTAGTAGAAGCCGAGGCGGAAGTGCCCAAGGCACTGGCAGAGGCTTTCAGGTCCGGAAATCTTGGCGTAATGGATTATTACAGGATGGAAAATATCAAATCGGATACGGACATGAGGGATTCCATTGCCAAGCCTGATGAAGGAAAAGGCAATGATAAGTCCAAAGGAGACAAAAAGTAAATTGACTGGAATATCAATAGAAAACCGGTCGCCAGTAGTCAAGAGAATGCTGGTGACCGGTTATTTTTGTTCTAACCTCAAAACCTCCCGCAGTAAATCGGGTGAAGCAGCAAAGATGGGGCTTGTCTATTTCGATGGCTATGCCTATGCTTTGCCATCTTTGGCTGCGCTTTGGTCACGAATGAACACTGATATTCACAGATGTGGCCTTGAGGCATTGCTAATCTGTGTTCATCCCTTTTATCCGTGGCTTAAAATCAGGCTAATGGTTACCATGGACTTGCCCTTTGCTATGCAGAGGGGCCCTGCCAAGGCGTGGAGTATGCTGCTTATTGATCATGCTATCAAGGAAGCGGCTTGCCAGGAATATCGCGTGGACCACTATTTCCGTTTCTTTTTACCTTTTTTGTCCTCTTCGGGGACCATTGGCTTAAAAATGTCTTCTGCAAGTATTTTTTGGGCGCTGTTGTCGATGATGATGTCTTGATAATACACCGGAAGGAGTGCTTCTCCGGATTCATTGATGATGCCAAATCTTCCGTTTTTCTGTACGATGATTCGGTCATAACCTTCCCGTCTTACGGATTGGAAGGTTGGGGAGGCGATTTCCTTTCCGTTAGGATCGATGATCCCAAACATTCCGTCATTTTCGGTGATGTAATAGTGGTCGTCAGATCGATCAATATGCTGGTAGTAAGAGGATAGGATTTCCTTTCCGCTGCGATCGATCAGGTTAGCTTTTCCTTCTTTTTTGACGACCGCCAGTCCGTTATGGAATTCCCCTGCGTCATCGAAATGAGGAGGGATGACCATGCTGCCATGACTGTCAATGTAGCCCCAAGCTCCTTTGGCCTTTACGGCAGCCAACCCTTCAGAAAACCGTCCGGTTCCTTCAAAAGTATTGGGGATCACCCATTTTCCCGCGCGGTTTACATAGCCGTAGAATCGGCCGTGCAAAGCCCCGTAACGTTCTTCATTGCCGGGTAAGATCGAGGTGATGCTGTCCGCTGGGACGACTTGCCAAACTCCTTTGCTGTCCAGGAGACCTACTTTTCCATTTTTGAAATAAACATTATAATGGTGGGCATCTATGCGGTTTACGTCTGCCATGCCCATGATGTCAAGTAGGATTCCGTCGTTTTTCATGATCCTTCGGAGGCGTCCATGGATGTATTCGAGGATGACATCGTTTTCCAAGGCGATTTTGTGATAGCTACTGTACTTGATTTGAGCATCATCCTCTGTGGCCTTGATGAGCATGTACTGGTTTTCGTTAAAGCCAAAAAAGAATTCTTTTTCAAGGTGCAGGAGGGTGTCCAAAACCGGCTCAAGAATATAGTCCCCATGCCTGTTGATAAGTCCATACCCGCTGGTTTCACGGGAAAGGATAGCGCTGTTTGAAGCCGATGCCAAATGTTGATAGATATGTTGGGGGTTTTCAGAAAGCGGGAGTTGGTAGCCGGCGGGTACCTTGGCGATCACCTGGCCATTTTTTGCAATTTTTGCTTCTTGGAAAGTGCCTAGGGAATTCAAAATTTTGGTGCCGATATCATAATGGTAAAAGGTGTTTCCCCTTTTGCCGAGCAGTTCGTTGTAGCGGGTGTCAATGTGATCGTATTCCGGCTTCATGATCTGTTCGCCGTATTCGTGGTAGGCTCCAAGCTTTCCATCTTTTTCCACCAGTATCCAAGGGCTTAGGTATTGGTATATCGATGATCCTTCCAGTTCCAAAAACGGCTCATAATTTTGATTCAGGAGTTTGAGCTTTTGGTCTTTGTCACTCACTCGGATAGATTCACTTAACAGAAAGATGTGGTCGTCGTTGATTTTCTGGATCAGTTCCAGCTGAGGGTTGTACACCTCATACATTTGGGCGTTAGTGAAGCTAAAGGATACTAGATACAAACAAAGGGCAATGGCCCATTTACCGATTACTGTTGACATTGAAGTAGCGTTTTTTATGTTGCCACTAAAGTAAGTCGAAAGCAAATGTTTTTCAAAAAATTGCCTCGTAAACAAAGAAAACATCTAGGGCAAATTTGACTTGAAATCTGTCCTGGATGTTTCAAAATTATTGCCTCTTTACTTTAATGCTTGTGTTTATGAATGCTTGGTGTTTTCTTTTTCCAAGTCAAAAAGATCAGAAATAATTCCGATCATTTCTTCTGCTTGGTCTTTTTTGCAAGCTGCTTTCAACTGCACCACGGGTACTTTGATGATCTTTTGCATCATGCTCTTGGTGATTTTGTCGATCACAGCATATTCTTCTTCACTGGCATTTTTCATGTAACGCTCCAGTTCTTCCATTCGGATCTGCTCCAAGGCATTTTTGAGCTTGTTGATGGTGGGAGATACCATCATTTCTTTCTTCCAATTGTAAAACTCGTCAATGCTTTCGTTTATGATGCCTTCCACTTGTGGGACAGCAGCCAGCCTTCTTTCCAGTGCTTCAGTGGTCTTGCTTTGAATGTTGTCCACGTTATAAAGTAGCACGCCCGGAACATCTTCCACGATGGTTTCGATGCTGCGAGGAACGGACAAATCCACAAAAAGTTTATAGCTTTTAATGTCAAATGCCTTGACCAGTTCCTTGGTGATGAAGGGCCGGGAGGATGAAATGGATGACACCACTACATCAGCTTCCTGCATGGCTTGGTGTACTTTGTCGAAGGGGATAACGTTATACCCTAATTCAGTCCCCATCTGAAGGGCTTTTTCATAAGTCCTGTTGGTGATGGTCACTTTGGCATTTGGTACATACACCATGTTTTTGGCGACGTCTTCACCGATTTCTCCAAGTCCCACAAGTAAAATCCGGGGATTGATGGTGTTGGAAGTGATTTCCTCAATCAGTTCCACCGCTGCATACGAAACAGAGGCAGCCCCATCCCGAAAGGCCGTTTCCTGTACTACACGCTTATTGGTAAAGAAGATCGTGTGCATCAAACGGTGAAGGAATGGCCCGGCCATTTCCATGTCGGCAGATGCTTGATAGGCCCTTTTTACTTGATTGGAGATTTGCATATCCCCGACCACCTGTGCTTCAAGCCCCATGGAAACCTTGAAAAGGTGTTCAATGGCTTTCTTGTCGTCTTGAATAATGGTGAAATACTCCAGGTAGGAGACTACATTGTGCAGCCCTTTTTCAGTACCAATTAACTTGATGATTTCTGTGCTGAGATCCAGTTCATGGGCATAGTACACCTCTGTCCTGTTGCAGGTAGACAAAATCAAAGTGTCTTTCACGTTGAAAAACTCCTTTAGTTTTATCAAAAGAGAATGGATGGCCTTGTCGTCCAATGCTATAATTTCCCTGATCTCTACCGGGGCGTTTTTATAGGAAAGACTTATGGCACTAAAGTTATGCTGCATTATTGGTACTGTTATATGGTGCAAATTTATTACAGAAACTCCACGAAATGAATTATTTCTGTCAGCTCTTATTAATTTAAAATCTGTCTAAATAGTAAGTGGGCTATTTAATTGATTTTTACAGTGCAATAATGGTAAATCTTTGGAAATAATTCCAATATGATTATTTTATGAGGTATTGAAGAAATCAATGATCAGAGCAATAGTGCCTTTTAAACAAATTTTTGGTGTTTTTTTAACCGTTTATGGTGTTCCGTAGAATGCGAATATTATGAAAAAGAGACTACGCTATTTTTTACAAGAGTATTTTGGTTTTACGCAGCGAGAATCCAACGGCTTTTTCTTGGTGATCCCTGTATTAGTGGTGCTGGCACTGGTCCCCAAAGGATTTCATTGGTATCAGCACCGAGAAGCCCGTGCCCAATATCAAGAATACCTCGTAAAGGCAGACAGTATGTTCCAAGCAGTGAAAGAGGATTCGGTGGCACGTTATGCCCGCGTAAATCGGTCCTTCCTGGCCAAGGATACGGGGAGGTGGGAAGCTTACCAACGTAAACAAGCCACGCTAAACAAGATGGATTTTGCTGCGGCAGACTCGGTGGTCTTGCAGGTCGTTCCGGGGATTGGGCCTACCCTTGCAGCAAGAATCGTAAAGTTTCGCGAAAGCCTTGGTGGCCTGCACCGTAAAGAGCAGTTGTTGGATGTGTACGGGATTAAAGTGCCGGTAGCCAAGAGGGTATTTGAGTATTTTACCTTTACCCCTGCTGTCGATCGTTATCTCTACTTAAATACAGCGGGGATAAAGGACTTGGCGGCTCATCCCTATATCAGGTATGGTGAAGCCAAGGTGATTGTGGCTTATCGCGGACAGCATGGTGCCTATGCCCGGGTGGAAGATTTGCTTCGGATTAAGATCCTCTCCGAAGATTGGCTTGACCGGGTAAAGCCATATCTGAAACTCGAGGAAGCTCCTGTCGACCAATGAAATGACTGGATAGGCCTGGAGGTTTGAGGAAATTGACCGGCGAAAGACACGGTTAATGCTAGGGCAAACCTGATCTGTCTACAGCGATGGTTTTTCCTGTGGGGTGGGAAGTTTCCTGCTGTCAATAAACTTTTTCTCCCCCGATATAGGTGGCTTCTACCTTGATTTCCCGCAGGTTTTCATGAGGGGCGGTCATCAAATCCCTGCTGGTGATGATAAAGTCTGCAAGTTTTCCGCTTTCAATACTTCCCTTGAGATTTTCTTCAAAATTGGCATAAGCAGCCCAGATGGTCATGCCTTTCAAAGCCTCTTGACGGGTAAGGCTGTTTTCGGTTTGAAACCCATCGGTGGGCCAATTGTTGGCGTCTTGACGGGCCACTGCGGCATGGAAGCCAAAAAGCGGGTTGATGCTTTCCACAGGAAAATCACTTCCCAGCGCGATCAATCCATTTTGCTCCAACAGGTCCTTGTAAATATAGGCATGTTTTACACGTTCCTCGCCAAGACGGTCTTCCGCCCAATACATATCGGAGGTGGCATGTGTGGGCTGAACCGAAGGAATGATGTGGTAGGTGGCAAATTTTTCAACGTCCTGAGGATGGACCACTTGGGCGTGTTCGATCCTCCAGCGTTGGTCATTTTCTTTCATCAGGACTTTGGCATAAATGTTCAATAGGGTTCGGTTGGCGGAGTCTCCGATGCAGTGGGTGTTCATCTGAAAGCCATGGTCGTGAATGTCTTCGGCCAGTGACAAAAAGTTTTCGGGGGTGTTCAACAAAAAGCCCAGTTCGTCCGGGGCGTCGTGGTAGGGGGCGAGTAAGGAAGCTCCTCTGGATCCCAATGCCCCATCGCCATAAATTTTGAAACTTCTTACCGTCAGCGATTCGTTTTGGAAAGGGCCTTTTTCAAAGTAGTATGCCATGTTCTCCTCCGTGGGGTTTACCATGGCGTAAATGCGCATTTTTAAGTCCCCTTCTTTCTGCATGCTTTCCATGAGGTCAATGATGGGCTTGTCCAGCCCTGCATCTGCTACGGTAGTAAGGCCTACGGCAAAGCAATTTTCTTGGGCGTCCAGCAGTGCCTGACGAGATTCTGCGGTGGAAATCTCAGGGATTTTGGAGGAGACCATGCCGATGGCGTTATCAATGAGTACGCCGGTAGGTTCTCCGTTTTGAAGGATGATTTTTCCGCCAAGGATGTCGGTGGTGGCGGTGATTTCACCCATATCCAAGGCCTTTTGGTTGGCGATGGCGGCATGGCCGTCTATCCGGGTAAGCAGGACAGGGGTGTTGGGGAAGGCTTCGTCCAATAAGGACTTTTCAGGGAAGGATTTTTCAGGCCATAGGTTTTGGTCCCAGCCCCTGCCCAGAACCCACGCTTGGTTGGGATGGGCTTTGCGGTGCGCTTTGACGGTTTTGACCAAGGCTTCAAAGGAGGTGATTCCCGTCAGGTCGGCGACCTTTAGCCCGGTGCCATACCGGTAGAAATGGGTGTGTGCATCGATCAATCCGGGGTAAACGAATTTACCTTTCAGGTCCATGATATTCGGTGCCGAATATTTTTTTAGAATGGTTTCGCTGGAATTGACTGCAATAAATTTTCCATCCTTGACAGCAAATGCTTCCGCCTGTTCAAATGCTCCATTGACAGTATAGATCAGCCCGTTATGGACAATGAGGTCTACGTTTTCTTTTTTTGCACAAGCTGAAAACAGTAAAATAATGCCAAACAGGATGGTGTGGAATCTTTTCATTTTTGTCATTCTTGGTTTTATTTGATAGAATAAGCATGGATATTTGTGACATGACAGCTGCAGATTATCCCTTTTTGAAGAATCCCCTGAACTTGCCAACTACTGATTTCCGAATGGCTACAGAAAGTGGTAAATTAACCATTTTTGATGCCTTACGAAAGAAATTTTTGATATTGACACCAGAGGAATGGGTTCGGCAACATATCATTTATTATTTGATCAACTTTAAAAAATATCCCAAGAGCCTTTTTGCCCTGGAAAAAGGGCTGGAATATAACCGGCTGAAGAAACGCTTTGATATATTGGTGCTGGACAGGTCTGGACAACCGTTTTTGTTGGTGGAATGCAAAGCCCCTGAAGTGAAGCTTAACCAAAAAGTGGTCGAACAGGTCTGCGTGTACAACAAAACCATTAAGGCCCGGTTCATGGCCATCAGTAACGGTTTGCAGCACGTGTGCTTGGCGTTTGATGTCACATCAGGAACGTATCGTCAAATACGTGAATTCCCCGAATTTTAAAGAAACAGTAAAATGAATCCATGCTTCGGCTTCTGGATTTGATGGAGGTTAGTGAATTAAAGGAAACGAAATTTTTTGAATATGTAGGGCTTATGATCGATGAACGATCTTGGTGATACTTTGCTCGATATTTTATTTTGTGTGTATTGTTTTATTTGAGGTAAAATTTATTTTTTAGTTTGTATATCTTTAAATCGTTTTAATAAGTTTGGTTGTGTTAATTTGTGATCGCATAGATTTCCGACTTTTAACCTTTGATTTACTGTTTAGGATTTGGTTAAATATTTTATAAAAATAGGTAAATGAAAGTTTATTTGTTTCAAAAACTTTTGTAAATTTGACATATGTATGCCCGGTCAGGGTATAGACCCAAATATAAAATGAGCTATTTAGGGGAGGGAGTTGTTTCCCTGCTTCCCACAGCATTATACGATAGATGCTTAAAGATTTTCTTCATACGGTTTAATATTAAAAAATTCCCCGGAGCATTCGGGGATTTTTTTTAGATTCGATTTTAAGTAAAAAAGCAAATGACTACTAAACCATATATGGATCAGATGGGTCGGGAAGTAAGGGTGCAGGGTGTTCCTAAACGCATTGTTTCCTTGGTGCCCTCACAGACAGAATTATTGGTTGATTTGGGGTTGGAACAGCAGTTGGTGGGGGTGACGAAGTTTTGTGTCCATCCATCTGGTCTTCGTCAGAAAAAGGCCATTATCGGTGGAACAAAGCATTTCCGTTTTGAGGTGATTGACCAATTAGAGCCGGATTTGATCATTGGCAACAAGGAGGAGAATTATAAGGAAGGCATTGAGCGCTTGGTGGCCAAATATCCGGTATGGATGAGCGATATTTTCACCTTGGAGGATGCCCTTGAGATGATGGAAGGGGTGGGACAGCTCACCGGTAGAAATGATATGGCCAAGGAATTGGTGCAGGAGATCGGTAGTCGGTTTCGTTCCGGCCTTGAAAAAAAAGGGACTGCAGTCTACCTGATTTGGCAAGGACCTTACATGGCCGCTGGCAAGAAGACGTTCATTCATGAGATGCTGGCCCAGGCAGGATTTGAAAACCTGATTGGGCAAGATCGTTACCCTGAGGTGACCTTGGAGGAGATTCGGGAGTTAGTTCCCGATGTCATCATGCTGAGCTCTGAGCCATTTCCTTTTCAAGCCAAACACGCAAGAGTCCTACAAAAGGAATTTCCAAGGGCCAAGGTGATGCTGGTGGATGGAGAAATGTTTTCTTGGTATGGCAGCCGGTTGCGTTTGGCGATGGATTATTTTAAGTCTTTGTGAGTGTATTTCTCAGCTCTTAAAGTTTAAGATTTGACCGATCTGATTGGCATTTTTCATGTTTTTTGACAATTCCTCGTATTGGTCATTTACCAGGTGGTCTCTGAAGGATGCCAGGTTTTCGATGTAGCCATTCAATGCTTCAAGGATATTTTCTTTGTTTTCTTTCATGATAGGCGTCCACATCGATGGTGAACTTTTGGCCAGCCTGACGGTGGAGGCAAATCCGCTCCCAGCCATGTTCAGGATGTGTTTGTCATCCTCCATTTTATCGAGTACGGTTTTGCCGAGCATAAACGAGCTGATATGCGACAAATGGGATACGAAAGCGAGCTGGTTGTCGTGCTCGTGCGGCCCCATGATGCGGATTTGCATTTCAAGGGCTTCAAAAGCTCGATAGGCTTTCTTACAAAGGTCCGGACCCGTTTTATCCGTTTCGCACAAGATCATGATCTTTCCTTTCAGAAGGTCTGGAAAAGCAGCCGAAGGACCTGCATACTCTGTGCCGGCGATGGGGTGGGCGGCCAGGAAGTTTTGGCGATGGGCGTGACCGGATACGGAAGAGCAGATATGTTCTTTGGTAGAGCCAAAATCTACAACAAGGGTTTCAGGGGGAATATGATCGAGCAAACGACTGACAATTCCACTGATGGTATCCACCGGTGTGGCCACGATGACCAAGTCGGTGTCTGCAGGAACGGTTTCGCTGACCCGATCGATGATGCCGAGTGACAAGGCTTCTTGCAGGTGGCCCTTGTTTAAGTCAAATCCGGAAACAGATAGTCCCGTCAAGGCTTTTTTGAGCCCAAGTGAAAAAGAGCCGCCCAAAAGACCAAGTCCGATAATGTGAATTTGCTTCATATGGATCGTGTTTTCTGTCCTTTTATTTTGTCCAAGTGCTGTTTACCCGGTCAAAAGCTTCCTGGATCAGGTTTTCCGGCACGCACAAGGAGAACCTGATGTAGCCATGTCCATTACTCCCAAAAATGTCTCCCGGCGTGATAAAGATATGGTTTTCGTACAACAGCTTGTCCACAAGTGCTGAAGGGGTGGTTTGGGTGGCCAGTTTTGCCCAAACAAACATTCCAGCACTGTTTCGCTCACAAATGGCACCAACCCTTTCTGCCAATTTCCAAACGGCTTCCCGTCTTTTGTGGTAGATGGCGTCCATCTGGTCAAACCACCTTTGATCGAGGTTCAAGGCTGCAATGGCACCTTCCTGGATGCCCAGGAACATCCCCGAGTCCATGTTGCTTTTGACCTTTAGGACTTCCTGTAAGTAGCTGGCCTGACCGCAGAGCATGCCCACTCTCCATCCGGGCATGTTAAAGGTCTTGCTGAGCGAATTCAATTCTAAGGCAATGTCCTTTGCGCCGTCAATGGATAGGATACTGATTGGACTCTGCGTGAGGATAAAGCTGTATGGATTGTCGTTGACCAATAGGATCTGATGCTTTTTGGCAAAAGTGACCAGTGCTTCCAAGGCCTCTCGGGAGGCATTGGCACCGGTGGGCATGTGGGGATAGTTGATCCACATCAGCTTAATGCCTGATTGCGCCAGTTCTTCCAGCTGGCCGATGTCCGGAAGCCATTGGTTTTCCTCTTTGAGATCGTAATAAACCGCTTTGGCTCCGACCAATTCGGTGACAGAAGAATAGGTAGGGTAGCCGGGGTTGGGAATCAGTACCTTGTCGCCGGGGTTAAGGTAAGCCAATGATATGTGCATGATGGCTTCTTTGGAGCCCATCATGGGCAATATTTCGTCGGTAGGGGAAAGGGAAACCGCGTAGTGTTTTTGATAAAAACTGGCAATGGCTTCCCGCAAGGCCGGAATGCCTTGGTAGCTTTGGTAGCCATGGGACGTCGGTTGTGCGCTGGAGTGGTTCAGGGCTTCGGTAACACTTGGGTGCGGCGGCAGGTCAGGGCTGCCAATGCCCATGTTGATGATGGGATGCCCCTCCGCTTTCAGGCGGGCGACCTCACGTAACTTTTTGGAAAAGTAGTATTCTTTGACGTTGGCAAGGCGATGTGCTGGAGCGATCATGGCGGCTATTTTGTGTTTTTGTATTCTCCCAAAACTTTGATTTGATGGCCATTGGCTTTCAGCTCTTTCAGGGCCTGTTGGTAATCCTCTAGGTTTTCGAAGAGCAAGTCAATGAAAAAGGCATAATGCCACGGTTGGTCGATGACGGGCAATGACTGGATCTTGGTCAAATCCAGCCGATAGGCACTCATGGTCGTGAGGACCTTGGCCAAGCTGCCTTGTTCGTTTTTAATGGTGACCTTGATCGAAGCCTTGTCAAACCCTATTACCGGTTTGGCGTCAGCTGCATTTTTAACGATACAGAAACGCGTGATGTTGTTTTTGATGGTTTGAATATCAGAGGCTAAAATATCCAGTCCGTAAAATTCAGCGGCTGACTTTCCGGCAATGGCTCCCACTCCTTGGAGGTGCTGTTCACTGATTTCCTTGGCCACTGATGCCGTGTCCAAATCTTCGATCAATTTGATTTGCGGATATTGTTCAAAGAAAGCCTTGCACTGCAGCAAGGCCATGGGGTGTGACCGGACTTCGGTGATGTCGTCAATGGATTGCCCCTTTAGCACCATTAATTGATGCGAAATGGGGAGGTAAAATTCACCTATGACCTGAAGGTTGTTTCTGTCCATCAGGTCATAATTGGGAAGGATGGCCCCGGCTATGGAATTTTCCAGTGCCAAAACACCAATGTCAGCATCATTCGAAGTGATGCTTTTGACAAGGTCCGAAAAGGTCAGGCACTCGATGACATGAATGTCTTGGCCAAATTGGTTCAGGGCCACCTGGTAATGGTAGGAGCCTTTGATTCCTTGGATGGCTACTTTTTGCTGATGTGGTGTCGAGGTCACTTGTTTTACCAATTAATGTTTAAAATAATGAGCTTGCGAGGCCTGAAGACGGTGTTTATTGCCGCAGCAAAGGACAGGATGTGTCTTCTGGCGGAGCCGCCCAATGGAAGTCCTTTTATTGGGCCTCTATTCCTGCTAGCACGCAGTGTTTCCAGAAACTTGGGTAAGACTTGTTGACCACTTCCTTGTCGAGGAGGGTCACCGATGTCTTGGTAACCAATGGCATAAACGCCATGCCCATGCGGTGATCATCATAAGTTTCAATGGTCACGTTAGCCGGGATATCAGTGGAAGGGATCACGGTAAATGCACCGTTTTCGCCTTCTTCCAATTTCGCATTGAATTTTGCCAGTTCCTGTTGTAAGGCGTAGATCCTGTCGGTTTCTTTGATGCGAAGGCTTTCCAATCCAGTGAATTGGCTTTTTTGCCCGATCAGGGCGCAAGTAACCGCCACGGTCTGGGCGAGGTCGGGGCAATGTGTGAAATCATAGCTTCCCAACCCTGTGATGGCTTTTTTGGTCAATAGGATGCCGTCATCCTTAAATTCACTTTGTACCCCCAGTTTGTCCATGATCTCTACGATTTTTGAATCGCCTTGGAGGCTATTTTCCTTCAGGCCTTTCAGGAAGAAACTTCCTTCATCGGCACATGCCAGCAAGCTGAACCAATAACTTGCACCAGACCAGTCACTTTCTACCGCGAAGGAGGTGTTTTTGTAGGATTGGGGAGCGATAGAAATGGTGTTGCCTTCAAAGGAGTAGGCTATTCCGAATTGTTTCATCAGCTCCAAGGTCATGGTGATATAGGTCTTGGAACCAATTTTTCCCGTAAGCTCAAGTGTCAGTCCTTCCGGCAAAAGCGGGGCATTCATCAACAGTGCAGAGATATACTGGCTGCTGACATCACCTCTTATCTGTACCTTGTTGGTCAGTTGCTTTTCAAACCCGAGGGTTTCCATCGGCGGATAGCCTTCCTTTCCTTTGTATTCGATTTTTGCCCCGATTGCCCTTAAGGCATCGACCAGGATTCCTATGGGCCTTTCGCACATCCTTGGTGTTCCGGTAAGTGTTTTGCGGCGATTGGTAAGGGCAGCATAAGCGGTCAGGAACCGCATGGTCGTGCCCGCGTCGAGTACGTCCAATGTTTCCGGATCCTCGGCCAGTAGCCGGATCATGGTCTGGGTATCGCGGGCTTCGGCGAGGTTGGAGATTTGGTTTTGGCCTTCTGTGAGGGCATCCACGATCAGGACCCTGTTGCTTTCACTTTTGGAAGAAGGCAGTGGTATGGTTACTTCGCCAAAATGGTTTTTGACGGGTAGTGTGATGTTGTTCATGAATGTTGGTTGTTGTAAAAATGCAGCGAATCGATGATGTCATCCAAGCTGACGGCAATGTTATAGTCGCATTCACCAATCTTTTTTAGCAAAGAGCAATTGATGGTTTTTCCATCGTTTTTTTTGTCCTGAAAGCAAAGCTGCGCAATTGCGTCCAAGTCTTCTTTAGGGATTTCCACTTTGCCAAAGACCTCCAGTAATGCTGTGGTGATGGATTGCAATTCTTCCTTGGGGAGCCTGATGTGCTTTTGGGAAAGGTAAGCTTCTGCGATCATGCCGATAGCAATGGCCTCTCCATGGAGCAAATGCCGCTCGGTGTCCAAATAAAAAGACTCCACGGCGTGCCCCACCGTGTGGCCGAAGTTAAGGATCTTTCGCAGTCCGTCTTCTTTGGGATCTTTGGTGACGACATCCTTTTTGATGTATACCGACTTTTCGATGATCTCTGTCCAGCGTTGGTCTTCCCAGTTTTGGAGCTTAAGGCTGTTAAAATAATTCTCGTTTCTGATCAGTCCGTGCTTCAAAACCTCGGCATAGCCCGAGCGAAGTTCCGGAAGGGGTAATGAAGATAGGAAAGCTGCAGAAATGATGACTGCTTCAGGCTCGTTAAAAACCCCAATGTGGTTTTTGAAGCCATTAAAATCCACTCCCAGCTTACCGCCAACGCTGGCATCTACTTGGGATAGTAGCGTAGTAGGGATATTGATGAATTTTACGCCACGTTTATAGGTGCTGGCACAAAATCCGCCCATATCGCCTGTGACACCACCACCGAGGTTGATGATCAGCGATTTTCTGTCAAAGCCACAATCGGTCATCCATTGCCATATTTTCTGGCAGGTGTCCAGGTTTTTGTTTACCTCGCCTGCTTCAAAGGCAAAGTGCTCATGCAGGGGCAATGCCTCCCGAATGAGCGGATAGCAGGCTTGAGAGGTGTTGCTATCGGTGATCACACCGAGTTTGGAGAAGTTCTTTGATTTCAAGAACCTCTCCAAATCAGGTGCGATTTGCGTGGAGAAAATGATAGATTCCAATGGATCGATTAGGTTTAAATCTCAGTTAAGCGTTCTTGTTTACCGGGTCTCCGGCTCTCAGTTGTTTTTCTTGTCTTTTTACGGACTCTTCATGGATCGAAAATAACAATTCTTTCATGAATTTCTCGCTCAGTCCTTTTTTTACTCCTTTGTCAGTTCTGGAGTCCATCACTTCTTTCCATCTGTCTGACTGAAAAACCGTCAGCTTATGCTCTCTCTTGTGCGCTCCTATCTGGTCGATTACAGCAAATCTTTCCGCAAGCAAGTCGATCAGCTGGTCGTCCATGTGGTCAATGGCCGATCTGAGATCGTGCAGCTTTTCACTTGGTTTTTCGGAGTCAAGGGGAGTTTTGAAGTCGATTTTGGAAAGGATGTCTTTCAGCTGAGCAGGGGTTACTTGTTGTTTGGCGTCACTCCATGCATTGTCCGGGTCATGATGGGTTTCGATCATTAGGCCGTCCAGTCCGAAGTTGATGGCCCTTTGGGAGATTTCCAAGATCCCATCTCTTTTGCCTACAATATGGCTAGGGTCATTGATGACTTCCATTCCTTTCCATTCTCTTTTCAGATGGATGGGCATGGACCAGTTTGGTTTGTTTCTGAAACGTTTGTCGTAAGCATCACTGAAGCCCCTGTGGATGGCGGCCAGTTTGTTGATACCTACTGCATGGAGGCGTTCCAAGGCACCAATCCAAAGCTGCAGATCAGGGTTCATCGGGTTTTTCACCATAACAGGGATGTCAGTGCCTTTCAGTGCTTCGGCAATTTCCTGTACGGCAAATGGGTTTACGGTAGTCCTGGCACCGATCCACAACACGTCTACCTTGTGCTTTAGGGCTAGTTCTACGTGGGCGGTGTTGCCTACTTCCGTGGTAATGGGGATGTTCAGGTGGTGGCGAACGATTTCCATCCACTTCAAGCCATCTTCTCCGATTCCTTCGAAGCTTCCTGGTCGGGTTCTGGGTTTCCAGATGCCCGCACGGAACATGGAAGGGATGATGTTTTGCTCTTTCATTTCCAGGCAAACCTTTTCTACCTGCTCAGGAGTTTCGGCACTACATGGGCCTGCGATGATGACATGACCTTTGAGACCCAGTCCCCATTCCGATGTTTTTAAGTGATCTTTCATTATTGATTTGGTTTTTAAATAAAAAAAGCCCGACTCTTTCGAATCGGGCTTCTTAATTTATGTTTGAATTTTATTTTTCATTCAGGCAATAAGCAGCTCCGATTCGACCTTTGGGACGAAAGTAAAAAAAGAAAAAGGTAAAATATCTTGCTGCTTGTTTTATCATGGCTCCAAAATTAGCGGGTGGATTTATAAAAACCAATAAAAACTAGATTAATTTTTTGTGAAATGGATATTTTTTGAATGAGACTAGTTAAGGGTATTATAAAAATGAGGTAGAAGGGTGGTGTTTCCATATAATATTTTGACATGTGTCCAATGTGTGCGGTGGTGTAAAGTATTCTTTGGAGGGTGTTTTTTTTGCTTTTGGGTATAAATAAATCCGTTTAAGCGTATTAGATTGGAAAAGGATATCATATAGGCTTGATAGGGTTTGTTTGAGGAAATATGATGGTGGAATTGTGGCAAGTTTCTTGCAAGATTATTTGCACTGGCTAAGGTAGTCAGGACGTGTTTTTTTATATATTTGCACCTTGATTCAAAACGATGAATACAAAACCCAATATTTCTTTTGAAAATACTGAAATTGCCTTTGCCTCCAGGACGGATGCAGAGCTCAGAAAAATGTATCTTTTTTTTGCAGTAATGGATAAGAACTGGGCGGTAAAGATAGGAACAAACTTGTCAGCTGTCGCCTTTAAGTTGAAGTTACCTGTAAAGGGGATCATGAAAAAAACGATATTTGGCCACTTCTGTGGTGGTGAAAGTGTCGAAGATTGTTCAAAATCCATTCAGGAGTTACAGGAGTTTGGCATTGGGACCATTCTGGATTACTCCGTGGAAGGGACAGGAACAGAAAAGAGTTATGATTTTACCCGGGACGAGATCCTAAGGACCATTGAGCGTTCGGCAGGAGCCAGTGAGATCCCGTTTTCGGTATTTAAGGTCACCGGACTGGGGAGTTATAAAATCATGACCAAGGTCCAAGCGGGCCAAAAACTGAGCGCCAAGGAGCAAGAGGCGTTTGAACGGTTAAAAGATAGGGTGGATACGCTGTGCAAGGCGGCATATGAAAATGATGTCCGGATCATGATCGACGGAGAGGAGAGTTGGTTTCAGGATGTCATTGACGATATGGCTTACGAAGCGATGGAGAAGTACAACAAGGAAAAGGCCATCGTGTACAATACCTTCCAAATGTATCGAAAGGATATGTTGGGGCTGCTGAAAAAGGCCCATGAGGAAGCAGAGCTGAAGGGGTATCATGTCGGGGCGAAATTGGTTCGTGGCGCCTATATGGAAAAGGAAAGGGATCGGGCAGAGGATAGAGGATATCCCAGTCCTATCCAAGATACCAAGGAAGATACGGACAATGCCTATAATGATGCGCTCAAATTCAGCATGGAGCACAAAGATCGGATTTATTTGGTCAGTGGCTCCCATAATGAGCTGAGCAATATCATTCTGACCGAGCTGATGAACCTTCATGGGGTAGCGGCAAACGATAAGCGGGTATATTTCTCGCAATTGTACGGGATGAGTGATAATATCTCCTACAATTTAGCCTTTGCAGGTTATAATGTGGCCAAATATGTGCCGTATGGCCCCGTGGAATCGGTGATGCCTTATCTTTACAGAAGGGCTTCAGAAAATACCAGTGTGGCCGGACAGAGTAGTAGGGAGTTTGAATTGATCAAAAATGAGATGGCGCGACGGGCGTCACTCAAGAAAACCATAATTTAACAATACATTACATTGCTATGCAATTACTGAGTGAACAAGAGATAGAAAGACGGAAAGACCGTGAAGAGTTGATGAAATTGGGCATTAACCCGTATCCGGCCATCCAATTTCCCATCAACGCATCTGCTGAAGACATTCATAAGAACTATGAAAACAACAAGAACGACTATAAGGATATTTCCATAGCGGGGAGGTTGATGAGCAGAAGGATCATGGGGTCAGCGTCTTTTGCCGAAATCCAAGATTCCTCAGGGAGATTGCAGGTTTATGTGCGTCGGGACGATATCTGCCCCGGAGAAGATAAGACACTTTATAACAAGGTGTTCAAAAAGCTGTTGGGCATTGGAGATTTTATTGGTGTAAAAGGCTACATTTTCACCACCCAGACCGGTGAGATTTCCTTGCACGTCACGGAATTGACCGTCCTTTCCAAATCCGTGAAGCCCCTACCGGTGGTGAAGCGTGATGAAGAAGGGAACGTCTACGATGGTTTTACCGACCCAGAGCTCCGCTATCGTCAGCGGTATGTGGATCTGACGGTCAATCCGGAAAAGAAAAATGTGTTTTTGACGCGCTCCAGGATCATCACCAATATGCGGAAGTATTTTGATGATCATGGCTGGCTGGAAGTGGAGACTCCTATTCTCCAAGCTGTCCATGGCGGCGCAGCCGCGAGGCCATTTGAGACCCACCACAATTCCTTGGACATGCCGCTTTACTTGCGGATTGCCAATGAACTTTACCTGAAGCGTTTGATCGTTGGTGGTTTTGACGGGGTGTATGAGTTTGGTAAAATGTTCCGAAATGAGGGCATGGACCGTACCCATAATCCTGAATTTACCTCCATGGAAATCTATGTGGCCTACAAGGATTATGTCTGGATGATGGAGATGGTGGAGGACCTGCTGGAAAAGGTGACCTTGTCCGTCCACGAAACTTCCAAGGTAAAAGTAGGGGAGCGGGAAATTGATTTTGCCGGACCATACAGAAGGCTGACGATGTTTGATTCTATCAAAGAGTATGCAGGAGTGGATGTCAGCAAGATGGACGAGACAGCGCTGCGGAAAGTCTGTGCCGATTTTGGCATCGAAGTGGATGATTCCATGGGCAAGGGAAAATTGATTGATGAAATTTTTGGTGAGAAGGTGGAAGAGCATTTGATCCAGCCTACGTATATCACGGATTATCCTATTGAGATGACCCCGCTGGCCAAAAAGCACCGTACGGAAGAAGGTTTGGTGGAGCGTTTTGAGCTGTTTGTAAACGGGAAGGAGATCGCCAATGCCTATACCGAATTGAATGATCCGATCGACCAGCGTGAGCGTTTCGAAGATCAATTGAAACTGGCCGAAAGGGGCGATGATGAGGCCATGGCCATGGACGAAGATTTCCTTCGGGCATTGGAGTATGGTATGCCGCCCACCTCAGGACTGGGAATCGGTATCGATCGACTGACCATGATGCTGACCGATAACAGCACCATCCAAGAAGTGTTGTTCTTCCCACAGATGCGACCAGAGAAGAAGGTGAAAATTGCCACGGATGAGGATTTTATTGCTCTTGGCATTGATGCAGGGCTGATTCCTGCGATCCGAGAATTGAATATCCACACCATTGAGCAGCTGAAAGAGCAGGATGTCAACAAGCTGTTTAACGATGTGTGCGGAAAGCGTAAAAAACTGAAGCTGGAGGTCAAAAATCCGAGCAAAGAGGATGTGGCCAATTGGCTGGCCTAAGCCATGCACAGCATAAAAATAAAAAAACCGAATCTTTCCGATTCGGTTTTTTTATTAACTTCACCTCTTGAAAATATAAACCTTTCAATATATAACAGATGAAAAAAAGTCTACAAGCAGCAATGGGTTTGGGACTGGCAGGTACCATGTTATTTGCCTGTTCTCCCAAGGAAGCCCATGAAGAGGAAAAGGTTCAGGCCATTAACCTGGACAATATGGACAGCACCATTCGTCCCCAGGATGATTTTTTTGGTTTTGTCAATGGCGAATGGATTGCGAATACCGAGATTCCCGCAGATCAAGGCCGTTGGGGCAGTTTTAACGAGCTTCGGGAATTTAATAATGAAGCCGTCCTGACCGTTTTGGAAGAAGCAAAGGACGATGAGCAGTTTTCTGCCACTACCGATCAAGGCAAAGCAGTGTCCTTTTACCAAATCGGTATGGATTCGCTTTTGGCCGAAAAGCGAGGAATGGATCCGGTGAAGCCGATTTTTGAGAAGATTGAGAAAATTACCGATAAAGCATCCTTGCAGGACTATTTGGCCTATCAGCAGACACACGGTGGCGGGGCATTTTTTGGTCTTGGCGTCAATACCGACCTGAAAGATTCCGAGGCCATGGCCCTCTATATTTCACAGGGCGGCTTAGGCCTTCCCGACCGGGATTACTATACCGAGGACAACGAAAAGTTTGCTGAAATCAGGACGAAATACCTGGCCCATTTGGAAAAGACCTTTGGTCTGATAGGCTATGAGCAAGCTCAGGCCGCTGCTGCCGCCAAAGCGGTCATGGCTTTGGAGACGCGATTGGCACATGCCAGTAAGACCAGGATCGAGCTGCGTGACCCTGAAGGCAGGTACAATAAGTATGCGGTAGCCGATATGAAAACGTTGCTGCCATCATTGGATTGGGAAGGTTATTTGGCAGCTATCGGAGCCGATGTTGAGGAAGTGATCGTATCCACGCCCAAGTTCATGAAAGAAGTAGAGGCGGTACTGAACGAGGTGCCGGTAGCCACTTGGCAGGACTACTTGAAATGGCATGTGATTGATGCGGCATCTCCGTATTTGAGTCATGCATTTGTGCAGAACAATTTCGATTTTTATGGCAAGGAGCTTCAGGGGACAGACCAGATGCGCCCAAGGTGGAAACGTGTCCTGGGCACTACCGAGCGGGCAGCAGGAGAGGCTATAGGAAAGCTTTATACGGAAAAATACTTTCCGCAAGAGGCCAAGGACAAGGCCAAAGAAATGGTGGACAATATCTTGGTGGCCATGGGAGATCGCATCAAGGAACTTCCTTGGATGTCTGAAGATACCAAAGTAAAGGCCTTGGAAAAACTAGGGACCTTTAATGTGAAAATCGGCTTCCCGGACAAGTGGAAAGATTACAGTGCTTTGGAGGTCAACGGTGATCCTGAGACGGCTTCTTATTTTGAGAACGTCATGGCGTCTTCCCGTTTTAATTTCAAGCGAAACATTGAGAAACTGGGCAAGCCCATTGACAAAGACGAGTGGTTTATGACTCCTCAAACCGTCAATGCCTATTATAATCCTACCTGGAATGAAATCGTGTTTCCTGCAGGGATTCTCCAGCCACCATTTTATAATTATAAGGCTGATGCAGCGGTCAACTATGGTGGTATCGGTGCGGTGATCGGTCATGAGATTTCGCATGGTTTTGATGACCAAGGAAGCCAGTATGATGCGGCGGGGAACCTTAAAAACTGGTGGAAAGATGAGGACAGAGAAAACTTTGAGCAGCGCACAGGTCAGTTGGTCGCCCAGTTTGATGAGTACGAGCCCATTGAAGGAGTGCATGTGAAGGGAGCGCTTACCTTGGGAGAGAATATTGGTGATTTAGGAGGTTTATTGGTCGCTTATGATGGCCTTCAGCGTCACTTTGAAGAACATGGAAGACCTGAAGATATCGACGGCTTCACACCAGAGCAGCGGTATTTCATTTCTTGGGCCACCATTTGGAGGATGAAGAGCAGGGAAGAGGCACTAAGGACGCAGATCCAAACCGACCCGCACTCTCCGGCCCAATATCGTGGCAATGGTCCTTTGGTAAACATTGATGCTTTCTATGATGCCTTTGCGGTGAAAGAAGGAGATCAAATGTACAAAGCACCAGATGATAGGGTGAGGATCTGGTAAAGCTTGGGGCGTAGAGGCCCGGTTTTGGCAAGTGGGATTTATCCTGCTCAGCTAATTTCATGAAACAACCTAAAAGGACAGCGGAATTAAATGCTGTCCTTTTTGTTTTACCTATAATTAATTGTTTTATTTTTTTCAATGTTGGTAAAGTTATCCTTAAATTGTTGATCTTATTAAAATTTTAGAGGATATAGTAATTTATGGATCTGAGAATACATTCTGAGTTTGGAACGCTAAAAGCCGTATTGATGCATAGACCGGGAAAAGAAATTGACCGGTTGACACCCTATAACAAAGAGTTGCTGCTTTTTGAAGACGTTCCTTACCTGGAAGCCATGCAGCAGGAACATGATTACTTTACCAATATCATCAAACAAACCACGGGTGCTACGGTCTACAGTCTCCACGAACTGCTCATGGAAACCATGTCGGACGATGGTATTCTGTTTAGAATGATGGAAGAGGCGCTATCGTTTAGCCGATTATCCCATTTTACCGAAAGTATTCTTGGACGACTTTCTACCTCGGAATGTGCCACTGCGTTGATCGCAGGGATCAAAGTGCACGAGCTGAAAAAGAAAATCAGTAAACTGCCCATGGTGGATTTGATGGACTTTGCTTTTGTGATTCCTCCGTGTCCCAACCTGTATTTTCAGCGTGACCCGATAGCCTTGACACCTGGTGGAGTGGTTTTTTCAAGTATGAAAATGGAAGGTAGGCAGCGAGAAGCAAACGTGATCAGGTCTATTTTCGAAAACCACCCGCTCTTTAAGGACCAGGTGAACCAAATCTATCCCATCGATGGGCACAAAGATCCTGCTTGTATCGAAGGAGGAGACATCATCGTAATTTCGGATAAGGCCGTGGCCATCGGCAATTCTGAACGTACGGATGAAAAGGCCATTTACCATGTGGCCAAGTCACTTTTGGCGGAAGGAACCGTGGAAAGGGTTTACGAAGTGCACTTGCCACAGCAACGTAATTTTATGCACTTGGATACGGTGTTTACCGTCTTAGATGAAAACCTGGTGCTCACCTATCCCGATGCCATGGAGGCCGTCCTGCAGACATCCCTATATACCTTAAAGAGTAACGATGGAGATCAAGTTCACATCAAAAGGACGGTACTGAAAGAATCCTTGCTGACGGTCTTGGAGAAAGAGATCCCTTACCTGGAGATCATTCATCTTGGCGGTAACGGCAATAAGGATTATGCCCTGAGAGAACAATGGTTTGACGGGGCCAATGTATTTGCTATCGGGCCGAGAAAGGTCATTTCCTACCGGCGAAACAAACACACCAACCGTGCCCTGCGGGATATGGGAGTGGAGGTGCTGGACATTCCTTCCTCGGAGCTTTCCAGAGGATTGGGCGGCCCGAGGTGTATGACCATGCCGCTGAGCCGGTCGAAGATTTAGTAAAGAGGGGTAAGTGTTGCGCATTGAAACCTGACATTGTCATGTGTTGTGACCTTGTAACCTTTTCCCAACTGTCCAATCCTACAACACGCTCCTAATAATCAAAGAAGGACCTCCTCCTCGATACCTTCAAGTCCTGAAGGATACTGGCTTTCACCCGGATGTCGATGTTATAACTGGTAAAGGCCCCAAAAGGAATCCAGCTGACATTCATCTGCCAGCAGTGGAGGTCACGGGCGATGCCGATCATGGTTTGGGTGATTTTGGCGGTAGAAAAGTCGTAGCCTGTGTTGAAATTTACTTTCCACTTGTCCGACAGGCTGACATCCCCAGAGACGTTTAAGGCTTGGGTGATATTAGTGTTTCCGGTCCGGTCATTTTTGCTGTAGCTCAGGTTGTAGCCATAGTTGATGTTCCAGGGAATGCTCCAATCGATGTATTGACTGGGATCATTGGATATCCGCTCGATTTCGTTTTCGACAAATTCATTCATTTGGCCACCATCCTGGAGGTATTCGTTGGTGAGCTCCTCTCGGGTATCGGCAGGGGTTTTGTCCGCGGATCCTGTGGGATTGAAGCTGCCGTTCAGGTTCAGGTTTGCCCGGCTGATAGAGCCGATCCCTTGCCCGTTCTGCCAAGCGTATTCGTTGACTCTTCTATAGTAGGTTTGGTCACCGTCGGTATAGCTGGCTGTAGCGTAGGGGTTGAGCGTCGCCGATAAGGCCACCGAGATTTTATTGTCGAAGAAGGTGGTCCGCGTGCTCATGTTGATGGGAGCCAACTTAAAGGAGTCTGCGACGAAATTATAGCTGGTAGAAATGTTGAATGATTGGAGCAACGGGAATTTTTCCGTAGTAGCCTCCGTGCTGTCATTTTCCACCCTTTTCTTGCCTTCCAGCGTGTTTCGGATCGATACGTTCAGCGAACGGGATTCCCCTCTGGGGGCTCCGCCATAAAGGTATCCTTGGAAGCGGCTATAGAGCTGGGTATTCCCTTCATTGTCCACCTGTACCTGCTGGTAGTAGCCATACTTGGGATCCGAGAAATCAGGGCTAAAGGACATTCCGATAGTCGGCTGGATATGGTGACGGATAGCTTCCAGTTTGGAATCCGGTTTGAACCGGTAGAAACCGTAGACGTTGGTCGCCATGTTAAAAGAGGTATTATAGTAGCCGACCCTGCTGAAGCCATTTTCAAGGATCTGGTCTACACGCTCTTCCGGGGCGTTATAATAGTAATTGATCCGATCAAAATACCAAAGCTCTGTGTACTGGAAACTGGCTGTTCCGGTGAAATACTTGAACAGAGTGAAATTGGACGATACCGGTAGGGTGTGGCGGAACCCATTTTCTGCTTGCTTGAGTAGCGTAGGGAGGTTTGCCCAAGTAAAAGGGATCACATCCGGTGCGGTCACATCATCTTCAAAGGCATCGTTCTGCAAAAAGCTTTCCTCTACGCCCAAGATTGGTTTTTCGGCATTGTCGATAGAGTTTTGGGCATTGAAGTTCCAGGCGAAGTTTAAGGTTTTCAACGGCTCAAAGTTTGAGTTTCTGAAAGGTGTCTGCCGGTTCATGTTGACGGAGACATCGGGAAGGATCAACCTTACTTCGTTGGTCTGCACGTTTTGGGAATGCCGTAGGTTGGCAGACATGCTGAAGGGGGTTCCCGTGAAGGTCTTGCTGTAAGAAACGTTAGAGGTGAACTCCGAATTGGTGTTTCTAATATAGTTGTTTGGGTTGACCACCAGGTTGTTGTAGTTGGTCGTACCTGCATTCACCGACGCGGAAAAACGGGAATTGCCGCGTGATTCGGGACTGTGGCTCCAGTTGATCCACATGGTGGTATAATCCAACGGATTTTCGTCCGTTTCTGGACTTCTGAATTGTTGGTAGTCCACATTGAATCCACCGCTAAACCGGTATCGCTTTTTGTAAGCCGTGGCTAATTTGGCTCCGTATCCACCTTTTGAGTAGATTTCACCGGTAAGTTTTGAATGGATGTAGTCGTTAAAGGCAAAATAATATCCGAAATCCCTAAGGTAAAAACCCCGGCGTCGTTCTTCACCATAGGAAGGAATGATGATGCCGGAAACCTGCTCTTCCTTCTGGTCGGGGATAAACCCAAAAGGCAATCCTACAGGGGTGGGAATGCCGTTAAAATATAGGTTAAAGGGGCCTGAGATGGTCTGTTTGCCTTCCACGGACTTGAGCCGTTTGGAAGAAATATGCCAATGGGGCTCGGCTAAGTTACAGGTGGTATAATATCCGTGGTAGAGGTAGACATCTCCATTGTCGTCTTTCTTGACGATTTCACCTCGTAACAATCCTTCCTGCTGCTCGGTGACCACATCAGAGATGATGGCTTTGCGTGTCTTGAAATTATAACGCATCTCTTTTCGGATTTCATAGGTGCTGCTGCCTTCCTTGAAGATAGGGCTGCCCTGTACGGTTCCCGTGGAGTCCGTGACACCAGAAGCAAACAGTTCGTTCTTTTCCCAGTTGATTTCGATATAGTCGGCATCTAGCCGGATGTTGCCATATTCGAACCACGCCTTGTTATATAAGTAAACCTTTTTTTTCCTGAAGTCGGACAATATGCTATCTTGCGCTGCGTACTTGATAGTGGTTTCGATATCTCCTTTGGGCACAACCTTTGTTGTGTCGTTTTGGGGGATGGAGTCATTGAGTACCAAACTGTCGGGAAGCGTGGGGGCGATCGTGTCTTGCAAAGGTGACAGGTCTGGTGCTACGATTTCGTTTTCTGCAGGACGCCTTTGGAGTTTGGTTTGCCCAAAGGAACCCTGGAAAGAAATGAACAGTAGGATAAAGGAAAGATAAGCTACCTTAATATTCTGCACCGATTTACTTCTATTTGCTTCAAAAATTTTTAAATTTTGCGTAAAGTTAAGCTTAATAATGTTTATGAAACGAACCAGTGTCAAAAATGTTATAATAATTCTTTTTCTGACCATGGCTGCATTGTTGTCAGCCTTTGTTCCTGCTGGGGAGCGCTCCCCGAAATTCAAGATGCGTAGGGTCGTCATTGATGCAGGACATGGTGGGAAAGATCCCGGGACGATGGGAAGTCGTTCGAAGGAAAAGGATGTGGCATTGGCCATTGCCCTGAAAGTGGGCAATTATATCCAACAGTACGTTCCGGACGTGGAGGTGATCTATACCCGGAAGACAGATGTTTTTATTGAATTGAAGGAAAGGGCCAATATTGCCAATCGAAACAAGGCGGACCTTTTTGTCAGCATTCACTGCAATGCCGTCCGGGGCTCCAATGCTTACGGGACAGAGACCTATGTGATGGGCTCCAATCATTTTGAGCGGAATTTTGATGTGGTAAAGCGCGAAAACTCCGTAATGTTACAGGAAGATGGTTATAAGGAGAATTATGATGGGTTTGATCCGAATTCACCGGAGTCTTACATGATGGTCAATTTGATGCAGAAGGCTTATTTTGCGAATAGCCTGTCCTTGGCGCAGAAGGTGGAGAACGATTTTAAGACCCGGCTAAACCGCCACAGCAGGGGAGTGAAGCAGCTGCCGTTGTATGTGCTGTGGACGACCAGCATGCCAAGTGTGCTGATCGAAACAGGTTTCCTTTCCAATTCCAATGAAGAGCGGTACTTGAACAGTGAAAATGGGCAAGCTTATATTGCTTCGGCCATTTACCGCTCCATCAAAGCCTACAAGGAAGAAGTGGAGGCATTTTAACAGGGAAATGAGCAAGCGGTTTATGTTTGATGTTTGATTTTTTTGTGCGGTACTTTTGGGGGCTTTGTGCTGATAATCCCCTTATTTTTTTATATTTAACATGAGGAGGATGTAGGAATCTCCGCACCAATCAATTCAGATATAAACCCATGACTACTTTAGAAAATCCCAAAGAAAAGCACCTGGAGCTTATCCAGCAGCTGATAGAGAAAACGACCCGTACCAAGCGTGGAGGGGGAAAACAGCGCATAGAAAAAGAGCACGCCAAAGGAAAGCTGACTGCTCGCGAACGCATTGATTACCTGATGGACGATCCTCATGACTTTTTGGAGATCGGTACCTTTGCAGCAGATGGCATGTACCAAGAGGAGGGCGGTTGTCCCTCAGCGGGCGTCATTATGGGGCTTGGCAAGGTAAGCGGCCGCATGTGTGTCGTCGTAGCCAATGACGCCACTGTCAAAGCCGGAGCATGGTTCCCCATGACGGCAAAAAAGAACCTCCGCGCCCAAGAAATCGCCATGGAAAACAGGCTTCCCATCATCTATTTGGTGGATAGTGCAGGAGTTTTCCTTCCCATGCAAAATGAGATTTTTCCAGATAAAGAACATTTCGGCAGACAGTTCAGAAACAACGCTAAAATGTCGGCTATGGGAATCGTCCAAGTAGCCGCCATCATGGGAAGCTGTGTGGCAGGTGGAGCTTACTTGCCCATCATGTCCGATGAAGCATTGATCGTGGACCAAACAGGTTCCATATTTCTGGCAGGATCGTATTTGGTGAAGGCTGCCATAGGAGAAAGCGTGGACAATGAAACCCTTGGAGGGGCCACGACCCATTGTGAGATCTCAGGGGTCACCGATAATAAATATGATAATGACGAGGAATGTTTGGCAGCCATAAAGCGGATTTTCGAAACGCTGGGGGCACCTGAGACAGCGGGATTTGACAGGAAACCAGCCAAAGCACCTGCAGTGGCGCCGGAGAAAGTCTTTGAGCGGTTTCCCGTGGACCGGGCAAAACCCTATGACATGCACGGGATATTGGAGACCTTGGTGGATGCGGACAGCTTTGATGAATACAAACCTGATTTTGGTCAGACCCTGCTGTGCGGAACCGCAAGGATAGATGGATGGGCCGTAGGGATCTTGGCAAACCAACGGAAAATGGTCAAGACCAAAAAAGGAGAACTCCAGATGGGCGGAGTGATTTATTCCGATTCTGCCGATAAGGCGGCAAGGTTTATCATGAACTGTAACCAGCGGAAGGTGCCGTTGTTATTTATCCAGGATGTCAGTGGGTTTATGGTCGGCAGCAGGGCTGAGCATGGTGGAATTATCAAAGACGGGGCGAAAATGGTAAATGCCATGGCCAATTCGGTGGTGCCAAAATTCACCGTGATGATCGGGAATGCTTATGGGGCCGGAAACTATGCCATGTGCGGTAAGGCCTATGACCCACGGTTGATCGTCAGCTGGCCGACTGCCCAAATGGCGGTCATGTCAGGGACTTCAGCGGCAAAGACCCTGCTCCAGATCAAAGTGGCCTCGCTGAAAAAAGAAGGAAAAGTCATTACCTCAGAGGACGAGGAGCAATTGCTAAAGGAGATTACAGATAAATACGAAGAGGAGTTGAGCCCATATTATGCTGCCGCAAGGCTTTGGGTGGATGAGGTGATCAGTCCCTTGGATACCAGGGAGATAGTGTCCAAAGGCATCGCTGCAGCGGATCATGCACCGATCAAGGATCGCTTTAATGTAGGAGTTATACAAACTTGATCGTAAATTTGAGTGTTATAATGACGTAGGAGGACCTCCAGAAAAGTTGTTACCGGATAGCTATTGGGGAAATGTTTATGGAAAAATTATCAGAAAGTGAGTTGAATGCACTGGTGTCGTTATTGGACGATACCGATCGCGAAGTCAAAGACCATGTCAAGGACAAGATCATTTCATTGGGCAATGATGTCATCCCCTTTTTGGAGAAAAAGTGGGAAAGCAGTTTTAACCCTGACATACAAAAGGAAATCGAGGAGCTTGTGCACCAGCTGCAATTTGACCTTTTGAAGGAAAGGCTTGGGCAATGGAAAGCTTCTGGGGGGAAAGATTTGCTGAAAGGACTTTGGATCATCAATACCTATCAATACCCTGACCTGGAGTTTGAGACGTTGAACGCGGAGATGAACCAGATTTATTTTGAGGTGTGGACTGGCTTTAATGCAGAGGTGTCTCCCTATGATCAAATTCGGCTCATCAACAGCATATTATTTAGCCAGCTGCGGTTTTCTGCCAATACCAAGAATTTTCATTCTCCGGGAAACAGCATGATCAGCAATGTGCTGGATACCCGGCGGGGAAACCCGATCAGTTTGTGCTCGGTGTATTATTTGGTGGCCCAAAAGCTGGGGTTGCCGGTTTATGGGGTGAATTTGCCCAACCTATTTGTCCTGACTTACAAGGCTCCTGAAGCCATGTTCTATATTAATGCCTTTAATAAAGGATTGATCTTTAGCCGACAGGATGTAAACAATTACCTGGAGCATCTGAAGATTTCTCCAAAAGATGAATTTTTTGAACCATGTACCCACTTGGACATAGCAAAGCGCACCTTACGAAACTTGATTGTCTCCTTTGACAAGCTAGGAGAGCCGGAAAAGGTGGAGGAAGTTCGGGAACTGTTGTTGATCTTGGAGCCTCCGGTTATTTGATGGGCAAAATATTGCAGCCGACAGGTCTGAAATAGGTTGGATTTGGATGATTGCCTTCGGTTAGCTGCGTTAACGCATCTTCTAAGTAGGTCTTGGTGACGGCTTGTGGAAGCTGGGCATTATTGTCAATGGCTCCATGGTAAACCACGCCAAACCCAGTAGGGCTGGGAGTAAGGACAAATGCCTCCGGGAGCTTCTGGGCCCCAAGGGCATTGGTGACCGTACGCTTGCTGTCGTCAAGGTAGGGGAAAGAAAACTTTTTCGTAGATATTTTCGCTTGAACAGCATCCTTACTTTCACCTTCCGCCGTGGAAACCAATGGATTGACAAAAGCAAATACCACTCCTTGGCTACTGAATTTACGTTCCAAATGGATCAGCCTGTCTTCATAAAGCCGGACAAAAGGACAGCTATTGGAAACAAAGACCAGCACGACAGCGGAAGCCTCCTGGTGATCCTGAAGGGTAAAAGTCGTATTGGAGACCATGTCCTGCAACTGGAAATTGTCCATTTCCTGCGCAGTGGCGTTGGTTTGGATCATTATGGCCAAGAGGGCTACTATCAAGAATCTCCACATGATATTGAGCGATTGGTTAATGGGAAATATAGCAAAAATCAGGCTAAACTGTGGAGGGATTACCAAATGGTATACGTCATGATCATGTCGTCAATTCTCTCCACCTTGACTGAATAATAATGGTCTGCAAAATCCGTGTTATGGATTTTGCCTTTGATGACCTTGTCATCCGATGAAAAAGGGGAAAGGAGAATATGCTGCCGAAGACTAATGCCCTTTCTTCCTTGGCATTTGAAGATGGATTCTTTGGCCGACCAAGCGATGGTGTAAAGAATAGGATCCCCTTGGAGGAATTCAATTTCTGAAGGATCCAGGAATTTAGGCCCCAGCCTTACCACTTTTTCCTTTACATAGTCAATGTCAATGCCCACCGGCATCTCTTTGTGAAAGATAGCGGCGGCGAGGCCTTTGGTGTGCGTCAGGGAAACATTTCCATAACCGTCCATCGGGTAGGATTTGCCGTGTTCGTCCTTGTAAAAACCCGGATAGGCCAAGTTGATGGCATCCAAGGCGGACTTGATGGCCAAGCGAGCCCCTTTCCACTCTTTTCGCTTTTCGGGATGGCTGATATTGGCAAAGGAAAGTTTCTCGCGGAAGCTCAGGAAGTCAACCGGTTTGTTTTCCTGTTCGTCAATATTCTTGATGGCCAAAGCAGATAAAGGACTTATTTTTTCTATTTTTGCTTGCATATAGCGTAGCGCGGAATTGAAAGAATTTAAATGCAATATATGTCAAAAATCCAAGTAAATAAACTTTATACACTTACAGGACACAATGATAGCATATTTGCCTTGGTGGAGGGGAATGATCCGCGGTTTTTTTACACAGGTGCCGGTGACGGCATGGTGGTCCAATGGGATCTGGCAAATCCAAAGGACGGTAAGCTGATCGCAAAATTGCCCAACTCGGTCTATGCCCTTGAGGTGGACAGCCTTCGAGGCCTGCTTTATATCGGTCATAACTTTGAAGGCATTCATGTGATCGACCTCGATACCAATAAGGAGATTTGGTCGTTAAAAATTACAGATGCGGCCATTTTCGACATCAAAGCGTACGAAGGGCGCCTGTATGTGGGGACGGGAGATGGTGTGATTACCGTGTTGGACATTGAAGAAAGGTCTTTGCTGAAGCATATCAAGCTCGGCGAGGAAAGCATCAGGGTTTTGGATGTTGATTCCGAAAGGGGACATTTGGCGGTAGGGGCCAGCGATAATACCGTTAAAGTACTGGACTTGGAAACCTATGCTCCCATTAGCCGCATGGAAGGCCATACCAATTCCGTTTTTGCCCTGCGGTATTCGCCGGACCGGAAATTATTGGTCAGTGGCGGTAGGGATGCCCACCTCAAGATATGGGACACGGGAGATTATCGACAGGTGGAAGACATCGTTGCCCATATGTATGCGATCAACTACCTGGCCTTTCGAGAAGATGGCAAATATTTTGTAACTTGTAGTATGGACAAATCCATAAAGCTCTGGGAAACGGAAACTTTCCAATTAAGAAAGGTTATCGATAAATCCCGGCATGCTGGGCATGGGACGTCCGTAAATAAGGTGATCTGGAGCCGTTACAGCCAGCAAGTTGTGGCCGTCAGTGATGATCGGACGGTTTCCATTTGGGACATTGCATTAGATGAAAAAATATGAAGATTACACCGTTAGAAATACGTCAAAAGACATTTGAAAAAAATTTCAGGGGCTTCGATAAAGACGAGGTGAGTTCCTTTTTGGTCTCCCTTTCACAAGAGTGGGAGCGGGAAATGGATGAAAAGCGCGAGTTACAGGTAAAGCTGGAGCAAGTCCAAAAAGAATCCGCCAAGCTCAGGGAAGTGGAGGATTCTCTCTTCAAGACCCTCAAAGCCGCTGAAGATACCGGTGCAAATATGATCGAGCAGGCCAATAAAACAGCGGAGCTGATCCTCAAAGAGGCCCAAATGAATGCCGATGCCATGATCGCCGAGTCCAAAAACAAAAGCAGAAGCATTATTGAAGAGGCCGAAAGCCGATCAAAAAGGATCATGGAGGATTTGAAGGCAGATGTCAGTGCACTGGTAGAAAGCTACGAGGAATTGCTGGCCCAGCGGGAAATTGTCATCCGCAACCTCAAAAATATGGCCAGTGATAGCCTTGAAAATGTGAAGCAGTCACAAGAGGATATCAAGCGGATCGACTTGGATGTGCATACCAAAGCGGTAAAGGAATTAAGCCGTAAGTCACCGCATTTTAACGAAGAAGACGCTCCGAAACAGTCACCAAAAGAAAAGTCCCATACTTTTGTAATAGAGCCCCGTAAAGAGAAAGAACAAGCACCGGTGGCGCCGGAAGTGGAAAAAGAGCAGCCCTCACCCAGCCATGAAATAAAAGAAGATCCCCACGCCCCTAAAGCAAACGAAGATACCGAGGCCAAGCAACCTGAAAAGGATGCGCCAAAGGTCGATGAGCGAGCCCCTGAGGAGGCGAAGAAGGAGGAAGAACCCCAAGCAGAAAAGAAGAAAGCTTCAGGTTCATTTTTTGACCAGTTTGATTGATTATGGGTAAAGTATCACTGGAAGGAATAGAATTCCATGCGTTTCATGGGGTGTTTTCTGAAGAGAAAAAATTGGGGAATCGGTTTACCGTGGATATTCATGTGGAAACGGATTTTAAGCAAGCCATGTTGGAGGATGACTTAAACGAGACCGTCGATTACTCCCGGATCTACCAAATCGCCAAGTCCCATATGGAGGAACCTGTAAAGCTTTTGGAGCATTTGGCGCACCTCATGCTTCAAGATATTCTCAAGGTTTACCCAAACCTGGAATCCATAGATATCATCATAAAAAAACATAATCCTGCCTTAGGTGGAGTAGTGAACTATTCCGTGGTGAAAGTTTCCTATCCTGCAGATTACGAATAAGTCGATACGTGTACAAAAGAGCTGAAATTACCAAGACTAAGAAAGATTTTTGGACGGCATTTGGGCAGTATATGAAGCCAGTGCCTTCTGCAGAAGGAGGACGCGTAAATTGGCAAAACTACAAGACCCATGTGCCCCAAGTGTTTTTTAGGATGAAAGCCGAACGAGGATTTGCCTCCATCGGTATTGAAATCAATTTTAAGGACCTTGACATGCAAGAGCTGGTTTTTGAGCAATTTGAAACGTTCAAAAAGTTGCTGCACGGGACCTTGGAGGAAGAATGGGACTGGCAGCTGCATACCTATGATGACTACGGAAAAGCCACGTCCAAAATAGAAAAAAGACTGGAAGGCGTGAATGTCATGAACCATGATGATTGGCCGGCCATTATCTCTTTTTTAAAGCCACGCATTATTGCTCTGGATGAGTTTTGGAGCAATGTGAAACCGGCTTTTGAAGACTTTTTATAAAGAAAATGCTGGTGAGGTTTAAACCTAAGGGGTGAACACTGAATTACAGATCTGACTTTTGGTATACAAACGTTTCGATGGACCTTTTGCCATCTTGTTCCATGGCCAGCTTTAGGGTCATGGAATCACCGTCACGCTGAATGGTCAATCCACTAAAATAGGCGGTTTGGCCAGTGGTTTTGATGAAGCGAAAATTGATCCATTTTTCTTTTTCTTCCCATGGAAAAAAATCATCGCTAAAGTGTTTCACCTTTAGCAGAAGTTGTCCTTCAGATTCGTGAAGAACCATATATTCAGAAAATACCAGCTTGCCATTTTCAACGAACCGAAAAATTCCAGTCATGCTGTTTCCCTGTGGGGGAAGCCATAGCTCTTCACAGTCCCCGCCAAACCCCGTGCCTTTCCAGTAACCGGCCATCCAGGCGAGGTCTTCCACCTTTCCGGCGGCAGCGGGTTCATTTTTTTTTAGATGCAAAACTTCCTGAGCAACAGCTGGAGAGAAAGCCGACATCATGAAAAGCAGGAAGAAAGCACGTGTTTTCATGGTACAGTTGGTGTGGGATTATTCGTTTACGTCATGTCTTTTGGGGATATCGGGATTTTCGAACGTAAACCCTCGGGCTTCATTTCCTTCATAGAAATCCACCTGCATGCCCATCAAAAACATCACATGCCGCTTTTCGATCAGCACTGGGATCCCGCCCGTTTCGAACTGCTGATCGTCTTCTTTAGGCTTGTCAAAGCCAAGGGCATAGGACATTCCACCGCATCCGCCGCCTTTTACCCCTACACGAAGGGAATAGTCAACAGGGATGTTTTTATGCTCCATGATGTTTTTGATCTCTTTTTGAGCTTTTTCGGTAATGGTAATTGGAATCAGCATGTCTTATTAATGTTCCGGACAATTGGATAGTTCAAAATTAATGACAAATTATCAACTTCTCTTTGAAATATTTTAGATATTCGGGAATCAATCAAAAATAGTAAATGGAGTACGTTATTGAACTGTTGAAGATCATTTTGCCCGCAGGGCTTGTTATTTATGGGATGTATTTGGTGGTGGTATCCTTTCTTTCCAAGGAAAGGGAGTCCAAACTGGTGGAGCTGAAAACCAAGAACAGCCAGGTCGTCATGCCGATTCGGCTGCAGGCGGGAGAGCGGCTTTGTCTTTTGTTGGAGCGGCTTACGCCCAATAATTTAGTAAGAAGGGTAAATAACCAGCCTTATTCTGCCAAAGAGCTTCATGGGCTGTTGTTGCAGGAAATTCGGGAAGAATTCAATCATAACCTGTCGCAGCAGGTTTATTTCTCTGATGAAACATGGGCCAGCGTGAAGAGTGCGGTGGAAAATGTGATCACTCTGGTAAATTCTGCCATGCAGGATGTAAATCCTGATGATAAAGGGGTGGATTTAGCCAAAAGGATCTTCCAACGTGCTCTGGATCAGAAAAATGACGGCATATCTTTTGCATTAACGAAAGTGAAATCTGAAATTAGAATATACTTTTAAGCGACGATGAAGACGATGAACATGGAATACAGCAACAAAGAACAGGTCAACTTGCTAGGTAAGGCAAAAAGAATGTATGAAAAGAAAGCAGAGAGAATCGCCCAAAGCAAAGAAAAAGTACACGTGCTATTGGAGCGGGTTACGGAAAAGCTGCATCAGGTTGCTGATAATCCCACGGTTCAGGAGTCGCGCTATTATTTGGAAACGCTTATTCGAATGGTGAAAGCGTACTATAAAAATGAATATCGGGCCTTTTCTACCAAGACCCTGGTACTATTGGTATTGGGCTTGCTTTATTTTGTGATGCCGCTGGATTTCATACCGGATTTTATAGCAGGGTTGGGTTTTGTGGATGACCTTTCCGTGCTATTGGCCGTCACCAAGAGCATGCAGCACGATATCGAGGATTTTTTGGAATGGGAGCGAACTAAGGCATGAGAGCGCTTGTTGGTACCTGAAAAAAAGGAAATTATATGACCGTTATTTCTTCTTCGATTACCAGGGAACTGATAGACGAATCCATGGATTTTGCGCAGTATCGAGCGCTCATTGACCAGCTGCTGTTGCAAAATAAAACTACGGGGAGTAACCATTCTGAAGCGATGATGGACTATACCCGCATGAATGTCCAGCGAATGAAGCGTTGGGATAAAACGGCAAAGGTCGGTAAAGGGGCGGTGGAAGCCGTAAAGAAGATAGCTCGCGGGCAGGTGTGGTTGGTGCTGACAGAGGCGTGGTGTGGGGATGCTGCACAGAATATCTCATATATCGAAAAACTGGCAGCATTCAATGAAAACATAAAAATCCGCTATATCCTAAGGGACGAAAACCTTGCTGTCATGGATGAATTTCTGACCAATGGTGGGCGTTCCATTCCCAAACTAGTAGCCTTGGACGAAGCCACAATGGACGTCCTGTTTACTTGGGGGCCACGGCCACAGCCTTTGCAGGAAATGATGGCGGCCTTTAAGGAGGATCCAAAAGGTGTTTCTGCTGAAGAGTTTAAAAAGACCATTCACCTTTGGTATGCCAAAGATAAGCACCAGACTTTGGAGGCAGAGTTTAAAACGTTATTGACCCAATAAAATGATTTGATATGAGGACCATCGCCATCGTTTCGGGAGCATCAGGACTGATAGGGGTGCAGCTTTTGCATCAGCTTTTCAAAGCACCACAGTATGATCATGTGGTTACGGTCTCCCGGCGAGCGCTGGCCATTAAGCATCAAAAGCTTATTCAGTTGGTGGTGGACTTTGATCATTTGGATCAGGCCAGTTTATTGGAAGCATTTCGAAAAAAGGATATAGGAGGAGAAAACCATGGTCTGGTGCAAGATTATGAAAAAAAAGAAGTGACCATACACGCTTTTTGTGCCTTAGGGACCACGATCAAAAAAGCAAAATCCAAAGAAAACTTTTACAAGATAGATCATGACTATGTGATCGACTTTGCCAAGTGGGCCCACCAATGGGGAGCGTCAAAATTCCTTTATGTTAGCTCGCTCGGAGCCGATCAAACTTCCTCTGTGTTTTATTCCAAGGTCAAAGGTGAAGTGGAGGAAGACCTGAAATTGATCCCATTCAGGTATTTGGGTATTTTCAGGCCATCCATTCTACTTGGGGATCGAAAGGAAACGCGGATCGGGGAGAGTCTTGGAAAAGTGGCTGCCAAAGCGATTACGGCTTTGGGGCTTTTTAAGAAATATAAACCGATCTACGATCATCAAGTGGCAAAGGCCATGTTACACCAAGCCATAAATGATGAATTGGAGGTGGTAAAGATCATAGAATCCAAGGAGATGCAGATATTCGAATAGTTGAATCATCGGTATCAGGTTGGTTTCATGGGAATGCCTGCTTTAATGAGAGGATTTTTGATTTAATCCAGCAAATTTTTGGGCTTTTTGAGCCATTTCCAGGAAACTGCCGCCACCACGACGGTATAAAGTGCATAGATCACCATCCATTTCCAAGGAGCGTATTCGGGATACCATGTTTTCCATTTTTCAAAGGCTGCGCCGCCATCTGGCAGAAATTCACCTAATCGCATCGCGGGAAGGCTTATGCAAAGCAAAATTATCCATTGGCGTCTGGTCAATGCCAGTTCCTTTAACAGGAAAAGCATGATAAACGGGCTGCCCAAGAACGCAATGCGCGTAAAATCCCCACCGGCAAAAAGACTGAAAAAGGCATACGTAAGGGTCAGTGGAGCCAGCCATTTTTGGTTGTAGAAGGAACTTAGCTGCTGCTGTCGGACAAAGGCCCACAAAAATCCGCCATAAGCCACGGTGATCGAGCAAATCCAATGGAGAAAAAGATCAGGGTGCCCCAGCAACCCCAGTGTGTTGTAAAACAGGTTGACAGCGCCATTGTTTCCCGTATTGGCAGGAGGAAACAGGTGTCCTGTCAATTTTAAGCTGAGGAGACTCACTAGAAAGGCTCCAACGAGGAAGAAGAACGCCTTTTTTTGATGGTTACGCCAAAGGGAAATCCCGGGAAAGGCGACCAATGCCAGTAGAAGTGGTAAAATGGATTCCTTCTGGATGGTCATCAGGGGAGTGATCAACAGGAGCAATCCCCACCTTTGGCTCCATAAGGCATACACTAAAAGAAGCTGAAAGCAGTAAAGCGGCACATCTACCGTGATGGGATCAGAAAGGTTTCCCTTCAGCACACCCACCCAGTGAAAAGTGATCCAAAACCAACCTGCCCATGCTTTAAAGCGGTCGATGCCGATCCGTTTAGCGACCATAAACCAAAGGGGTATCCAAGCCAAGCCAAAGCAGAGGTTGAGGGCTTTGAAATTGTCGATGATGTTTTCAAAAGGAAGTTGGGCAGCAAGCCAAGGGACCAGTATGCGGACACTAAAGGGGTAATTTACCGGGTAGTCGGTTGATTCTCCGCGAAAATAGGCATATGCTTTTTCGTATTGATTGGCATCAAAAAGAGGATTAAGTGAGTGCTGCAGGGGAGATTGATAGATGTTGAAGAGCATAAAACCTCCCATGGTAAGGGCCATTGCCAAAATGACATCGGTAAAACTGTATATCTTGCCTGATTTCAACTATCTTCAAATTTTATTTAACACAGCAATACAATGATAGCAGTTATTCAGCGAGTTTCTGAATCTTCGGTGAAAATTGACGGGAAGATAAAAGGGCAAATCGGCATCGGAATGATGGTGCTCTTAGGAATCGAGGAAGCAGATGGAGAGGAGGACATTGCTTGGCTGAGCAGGAAGATGGTCAATCTCCGGATTTTCAGTGATGAGGCGGGCGTCATGAACAAAAGCCTGTTAGCGGTAGGAGGAGATGTTCTGCTGATCAGCCAATTTACCCTGCATGCCAGCACCAAAAAAGGAAACCGTCCTTCCTACATCAAAGCGGCCAAACCTGAAGTGGCCATTCCGCTTTACGAGAAATTTATCGCTTCAGTAGAAAAAGATCTGGGCAAGCCCATTCAGACAGGGGAGTTTGGTGCCGACATGAAAGTGGCCTTGATCAATGATGGGCCAGTCACCATTACGATCGATACCAAAAATAAAATGTAAGGTAAATATCCGCTATAAAGGTAGCGGAAAGGAGCTAACTCCATGAAAAAATTATCGAGGCAAGCACTTGGCAGCAATTTGCTTGCCGGGATGTGGTTGTACATTCCGAAATAAGCATTGACAAGAAACTAGCAAATAAATGACGCAGGATATATTTCTTTCAATAGAAGGTGCCAAGGTCAAGTACTTGGATCGTACCATTTTCCAAGAATTGGATTTTTCAATGAGCACCGGGGAAAACTGGGCGATTTTAAGTGCCTCGGGAGCCGAGAAAACCGCCTTTTTGGATACGATTTTGGGGAAGACCATTTTATCAGCGGGAAGGGTAACGCGGGATTTTGCGGTGGCATACCAGCAGAAGATGACAGCTGAAGGAAAGATCAATAGTTTTCGGGACCTGATTGCAGTGGTTTCCCAGCGGTACACCTTCACGAATAAATCCAACTTACAGAATTTCTATTATCAGCAACGGTTCAATTCCTCCGAGTCAGAGGAGGCCGCCACCGTGAAAGAACAGTTGGAAAGTGTGGAAGCAAAGCAAAGTGGACATTGGAATGTGAAAAATGTCATGGATCTGCTGGAGCTTCAATCCCTTGGCGAGAAATCGCTGATCAAATTGTCGAATGGTGAGTCGCGGAGACTTGCCATTGCTTGCGCCCTATTGCGCAATCCGAGGTTGTTTTTGATGGATCAGCCTATGACGGGATTGGATGTGAGTACTAGGGAGCACTTTGGAGAGGTGCTCAAGGCCATCACCGCTTCAAGGATACAAGTGATCATGACCACTTCACCTGATGAAATTCCCGAGGCCATTAGCCACGTGGCCATTCTGGATGGAGGAAAGGTCGTGCAAGTAGCGAAGCGAGAAGAGGTCCATCAAGTGGATCTGGTAGATCACGCGGCCTTGAGCGGGTTTGACCATAAAAGGTTGGATGAGCTGATCCAGCTCAAGCCGGTGGAGAAGTTTGATACGTTGATCCAGATGAATCATGTCCACATCGAGTACAACAAAAAAGTTATTTTGGATGATGTCAACTGGCAAGTAAACCAAGGGGAATGCTGGGCGCTGCGGGGGCATAACGGTGCGGGGAAATCCACCTTGCTCAGCCTGATCAATGGCGAGAATCCCCAGGCTTATGCAAATGACTTGGTGTTATTTGACCGGAAAAGAGGCACTGGAGAGACCATTTGGGATATCAAGCGGCCGATTGGATTTGTTTCACCGGAGCTGGCCCGGTATTTCCCTGCTAACCAAACCTGTTTAAAGGTGGTCTTGTCAGGACTGTTTGATACGATGGGCCTTTTCAAGAAAGTGACCCCTGAGCAGGAGCAGCAGGCAATGGACTGGTTGAAACTGTTTAGGATCGCCCATGTGGCCCAGCTGCGGCTAACCCAGATCCCTCTGGAAAACCAGCGGTTTTGCTTGCTTGCCCGGGCGATGATCAAGTCACCGGCTTTGCTCATCTTGGATGAGGCGGCTCAAGGGATGGACGATGAGCAGCGAATCCTTTTCAGGGAAACCATCGACCATATCGGAAGCCATCCGGATGTATCGATGATTTATGTCAGCCACTATGAGCAGGATGTTCCACAGGTGGTGGATCATGAGCTGGTTCTGGAAGAAGGGAAAGTGGTGAAGCAGGTTTAGCACCGGAGATAAATCCATATGTTGGGCTGAGTTGGCAATGGAATGTAAAATGTAACCTGCCCAAAGACGAAAAAAAAACGTCATAATCAAAAACAAGCAATGACAATAGAAGAAGCACAAGCGCAAGTAGACGATTGGATCAAGACCGTCGGAGTCCGGTATTTTAATGAGCTGACCAACATGGCTATCCTCACCGAAGAAGTAGGGGAGTTGGCCAGGATCATGGCAAGAAAATACGGAGAGCAATCTTTCAAAGAAAGTGATAAGGACAAGGATCTTGGTGATGAAATGGCCGATGTCCTATGGGTGCTGATGTGTCTGGCCAATCAAACAGGCGTGGACCTCACCAAGGCCTTGGAAAAGAACTTCGAAAAGAAAAATATCCGGGACAAGGACCGCCACAGGAACAACGATAAACTGAAGTAGTGAGCCATCGTCTTGGGCCTGTGGGAGGTGGCAAGGTGCGAGGATTTCGGGTAAAGGTATCGAACTTAACGTTTGCGTCACGCTCACGGCTCATGATCCTGCCTAAATGCATACTCCATACCGCTTACTTTCCCACGACCGCACAGATGGCCTGTCCGCCGAACCCTAGAGCTGTGATCAGAATGTTTTTTATGGTGGTGGGAGGAGGTGTGTTTTGTTGGATGTATGCAGGTAGTTTGGGCAGCTCCTGATGCTGAAGGATATGAATGGCCAAGTCCAGATTGGCCGCCAGGCTGGCCCCCAAGGAGTGTCCGATCTTCCATTTATTTGAAAGCGTATAAGGGACCTCGCCAAATATGCTTTCGTAGGCCGTTTTTTCTGCTAAATCTCCCAGTTTTGTACCTGGAAAATGTCCGATGATCAGGTCGATATTTTCTTTGGGGAAATTTTTAAAAGCATCCTTTGAAGCCGAAACGATGCAATCTCCTGTTTGGGAAAGTTCGGTGCTATGGTGGATTTTTTCCATGGCAGATCCCACGCCTTTGAGGTAGGCCAGGCTTTTGGGGCTATGTTGTTCCAGCTGGAAGGCATAGGCACCTTCGCCGAGGACCATGGTGTTCTGGTCTTTTTGGAAATCCATGGATTGGCAGGGGTAAGCTACAGCTTCGTCTTGGGCGTATATGCGAATAGCCTTCATTTGGTCAATGGTCAGTGGAGCCGTGGGGCATTCTACTGCTGCCGCAATGAAAGTATCCGCCAAGCCACTTTTGAGCCATGCAAAGGCGTTTTGTAACGTGAGCCCAAAGCTGCTGCAGGTGGACGATTGAAAAAACAAAGGTGCTTCCTCTTCATGCAGGAGGGCCGGCCAGCTGCTGGGAAAGCCAAGTGTGGAATGGGGAGAAGTGTAAACCGGTAGCATGTGGTGGTCCACTTGCATGCGGCTGAGGAAATCAATGCTTCCCCTGGAAGTGGCGGCATTGATCATTTGCTTCTCTTGGGGGTGGAGGTGCATGTGCCGGATAAGGTAAGAAAGTAACTTCGCTTCCTCCGGAAAACGCTCTGGTTTGTGCCCCAATGCATGAATATACCCATTGATTTCCCTCCATATTTCATCAGGGATACTGCCTTTCCAGTCGCCCCGTTCGCTTTGATCCAGTGCGTGGTGGGAGGAGCTGTAGCGATCTTTTTCTTCAGCGCTATGAAATCCAAGCGGATTGATTCCCATTGCCTTGGTAATGCTGATGTGAAAATTGCCCATTTAAATAGTGTCGAGTTAAGGTGTTAGTCCAATGGATTTAATAACGGAAGCCCACTTTGTTGGTCGTTCCATTCCGGCATGCGGAATTGCGCGGCAGGCGTAAATCGTTTGAGGATGGCACTTTCAGAAGCGGTGTTTTCCGGTCCGTTCCAGATAATGGTGAAGTCCGTAATGCCTGCTTGCTTCAAGGTCTCCAAGGTAAGAAGGCTGTGGTTTATGCTGCCGAGGTAGTGCCTAATGACGATTACGGGGTGGAGTCCACTTGAAAGGAGAAAGTCCAGAAAGGTTTCTTCATCATTTAAGGGAACCATCAGCCCACCAGCCCCCTCTACACAGCACTTGGGACGGTCAGGGATCAGTTGGCTGGTCAATTGGATGGTGGTATTTTCTATTTCGGCAGCCCAATGTGGGGACTGGGGTGTTTTGAGCCGATAGGCTTCGGGCAGTACGTCTGTTTGTGGACTGTGCTGCTTTACGAACATGGCGTCCGACTGATCCAGATCACCACACTGTACCGGTTTCCAATAGGTATGGCCAAAGGTTTTGCATAGGGATGCCGCACATACGGTCTTGCCGATCCCCGTGCCAATGCCAGTTACAAAAACCTTATCCTTCATTTTATGCATGGAGTATATTGATCAATTTTTTGATTTCTTCGGGTGTATTGAAAGCATGCAATACGATCCTGATCCTTTCCTCTCCTTTTTTGACGGTAGGAGAAAGAATCGGATAGCAGTTGATGCCTGACTGTTGTAGTTGATTGACTTTCTCTTTGAGCAGGGGCACGTCAGCACATCGCCAATACTGGATAGGACTTATGTTTTTTGAAAAGCCTGTTGAAGAGGAAGGAACCGTTTCCAGAAATGTGGCCACAGCCCTGTCCATTGCTTCAAAGTTCACCTTGGCAGCCATAAGTTTCATGGCGGCATCAATACTGCGTACCTGATCCCGGGAAGGGGCGGTGGTATAGATGAAAGCCCTGCTGAAATTGACCAGGAAGCTCCTTAGGTCTTCATTGCCTAACACCATTGCTCCGTGTCCACCGGCGGCCTTGCCAAACGTAATGATCCTGGCCAAAAGGTTGGGGTGTCGGGAGAATTCATGCGAAACGCCCTTTTTCTCCTTGCCCAAGGTACCCAAAGCATGTGCTTCATCAATGATCAATGCGGCACCGTGTTTTTCGCAAATCCCAAGGAGTTTGCCCACATCGGGGATGTCTCCGTGCATGGAGAAGAGCCCTTCTGTAAGGACAAAGAGCCTCTTTCCTTTTTGATCGTGATGGGTGAGTTTCCTTTCCAGGTCTTCAAGGTCATGATGCTTAAAGGCTGCTTTCTGACCAAAGCCCAACCGCATGCCTTCCTTGATGCTGGCATGGACATGTTCATCAAACAGGAAAATGCTGTCTTTGTCACCCAGGGCGGAAAGCAATCCCGTATTTGCCATATAACCGGAATTGTACAGCAATGCTGCCGGACAATCCATGAATTTCGCAACGTCCCGCTCCAGCTGTTCCATTTCGGGGTGGTTTCCGCTGATCAGCCTGGAGCCGGTCGCTCCAGTCCATGCAGCATCATATGCGGGGTTGGTGGCTTGTTTTAGGAACCCTTTGGTAGCGTAACCTAGGTAGTCGTTGGAAAAGAAATCGATGTTTCCCATGGGCGGGTTCTTCAGCGTCCTCAGTCTATTGGAGGCGGCTACTTGCTCCAGTTTGGCCCGGATAAATTGGCGATGCTTTTCCATGGGGCACAAAGGTAAATTGAAAAGTAGCAAGGAGCAAGTATCTGATGTCAAGTCGAAGCATTAGCGGCAAGCAGCGCCCTGGGGAAAGAAAGGGTTGACGCTGCTTTAGAATTGAAGCGAAGGAACCGAAACTGCGCCACGTTTATCCTGGTTAGGGCCGGTTTTTGTAGCCATGGGCCAGTATTGCCGCGCCTACAAGGCTACCTTCACGAGTTCTTCTCCTTGGAGTTTGCCGATAAAGTTAAATTCATCCATGGTCAAACAAAAGTCAATATCTGCCTCGATGTTGTGGTTTTGGAGCCTTTTGGCGTGTGAGGCTTGGCTTAGAAAACCTTTGAGGTCATCTTTGTGCTGTTCAAAAAGCGCTTTCATAGCGATCGCACCATCACAGTCATATTCAAATTGGCCATCGAGCACACTTACCAAAGCACCCGCATAAAGCGAGTCTTCGAGGTTAAACATCCCTTTCCAGCCGGCACAGTGGATGACCACATCTTTGTTTTGTTGGGCCAAGTAAGTGGCGGTGGCTTGGAGATTTAGAAAGGCTCCTATTAAAACCTCATCGGCTGTTGCTTTGGATTTTTCAATGGTGAGGGTGCCATTGGTGGTGGTGACCGCTATTTTCTTGCCTTCAAAGCCGTTGTTAAGGTAGCTTAGCGGGGAGTTTCCCAATTCGAACCCTTCAGCCGTTTGCCCGTTTCGTTCACCGGCGATGATATATCCTTTGGATTTCATGGTTCGACATGCTTCCAATCCCGCGACAGGGGTGATGGAGGTGACCTTGTTGGCCAGTCCTGTGACCATGGTGGAGGTAGCACGGAAAATATCCACGACCACCACGATTTTACCATGAAGGTCATGAAGATGGATCAGCTCAGGGCTTAGGCAAACTTCTATTTTGTTCATTTTATTTAAAAAAGGCTGTCCCAACAAGTCGGCGTCATTGCGATCATTACGAGAAGATACCTCTGGGTCACTTCCATACTGCGGCAGATCAAGAGGACGCGTTCAATGTGTTGCGACAGCCTTCGTTTGATGATGTATACGTTATTTTTTAAGCAACGGCAGCTTTTCTACTACAGCTGCCAAGTTTTTATTTCTTACGGTGATGGCAATTTCCGTTCCCGGTTTGGCATAAGCTTTTTCCACATAACCCAAACCGATGCCGATGTTCATACTGGGCGACATGGTGCCGGACGTTACTTCACCGATTTGCTTGCCAGCTTCATTGACAATGGGATAGTGGGCCCTGGGAATGCCTTTGTCCTTAAATTTAAAGCCTACCAACTTCCTGGTGACACCTTCTTCTTTTTGTTTTTTCAGGTTTTCGCTGTTGATGAAATCCTTGGTAAACTTGGTGATCCATCCGAGCCCCGCTTCCAAAGGAGAAGTGGTGTCGTCGATGTCATTGCCATAAAGGCAATAGCCCATTTCCATGCGCAAAGTGTCGCGGGCTCCCAGGCCGATGGGCTTGATGCCTGCGGCTTCACCTGCTTCGAAGATGGCATTCCATACGTCCAACGCATCTTCGTTTTTGACATATATTTCAAATCCGCCAGCGCCAGTATATCCAGTGCCAGAGATGATCACGTCTTTTTTGCCTGCAAATTCCCCAACGGTAAAATGGTAAAACTTCACCTCGTCGAGGTTTACAGGAGTCACTTTTTGGAGTGTTTCGACGGCCTTGGGACCTTGGACGGCAAAGAGGGACATCTCATCGGAGATGTTTTCCAATGCTGCGCCCATGTCATTGTGTTGGTTGATCCAGTTCCAGTCCTTTTCGATATTGGAAGCATTGACCACAAGCAGGTACTTTTCTTCGTCCATTTTGTACACGAGCAGGTCATCCACGATTCCTCCTGTTTCGTTGGGAAGGCAAGAGTATTGCGCCTGGCCAATGACCAGTTTGGCAGCATCATTGGAAGTGACTTTTTGGATCAGCGCCAGCGCATGGGGACCGGTGACCATAAATTCTCCCATGTGGGACACATCAAAGACCCCCACGCCATTACGGACGGTATTATGTTCTTCTTTGTCGGAAGAATAGCGCACAGGCATATGATATCCTGCAAATGGCACCATCTTTCCGCCCAGTTCAATGTGCTTGTCGTTCAGCGCAATTTTTTTAATCGTATTTTCCATATATCCGGGTTTAATTTCAGTTTTGGCAAAGGTAGTAAAAGCCCGGAAACATAGCGAATGGCCTTGGGAAAAAGAGGGCGGGGCCCATGGCTTCAGCCCGGGACGCCATGGGCGTATTCATGCCGCAGTGACCAACTATGGTCCCTTGAGGCTGTTTGATGCATACACCGGGTAAAACAGGAAACAAATCACCAGTGCTGATCCCTCCTGGGTTGGTTTTTTGGATCAATGGAGCAAAAAAAAGACCGGAAGAAACCGGTCTTTTTGGTGAAATAAAAAGCTTTTTTCTGCTCCAGTATTAATATAGAGCACATACTTTTTTGCCTAGATCGAGAAACTTTCTCCGCAGCCGCAGGTTCTGGAGGCATTGGGGTTTACAAACTGAAAGCCTTTGCCGTTCAGGCCATCAGAAAACTCCAAGGTGGTGCCGGCCAAATAGAGCAGGCTCTTTTTGTCCACGACAATCTTGACGCCTTTGTCCTCAAATACCTGATCACTGTCGGTGATGCTTTCATCAAAACCCAGGTCGTACATGAGTCCAGAGCAGCCACCGCCTTTGACAGATACCCGGATGTTTTCGCTTTCCTTTCGGCCCTCTTCCTGTCTCAACTCTTTAATCCGCTCTTTCGCTTGGTCTGAAACGATGATCATATTGCTTAATGTTTTGTTTATTAAATGTCGATTTTAGTATTTAAGATAACCCGTTTTATTTGCCCCAAGGATAAAACCTTTCCCTTTTTAGGCCCTAAAGGTTAAATTTTTAATTAAGTTGGTAGGTGCTTTGTTACAAACATACTTACCTTATAATTAATTCCACATACAAAAATACAGAAAATTCAGCCATGAGAAAAATCGAACATTTGGGAATAGCGGTAAAGGACCTTAAAAAATCCAATGAGTTGTTTTCCAGGCTGTTTGGAAAAGAAGCTTACAAAGAGGAGCGTGTGGAAGACGAGGGAGTATTGACTTCATTTTTTCAAGTGGGAGATGTCAAGATCGAACTGCTCGAGGCGACTGCCCCTGACAGTCCGATTGCTAAATTTATTGACAAAAGGGCTGAAGGGGTGCATCATGTGGCCTTTGCGGTGGATGATATTTATGCAGAGATGGACAGGCTAAAAAAAGCGGGCTTTGAAATACTCAATGATGTCCCAAAAAAAGGGGCGGATCATAAATTAGTTGTATTTTTGCATCCCCGCAGCACAAATGGTGTGTTGGTGGAGTTGTGCCAAGATGATGTTAAGTAGCGCGAACCTTGGCGCAGGATCAGGGCAAACGACAAAAAGAAAAAGATAATAATTGAGATAACCATTTATGAGCGATAAGAGAACAGAAATCGGAGAAATAGGAGAGTTTGGGCTGATCGATCGGCTCCATGAAAAGATAAAAGTTCGCCATGCAGACACCCTTAAAGGGATCGGAGACGACGCAGCGGTGTTGGATGCAGGTGATAAGGTGAAAGTGGTGACCACGGATTTGTTGTTGGAAGGGGTTCATTTTGACCTTTCCTATGCGCCATTGCACCATTTGGGTTTTAAGGCGGTAGCCGTGAATATTTCGGATATCGCCGCGATGAATGCCATTCCGAAGCAGATTACAGTGAGCATTGCCCTGAGCAATCGGTTTGCCGTGGAAGCAGTGGAGGCACTTTATGCAGGGATCAATGCTGCTGCCGAGCACTATAACATAGACGTCGTGGGAGGAGATACGACTTCAAGCCGATCTGGGCTGGTGATTTCCATTACGGCCATTGGCGAAGTGGAAAAAGGGAAGGAAGTATACCGTTCAGGCGCCAAGGAAAATGACATTGTCTGTGTTACCGGTGATCTGGGTGGAGCATTGATGGGCCTACAGGTTTTGGAACGAGAGAAAGAGGTCTTTATGGCCAATCCAAACATGCAGCCCCAGCTGGAGAAGTATACTTTGGTGACGGGAAGACAGCTGAAGCCGGATGCCCGGATGGACATCATCCATGAACTTCGGGAGCTTGGGGTAGTACCCACGGCCATGTTGGATGTTTCCGATGGGTTGGCATCAGAGCTGTTCCATATCTGTAAGCAATCAAAAGTGGGCGTAACCATTTATGAAGACAAGTTGCCGATAGACAAGCAGACTTACGACACCGCCGTGGAGTTCAATATCGATCCGATTACCTGCGTACTGAATGGAGGAGAAGATTACGAGTTGGTGTTCACGATAGACCAAAATGACTTTTCAAAGCTGGAGAAGCATCCTGATGTCCATTTTATCGGTCATATTACCAAGGCGGAAAGCGGTAAATTCATGGTCACCAAGAGTGAAACGGCAGTGGAGTTGAAGGCACAGGGATGGGTGCATTTTCCTGAAGGAGGAAAATCATCATAAATGATAAGGTTTGCCAGCAGTAGAAGATAATGCTCACTACGGGGCGAACGGCAGCATGGATAAGTTGGATGCGTAGGACAGGGGTTACTTGATTCTGCCGGGGTTTTCATCAAGAAAGGCCTTCCAACCTGCCGTTCGGCCGCGGGTCTGCAGGCGGCCATCGTGAAAGTGGTGGCACAATGCCACGGCCAGCGCATCAGTGGCATCCAAGAGCTTGGGGACGTCGATATGCAGAAGGGTTTTGAGCATTTCTGCCACCTGTTCCTTGGAGGCGTTTCCGTTGCCGGTGACGGACTGTTTGACTTTTTTGGGAGAGTATTCCGCGATAGGAATATCCCGGGCCAAAGCCGCGGCCATGGCCACTCCTTGGGCGCGGCCAAGTTTGAGCATGGATTGAACGTTTTGGCCGTAAAAAGGGGCTTCCAGGGCGACCTTGTCGGGCAAGAATTCATCGATGATCCCCGTGACCCGTTCAAAGATCTTTTTGAGCTTCAGCTCATGAGAGCCGTATTTTTTGAGGTGGATCACGCCAAACTGAAGGGGTTCGTATTTGTTGCCTTTCACCAGTACCAGGCCATATCCCATCACATTTGTCCCTGGATCTATTCCCAAAATGATTTGCTCTTTCACGTCCTTTTTCGCTATTTTGCTCATTAGTGCAATTTACTAGAAATCCTTCCATTGACATGAATCTTTTGCCAATTTTATTATTTGCAGCACTGCTCGTCTACCTGCTTTCGCTGGCAATATTGTCATCAAAATGGAAATGGAGGCGTGCCAAAAACGAGCGGATCCAGGGCGGGGTGGATTATCCTGTGACGCTATTGGTGCCTTTTCGAAATGAGAAGAAAAACCTGCCGGGATTGCTGCGTAACTTGGCAGGCCTCAGTTATCCCAATTTACAAATTATCCTTATCGATGATCATAGTGAAGATGGCGGGGGCGATCAGGTGGAGGCTTGGATCTTGGCAGAGAACAAGCATAACTTTAAATTGATTTCCGGGCAAGGTCAAGGAAAAAAGGCTGCTATCGAACAAGGCGTGGTCATGGCCAATGCCAATATCATCCTGACCACTGACGCGGATTGCACCCTCTCGGCAGATTGGGTACAAAACATGCTGCGGGCTTTTGATGATCCTTCGGTGCAGATGGTGGCAGGGCCAGTGATGACCAAGGGTGGAGATGGGACGTTTGACCATTTTCAGCAGATTGATTGGGCGAGTATCTTGCTGATGACCAATTTCTTTTTCAGTATCAAAAAGCCCGTCATGTGCAGTGCTGCCAACATGGGCTATCGCAAGGAAGCTTTTTACCATATAAAAGGCTATCAGGGGAATCATGGGAACCCTTCTGGGGATGATTCTTACTTATTGGAAAAAATCTACCAGCGGTTTGGCCATCAGGCTATCCGCTACCTGGCCTCTAGCAATGTGTTGGTGAAAACCCATCCCGTGGGAAGCATTAGTGGATTTCTGGAACAGCGATCCCGCTGGGCCAGCAAGTGGAACAAGCATCAGTTTTGGCAAAATGCCGGTGGAGCCGTGTTAAGTGCATTCCTGTCATTGGCCAGCATTTGCAGTATTTTGCTTTTGCTGACAGGCCCCATAGGAGTGGCAATGTTTGCAGTATATTGGTTTTTAAAGCTATTATTTGAGTATTTTGTGCTTAGAAAGGTGCTTAATACCTATGAGATACCATTGTCGGTTGGCAACTTGTTCTTGGCGAGTGTTTTACACCCGATTTATGTGATATTGGTTGCATTCCGTTCTTTCTTGGTAAAGTCCAGATGGAAAGGAAGGAAGTGATGCATATTGATCATTTGACCAAAAAAGACCAAAAAAATAGATCAGCAACATGTCTGAAGAAGAATTTGAAATGATGGACGAGCTGTATTTTGTACAGCCGTTTACCTATTTAAAAGAGGTGCTCAACTGGGATGATGAGGTGCTTTTGACTACCTTGCAAGGGCTTTACCACAGAGGATTGATCAAGTGTCTCTCCGAGCCTGATGAGGAGGTCTTTGGAGATGCCAAGATCATGGATGACGGTAAGTCCTATTACTATTTGGCTACCAAAAAAGGACTAATGGAACACAATACTTTGTAAATCATACAACCTTGACTACAGAAACCCTCAAATACCAACGAAAAGAGTTAGAGCTGAAAGCCTTGCTGGAGATCACACAGGCGATCAATGAAAACAAGGACGAGTCAGTCCTGCTCAATATCTTTAAGTTTACCTGCTTGGTGCATTTGAATATCAAGGCCTTGGTGCTTTATGTGGCCAATCAGGAGGGATTTGCGGAAAGGGTCAAGCATGGGGTCAAGCAGAACCTGCCGGCACTGATTCCTCATGGAGATGTGGATGATAACCGTGAAATCGGCAAGCTTAACTTGGTGATGCCTCCAGAATATTCCTTTACCGAGCTGGATATTTATGTGCCCGTTTATCATAAGGATAAAATGTTGGCCATTTTACTATTGAAAACCAAAGATAGCGACAAGGACCTAGACTTGGATTTTACCCAGGCGCTGACCAATATCCTGGTGGTGGCCTTGGAGAATAAACGCTTTGCCAGAAGGCAGTTAGAGCAGGAACGACTAAAGAAAGAGGTGGAAATTGCCAGCAATGTACAGCGTATGCTGTTTCCGTCAGTTCTGCCAGAGGCCGACCGCCTAAAGGCCAAAGTGACGTACTTTCCCCATAGTACCGTGGGGGGAGATTATTACGATCTGATCAAGAAATCCGAAAACGAGGTGTTTTTTTGCATAGCGGATGTTTCCGGAAAAGGGATGCCTGCAGCCCTGTTGATGTCCAATTTCCAAGCAGCTTTAAGGACCCTGCTAAGGAGTTCTTCAGATCTGAAAATGATCACCGAACAACTGAATTATACCATTTTTGAGAATACCCATGGAGAACGGTTTATTACTTTCTTTTTGGGTTATTATAATTACAAGACCCAAACCCTCAAGTACATCAATGCCGGGCATAACCCTCCAGTACTTTGCAGGGAAAACGAAGGTGAAAGCGAACTGCTGGATGCTGGCACTACTATTCTTGGAGCATTTCCAGAGTTGCCGTTTTTGGAGGTAGGGAAGCGTTATGGGCTGGGCTGTTTTACCATTCACCTGTTTACCGATGGCCTTACAGAGGTGTTCAATGCCCAAAATGAGGAATATGGAGACGAGCGGTTTGTGGGTTTTGTCAATAGGAACATGGCTGTAGACCCGGAACAATTTCACGAGGATTTTTTCAGCGAGTGGAATGCATTCGCAGGGGGAGAGCCTCGAAGGGATGATATCACATTACTAAGCATGCGATTTAAATAAGGTAGCTATGGTCGTCCATCATGTGCCCAAAATAGTGAAATGGATCTTTCCAAAACTCACTTGGAACAGGAGTCGCCAAAGTCCTACTATTTACCTGACCTTTGATGATGGTCCCGTTCCGGGTGTCACGGATTTTGTCTTGGACGAATTGGCAAAGTGGCAAATAAAGGCTACGTTTTTTTGTGTGGGTGATAATGTGCGCAAGCATCCGGATTTGGCCAAAAGGATCATCAAAGAGGGACATCAGATTGGCAATCATACCTATCACCACTTGAATGGCTCCAAGACAGAAAATGTCCACTATTATCAAAATGTCGGAAAGTGTAGCGATACGATTTTTGAAGTGACCGGAAACTATCCGACATTATTTCGCCCACCATATGGAAGGATCAAGGGAAAGCAGGCTGCATTTCTGGGAAATGATTACGAAGTGGTCATGTGGGATGTGCTTTCCGGTGATTATGACCAAGGCCAGTCCCCTGAAACCTGTCTGCAAAAAACCATTCAGTATACCCAAAACGGGTCGATTGTATTGTTCCATGACCAGCAAAAAACGGCTGAAGTAATCAAGAAAGTATTGCCAGAGTATCTAAGATTCGTCAGGGAGAAGAAACTTCAAGCAGAACTGTTATGATGCTATGGGTGGCATTGGCGGTGGTCGTGATATTGATTGCACAGGATATTTTGCTGGTGTATTTTTTCCATGCCCGATTTAAACGGCACGATGAAGGTCTTCAATGGAAGGAGCAATTGCCTACCGTGAGTGTTATAATTCCCGCTAGAAATGAAATACAAGTTTTACCAACATGTTTGGCAGCATTGTCCCGCTTGGACTATCCTTCCGAAAAGCTCCAGCTACTTGTAGCAGATGATCAAAGCATTGACGGTACTGGTCCCATGTTGGAGGCATGGGCAAGTGAGGGGGCGAACCGGGAGAAAGTAAAAATAGAAGCCAAGTACACGCACCTCAATGGTAAAGCAAACGCTTTGGCCCAGATGGCCCAGAAGGCATCAGGAGAGTTGCTTCTCTTTACAGATGCGGATTGTGAGGTGAATCCGATGTGGGTTAAGGCCATGGTAAAGGCTTATACGCCGAAAGTGGGATTAGTGGTAGGGCTTACAAGTGTCCGAAGGAGAGGGCTTTTTGGACGGCTTCAGGGGCAAGATTGGTGGCTTACGTTGGGAATGATAAAGGTGACGTCAGATGTAGGCCATTTGCTGACGGCAGTCGGGAACAATATGCTGATCAGCCAAGAAGCCTATCGCCGTGTGGGCGGTTTCGAGGGGCTTCCATTTTCCGTTACGGAGGACTTTGTGATGGGTGAGGCCATCAAGGCAGCAGGCTTTCGTCCTATTTTTCAGTTCGATCAGGAGAGCCTTGTGTTGACTAAATCAGAAACAGGGCTACATGCCTTGTTAAGGCAGCGGAAGCGTTGGATGAGGGGTGCGCTGAACCTTCCGTGGTTTTGGCAGGCAGTACTTGCCCTTCAGGTACTTTTTTTTCCAATGGTGGTAATAATCTTATTTTCTACTCCCTTGTTGGGGCTGGGCTTATGGGGGTGCAAGTTGATGTTTCAGGTAATGTTTGTTAGGGGATTGGCAAAAAAAGCAAATATTTATATCCCTTTGTGGGAATTGTTTATTTTTGAAGTTTATTATCTAGTAATTTCATGGTCAACAATAGTGTATTATTTTTGGCCTTCGAAAGTTAATTGGAAAGAGAGAACATACTGATGCAGTTTATTGATACCCACGCCCATATATATTCCAAAAAGTACGACAATGACCGTGATGAAGTAATCGAGCGGTGCAAGGCAAATGGAGTGAACCGCATCTACATGCCGAATGTAGATGTGGAGTCGATCGATGCCATGCTGGAAGCCGAGCAGCGCTATCCGGAAATGTGCATACCGATGATGGGCCTGCATCCTTGTGATGTGGATAAGGATTTCGAGAAACAGCTTTATGTCATGGAGGATTGGCTGTCAAAGCGGCCTTTTGTGGCGATAGGTGAAATCGGTACGGATTTATATTGGGACAAGGACAGTTTTGAACTTCAAAAAGAGGCCCTTAAGATCCAGGTGGACTGGGCGAAGCAGAAAAAGCTGCCCATTGTGCTGCATTGCCGTGAATCCATTGATGAGACCATTGCCATCATTGGCGAAATGAATGATGAAAACCTTACCGGTATCTTCCATTGTTTTACAGGATCAGTGGAGCAGGCAAAGGAAATCATTGAAATGGGGTTTCTTTTGGGCATAGGAGGTGTTTCTACCTTCAAGAACGGAGGGATGGACAAAGTGCTGCCTGAAATTGGTCTGGAGCAATTAGTGCTGGAGACCGACGGGCCTTACTTGGCTCCTGTTCCTCATAGGGGGAAGCGAAACTCTCCGGAATATATTCCGATCATAGCTGAACGAGTGGGGGATCTGACGGCTTCTACCTTAGAGAAGGTGTCAGAAGTGACTAATGCAAACGCGAACAAGGTTTTTAACAGGGTGGAAGGATGAATTATAAAATCGTAAGATTAAATACAGCGGCAAAAAGTGAGATAAAGTCCTCGGTACTGATCATCTATACAGGGGGAACCCTGGGGATGGCATATGATGAGTCGGGGGCTTTGGTTCCCTTTAACTTCGGCCAGATAATGGAGAAAATTCCGAATCTCGGGAATTTGAATATTGCCATTACCGTCATTTCATTTCCAGAACCCATTGATAGTTCCAATGTCAACATGCAGCATTGGGTGGATATGGCCTATATCATATATGAGAATTACGATACCTACGATGGATTTGTAGTGCTACACGGAACAGATACCATGGCTTACTCGGCATCCATGCTGAGTTTTATGCTCAAAGGACTGAGCAAGCCTGTTATTTTTACAGGTGCCCAGCTTCCCATCAGTGCCATGCGTTCAGATGCCCGGGAAAATTTAATGACTTCCCTGGAAATAGCCATTAGCCAAGCCAACGGTAAGCCCATCGTTCCTGAAGTGTGTATATTCTTTAACCATATGCTGCTGAGGGGAAACCGAGCCAAGAAAATGCAAAGTGTGCATTTTGATGCGTTCGAATCGGAAAACTATCCTCCCCTGGCGGAATCAGGCATCGTCATCGATTATAATTATGCAGCCATCAAACCCTATAAAGAAGGGGTGCAGCTCAAGTACCTCAACAAACTGGATAAACGGGTCATGATCCTGAAATTATTTCCCGGGATCACTGCAGAAGTGATCGACAGTTGCTTTAGCATTAAGGGGTTGCGAGGAGTGGTCTTGGAAACCTATGGCTCGGGAAACAGTCCGACAGAGCCTTGGTTTATAGAAACCGTCCGCAAAGCCGTAGACAGAGGCATTATTATCCTGAATGTTTCTCAGTGCAATGGCGGTAGGGTGATTCAGGGCCGGTACGAGACCAGCAAGGAATTGAAAAGATTAGGAGTGCTGAGCGGCGGGGACATTACCTCCGAGGCGGCCATTTGTAAGATGATGTTCTTATTGGCCAATGAAACGGACGAAGATGAAATCAGAAGAAAGCTGATCACACCCCTCGCGGGAGAAATGTCATTGACGAGCAAGTGATCTGTTGTTCTTATTTTTCGGGAAAGGCCTGGAAAAACCTGAAAAATATTCAGAAAGTGCAAGGTTTTGATTTTCAATGCGCTAGTTTGCTGAGGCGGTAAAGGATCAAGGAAAAGGAGTGATTTAGCATAAATAAAGCAGTCTTTTCCTTGCAGGAACTAAAATTTATCCATTTATTTGTCGCCTCAATTGAGACCAAAAAAACACAGAGAGGTGTCCGAGCGGTCGAAGGAGCACGCCTGGAAAGCGTGTATACCCCTAAAGGGTATCGAGGGTTCGAATCCCTTCCTCTCTGCAACTAAAAAGTCTGCCAATGGCGTCTTTCCCTGATCGTTTTAGAATCCTGTTTCGATAAAATTGGAAGGGATGAGAACCCAGGGTTTGAAATCGACCATCGGGAGATTCACGAGGGGCAGTGCGGCATGCATTGCGGGGATGAGTAATCCCTTCCTCTCTGCAACTAAAAAGTCTGCCAATGGCGTCTTTCCCTGGTCGTTTTAGAATCCTGTTCCGATTAAATTGGAAGGGATGAGAACCCAGGGTTTGAAATCGACCATCGGCAAAAACATGAATTTCGTCCATAGGGCATAGGTGATGAGAAATCACCTGAAAAGCAACCATTTTAGTTTTATGCTTCACCCAATAAGCAAACTCAAAAGTTCTTTCATTCAGCTGCTCCACTTCATAATTATTTACCATTCATCATTCTTATTAAGTAAAGCTTTTTTAGTTCATAAAAAGATGGTTACATTGTAAGAACATTTATTAAAAAGGCGAGGTGAAAAAAAATTATAACATTATCCCTTGTCATTTGAATTGAAAAAATTATATCTTTAAAAGCTCAATATTAAGTTAGAAACCGTTTAACCTTTATTTAAAGTCTATTAAAAACTAAATTATGAAAAAGTTAATCGCTTTGTTCATGCTTACCGGAATGCTTATTTCTCCGGTTATTACAAAAGCACAAGACACCTCAGAAGAAGCTTCTGCAGGAGACACTACTGAAATGATGGAGGAAGAAGCTGCAGCGCCAGCACCGGCTCCTGTAGTTACAGATGATGAGGTTGTAGTTGAAGAGCAACCATTCCACCAAATTATCAAGGACAAGTTCATTGAAGGTGATCCTACTTTCATGACTCCCGTATTGATCTGTTTGATTTTAGGTCTTGCAGTGGCATTGGAAAGAATCATCACGCTTAACCTGGCTACTACAAACACCAAAAAACTTCTTGCCAAAGTAGAAGATGCACTTGACCAAGGCGGTATTGAAGCTGCTAAAGACGTGACGAAGAGCACTAAAGGTCCAGTTGCTTCTATCTTTACACAAGGCCTGATGAGATATTCAGAAGGTATTGAAATGGTAGAAAAATCCATCATTGCTTATGGTTCCGTAGAAATGGGCCGTTTGGAAAAAGGATTGGTATGGATCTCCCTATTCATCTCTTTGGCTCCAATGCTTGGTTTCATGGGTACGGTAATTGGTATGATCGGTGCATTTGACTCTATCGAGGCAGCCGGTGATATTTCTCCTTCCCTAGTAGCAGGTGGTATTAAAATCGCCCTTTTGACTACAGTTGCTGGTTTGATCGTTGCGATTATCCTTCAGCTTTTCTATAACTATTGTGTAGCGAAGATCGACTCTTTGGTAAACGATATGGAGGATGCTTCCATTACTTTGGTTGATATCCTTGTGAAGCACAAACTGACCAAATAATCGGTCAGCTGTAGCTTGAATCATTGAAAAATTAATACAACCAACCAAAGAACTTAACAATATGGATTCTTACGATATAATGTTATATGTAGGATATCTTTTGATTGGCTTGGGCGCTGTTGCAGCGATCCTGATGCCCTTGGTGAAATCATTAGATAATCCTAAAAGTTTGCTTAAGATAGGTGTTGGTGTGATCGGTGTAGCTGTCCTATTCTTCATTGCATATTCAATTGCAAGTGATGAAGTGGCACCTAAATATGCCGTGGCACCATTTAACATCACCGCTTCAAGCTCTAAGGCAGTCGGTGGTATCTTGTTTACCACTTACATACTATTCTTCCTTGCACTAGCAGGAATTGTAGTGACAGAACTTAATAAACTTATAAAGTAATTTAGTATGCCAAGAAAGAAAAGCCGAATGAGTCAGGAGGTAAATGCAGGATCCATGGCGGATATCGCCTTCTTGCTACTTATCTTCTTTCTTGTGACAACGACAATTGCTTCTGACAAGGGGATTACCAACGTTCTCCCGCCTAAAATTGATCCAAATAATCCACCACCTGAAATTGATAAAAACGAGCGTAATATCTTTAAGATATTGATCAACTCGAATGACCAACTACTGGTAGAGGATGATTTTAGGGACAATACAGACGGGCTCGATAAAGAAATAAAAGAATTCGTCATGAATTTTGGTGATCCGGATCAGGAGAACATGGATCTTTACAATAGTCTACCTCCTGTGCTGAAAGCGCAGGCCAACCGGGATCCTGAATCTTCTGACCACCCCAATGAGGCTGTTGTTTCTATCAAGACAAACCGTGGTACAAGCTATGACCTGTACTTAGAGGTACTTGATAAAGTAAAGAAAGCATATTACGAAATCTATGCCGAAAGGGTAGGACTTACTGCGGATGAATACCGCGCATTGTCCAGTAGAACGGCTGCTGAAAAAGAGCTTATGGACAGGGGTAAGGAAAATATACCTATGGCGATTTCAATTGCAGAACCAGATAAAGGAGGAGAATAATTATGGCAAAGTTTAAGAAAAAGAATAAGACCGAGGAGAATATTCCAACTTCCGCCTTGCCAGATATCATCTTTATGCTCTTGTTTTTCTTTATGGTGACCACTGTACTAAGGGAACAAGAACTATTGGTAGAGCAGAAATTACCTCAGGCGACACAGCTTCAGAAACTGGAAAAGAAATCGCTGATTTCTTACCTGTTCCTTGGAAAACCTAAAAACACTAGTGTTTACGGTACAGAGCCTAGGATACAAGCAAATGATGCCTTGATCACGACAAGTGATATTATCCAGTGGGTTAACCAAGAGAAGGATAAGCTGTCAGAAGCAGAGAGAGATCAAATTTATATTTCCCTTAAAGCAGACAGGGACGTTAAAATGGGACCTGTTGCCGACATTCAGTTAGAACTGAGAGATGCGGATGCAAGGAAAATCCTTTATGCTTCCGTAGGGAAAGTAAATCAAGAAGATTGATTTAAAACATAATGAAGTTTATAGAAAGCTATCCGCACTTGCGGGTAGCTTTTTTTAGTTTAACGATGTTTTGGTAAACATATGGGCGCAAAAATGAAAAAAGTGCAATTTGCCTGGGCCATGTATGATTGGGCGAACTCCGTATATAGTTTGGTGATCACGTCCACCATTTTTCCAGTGTACTTTAACAACGTCACGGCCTCCCAGGGAAAAGGGGATGTAGTATCCTTTTTTGGATTTGAAATGGTCAATACGGTTTTGTATTCTTGGTCTATTTCATTTTCCTTTTTAGTAATTGCTTTACTTTCGCCATTATTGTCCGGTATGGCGGACTATGGCGGTAAAAAGTTGTTGTTTATGAAAATTTTCGCTGCCATTGGTTCCGTGTCATGTATGGGGCTTTTCTTTTTTGATGGAAGTAATTTGGAGTTAGGGATTATTTTCAGTGTCTTGGCCAGTATAGGATATGCTGGTAGCATCGTTTTTTACAATGCCTTTTTGCCTGAAATCAGCACCTTTGAAGAATATGATATCCTTAGCGCCCGAGGGTTTGCATTGGGGTATATTGGGAGTGTTTTGTTGCTGGTGATAAATCTGGTCATGATTCAAAAGCCAGCTTGGTTCTTATTAAACGATGGTGGAGAAGCTGCTCGTTTGTCCTTTTTGATTACCGGGATTTGGTGGTTAGGTTTTGCGGGGATTCCTTTCAGGTATCTACCCAACAATACTCGGGGAAACTTCTCCGATACTTCATTATTGTGGTCAGGTTATAAGGAAATCAAGAAAGTTTACAGGGAGCTCACGCATCGAGGGGATCTCAAACAGTTTTTATCGGCTTTTTTATTTTACAGCATGGGTGTGCAGACCGTTATGTACATGGCGGCATCATTTGGGGATAAGGAATTAGGCTTGGCAGGAGATAAGTTAATCCTCACTATTTTGATTATACAGATAGTTGCTATCATGGGAAGTTTTCTTTTTGGTTGGATTGCTAAAACCAGCGGAAACAAAATTTCCCTATTAAGCATGGTGTTCATATGGATCGGTATCTGTATGGCTGCTTATTTTGTAACCAGTGAATTTGAATTTTATGGTTTAGCTTTTGTTGTAGGTTTGGTCATGGGAGGTATTCAAGCGATTTCCCGATCTTCCTATTCCAAATTGATCCCGGGTGACACCAGCGATCATGCGTCTTATTTTAGCTTTTATGATGTTACAGAAAAGCTAGCGATTGTATTTGGCACATTTTCTTATGGATTTATAGAAAAGTTTACAGGAAGTATGAGGGATAGTTCGCTAGTTCTTGGTATTTTTTTTATTATTGGTATGTTATTCTTACTGAGAGTGACTTTCCCTAAGTATAAATTGGTAAAAGCTTAATGTAACGAGGATGCTAGAAATAATCTCTGGAAGTTCCGTAAAGAAACTCGATACGGATTTTATTACAGAAAAGGGAATTACCTCGCACCGGTTAATGGAAAATGCCGCTTTGGCTTTTTGTGATTGGTTTGAGGAAAACTATCATCGAAATGATAAGGTGGGGATATTTTGTGGCCCTGGAAACAATGGAGGTGATGGTTTGGCGATTGCACGCTTACTGTGGAGGAAGGGGTATGACATTATTGTCTTTCTGGTGGGTGATACGGAGAAGGCCTCAGCAGATTGTAGATTGAACAGGGAGTTGTTGCCTGATAAGTTGCCGGCCATTTCGATGAGCAGCGATGACATTGCCCACATGGAATTTGATCTCAATGTCGTGGTAGATGCCATGCTTGGAATAGGGGTGAACAGACCGTTGGCCGGTGATTTTTTAAACATGGTGGTCAAACTTAATGATCTTTCTAATGTCCGTAAGGTGGCAGTGGATATTCCCACGGGGCTTCCGGCCGATGAATGTCTTCAAGGAGAAGCCCTAAAGGCAGATGTTACGGTGAGTTTCCAGTACCCTAAATTTTCACTCATGTTTCCTGAGCACGCGGGTTATGTGGGGGTACTCCATGTGGTGGGGATTGGGATTGGAAATAAATTTATGCGTCAGTTTACTGAAAGTAAATATTATTTGCAGCCCAGCGATATCAGCAAACGGCATCTTAACTTTAGCAGGTTTGCTCATAAGGGAGATTTTGGCAGGGTATTGCTGGTGGGAGGAAGTTACGGTTCAATAGGTGCCGTCAGAATGTCTGCAGAAGCCGCTTTGCGGACGGGAAGTGGATTGGCCACCTGTTTTGTACCCGCCTGCGGGGTTGATGTAATTCAGGCCAGTTTGCCGGAGGTCCAAGTGATCTCCAGCAGTGGTGAGAAAAGGCTCTGTTGGGATGAGGGTGATATGGGGGTAAATCGGTTTGATGCCGTGGGAATCGGGCCAGGAATGGGGGGGTCAGCAGAAACTGTCACATTTTTAGAAAGCTTTTTGAATGTTTACAAGGGGCCAAAAGTAATTGACGCTGATGCTATCAATATACTTTCCAATCATAAAAAACTTTTGAATTATCTTGATAAAGATGCTATCCTCACCCCGCATATAAAAGAGTTTGAGCGATTGGTAGGACATTGTGAAAACCATAAGCAACGCTTGGGCAAAGCCCTTGAGTTTTCCAGTGAACACAGTTGTGTGTTGGTCTTAAAGGGAGCTCATACAAGTATTTCTTTTCCTGATGGTACGCAGTATTTTAATTCCACAGGAAACAAACATATGGCCACTGGGGGAGCAGGAGATGTACTGACCGGCATGATCACTTCTTTTCTTGGGCAAGGATATGGTACTAAAAATGCTGTGCTTTGTGGCGTATTCCAGCACGGTTTAGCGGGGGAGATTGCTTCCGAAGATAAAAAGAGAGGCACCATCGCCACGGATATCATTCAAGCGATTCCTAAAAGTTACTTGCAGTTAAATGTCGACTAAAATCGAAAAAGCCAAAGCATTTTCATGCCTTGGCTTATCTTTTTGAAGTATAATATGTATTAGAACTCTGCGTTTCCAGGGGTTCTTGGAAAGGCGATTACATCTCGGATGTTTCCCATTCCTGTGACGAACTGAACCATCCGTTCGAAGCCCAATCCAAACCCGGAGTGTGGCGTGGCGCCAAATCTCCTGGTGTCCAAATACCAGTAGAGTTCTTCCTGACTGATTCCCATTTCATCCATTCTGGTAGTGAGCTTTTCCATGTTTTCCTCACGCTGTGAGCCTCCGACAATTTCCCCAATGCCCGGGAATAGAATATCCATGGCTGCTACCGTCTTTCCATCGTCATTCTGTTTCATATAGAATGCTTTGATGTCTTTAGGATAGTCGGTAAGAATGACGGGCTTCTTGAAATGCTTTTCCACCAAAAACCGTTCATGCTCGGATTGTAGGTCTGCGCCCCATTCATCGATGATATAGGAGAATTTCTTCTTTTTATTGGGCTTGGAGTTTTTGAGGATTTCGATGGCTTCTGTATAGCTGATGCGTTCAAAATCATGATCCACGACAAACCTAAGCCTGTCCAATAGGCCCAGTTCAGTCCGTTCATTGGTCGGTTTTTTGGCATTTTCTTCAGCAGCCCTTTTGTCAAGGAATTCCAAGTCGGCTTTGCAGTGCTCCATGGCATAGGAGATGATATATTTAAGGAAGTCTTCTGCTAGATCCTGGTTGTCCTCAGCATCATAAAAAGCCATCTCAGGCTCGATCATCCAAAATTCAGCCAAGTGGCGGGTGGTATTGGAATTTTCTGCTCTGAAAGTTGGTCCGAACGTATAGATTTCTGCCAATGCCATCGCGGCTAGTTCCCCTTCCAATTGGCCGGACACCGTAAGGTTGGTTTCTCTTTCGAAGAAATCTTTGGTATAGTCAACGGCGCCATCCTCAGTCAGCGGTGGATTTTTCATGTCTAGCGTCGATACGCGGAATGTTTCTCCTGCCCCTTCGGCATCTGAAGCCGTAATGATGGGGGTATGGATGTAGAAGAATCCCTTATCATTAAAGTATTGATGCACGGCAAATGCCAAGGCATGCCTTACACGGAACACCGCTCCGAAAGTATTTGTACGCATTCTCAGATGGGCATTTTCCCGTAGAAATTCCATAGAATGCTTTTTGGGCTGCAGCGGGTATTTGTCAGCATCGGCTTCTCCCAACACTTCTATTTTTTGGGCAATCAACTCAGAATCCTGCCCTGCTCCTTGAGAGGCGACTACTTCGCCAGTGGCTTTGATACAGGCACCGGTGGTGATCCGCTTGAGGACCTCTTCGCTGATGACATTCGGATCGGCTACGACCTGGTAGTTTTGGATGGTGGATCCGTCATTGACGGCAATGAAAGAGACGTTTTTATTGCCTCTTTTGGTCCGCACCCAGCCCATGATGGTGGTGTTTTTACCTATTTTGCTGCTTTCGAGCAATAATTTTATCTTTGATCGTTTGTTGAATGCCATAGGAATTGAAGGTTTGAAGCTTTACTACTTTGTTTTCAAGTTTTAAAGCTAATCAATGTTTTAAAATGGAATGCAAAAAAACGATATAATCACCTTTTTGTCAAAATTTTGCTGTAATTTCCTAAATTTGAATACATGAAAGGGGTCTTGCTAGTAAAGTGCTAAGCAAGGAATGTTTTTAAAAAAAGACGATAGTTGTAAGCGATATATGCAAAAGTTAAATTTAAACCAAGTACTTTCCCAAAAGCTGAGTCCCCAACAGATCCAGTTTATAAAATTGTTGCAGGTGCCTACTGCCGAGTTGGAGGCTAGGGTGGAAGAGGAGTTGGAGATCAACCCGGCGCTTGAGGAAGGAAAAGAAGAGGGCGATGATGCACAAGAGGAGGTGCTGGCAGACAATTATGACGAGGGGAATAAAGAGGATAAGGATATCAACTTGGAAGATTACCTGTCCGATGATTATGGTGGGTATAAAATGCAGGGAGATGGAAATTATACTCCGGATGAGGAAGACCGTGAAATGCCATTGTCCAGTGGGACTTCCTTGCATGAGCAACTGTTGAGTCAACTCAGTTTCTTGAGGTTGGACGAGCATCAAAAGCTCATTGGGAAGCAATTGATTGGAAGTATAGAAAGTGATGGATATATCCGCAGGGATTTGGAGGCGATCATCAATGATCTTGCTTTTAGCCAAAATGTCGAAACGGACTTGGACGAGGTGGAAGAGGTGTTGAGGAAAATCCAGAACTTTGATCCGGCGGGAATAGCAGCCAGAAGCTTACAGGAATGTTTGATCATTCAGTTGGAGCGAAAGGAGCACCAAGAAGACGAAGTGGTGCAAAAGGCCATTAAAGTGGTCACCGATTGCTTTGATGAGTTTACCAAGAAGCATTATGATAAGATCCTCAAAAAGTGTAACCTTTCCGAAGAGGATTTGAAGGAAGTGATCCAGATGATTACCCGACTGAATCCCAAGCCGGGAGGAGGATCAGACGGACTCATGAGGACCCAGTATATTATTCCCGATTTTCTACTCAATGTCGTAAACGGTAAGCCAGAAATCACGCTGAATTCCCGGAATGCTCCAGAGCTCCGTGTGAGCAGGTCGTATTCTGAGATGTTCGAGGCCTATGAGAAAAGTGATAAGAAGGACAAAAAGCTTAAAGATACGGTCAGTTTTGTGAAGCAAAAGTTGGATGCAGCCAAGTGGTTTATCGATGCTATCAAGCAACGACAGCAAACCTTGCTCAAGACCATGCATGCCATTTTGGATTATCAGAAGGAGTTTTTTGAGGAAGGTGATGAGACGAAGCTAAAACCGATGATCCTTAAGGATATAGCAGAGCGGATAGATATGGACATTTCCACGGTTTCCAGGGTGGCCAATAGCAAGGCGATACAGACCGAATTTGGGGTGTTTCCGCTGAAGTACTTCTTCTCAGAAGGAATATCCACCGAAGGAGGAGAGGATGTCAGTAACCGGGAAGTGAAGAGCGTATTGCAAAAATTAGTGGACAATGAAGATAAGCGCAAGCCGCTCTCCGATGATAAGCTTGTTAAATTATTAAATGAAAAGGGGTATAATATTGCCAGAAGGACTGTGGCCAAGTATAGAGAGCAGCTACAGATTCCAGTGGCCAGACTAAGAAAAGAATTATAGTGTACAGGAAACTAGCACTTATCCTTTCTGTTTTGTTTCAGCCACTGGTGGTCCCAACGATGGTATTTGCCGTGATTCTTTATGCGGTCCCAAATGCCACCAACGTTCCCGATGAGATCAAAGGATCCTTGTTGCTGATGGTCTTGGTGACGACCTTGTTGATACCGATGCTAAGTGTATTTGGGTTGAGGTATATGGATACCATTCCAAGCATCCATATGGCCAATAGAAAGGACCGTTTTCTTCCTTTTGGAATGGTAAGCGTCTTTTATATAGTGGTAACCTATTTCTTTTATGCAAGGTTAAATTACGACGAGCTGATAGTGTTTAGCATGATCACCATGACGGGGACCATCTTGCTGTTGACCATCGTGACGTTCTTTTGGAAAGTCAGTGCCCACTTGACGGGCTTGTCAGGGCTTTTGGCCATATTGATGGTGATGAGCTGGAAATTCCCCGGAGGGACATTGTTGTACCCTGTAATCGGTACCGTATTATTATGTGGTTTGGTGGGGTCGTGCAGGCTTTACCTAGATGCTCATAAGCCTGTTGAACTTGCAGCGGGTTTTGGGCTTGGATTTATTACTTGTTTTGCCTCATTTTATTTCTTTTTGTTTTGATGGATTATGGACTATAAATACATCAGAAGTTCGGTAAACAATCATTGTCAAGAAATCGCCATTGATCGGCCAGCGGTATTTAACGCCCTGAATTTTGAAGTGCTCGAAGAGTTGAAAGCGGCATTTGATCAGGCTGCCCAAGCAGAAACAGTCAGGTGTGTCGTTTTGACAGGTGGGGGTGGTGCGTTTTGCAGCGGACAAGACCTGAAAGCGGTGGGGACTGATTTGGATGGGATTCCCTTCAAGGAAATTATCAGGAAGTATTACAATCCGTTGATAATACAGATGCGAAACTTGTCGAAACCAATCATTTGTAAACTCAATGGCGCCGCAGTAGGGGCGGGGTGTTCTTTGGCACTGGCGACTGATGTAATTATCGCCTCCAAAGAAGCGTATTTGGCGGAGATGTTTGCCCATATCGGTTTGGTGATGGATGCTGGGTCCAATTACTTTTTGCCCAAAAGGGTAGGGTATCCGCTGGCTTTTGAATTGGCCACTACAGGCCGCAAGGTATATGCGGAGGAAGCCGAAAGATTAGGACTGGTAAATAAAGCTATAGAACACAGTGCGTTGGATGAGACGGTTGCCCAATATGTGGAGGTGTATGTAAATGCCTCCGGTAGTGCCATTGGAATGATCAAAGAAATGCTGCGTAAATCAAATGGAATGTCTCTTGAAGAGGTTTTGGAGATGGAGGCCGTTTATCAGGAAAAAGCAGGTAGTCACCAGGATTTTAAAGAAGGGGTGACTTCGTTTTTAGAAAAAAGAAAACCACGTTTTTACAAATAAAAAAAGCCCGGAAGATTAACCGGGCTTTTAATTTTTGACTGTTTCCGTTTAAAACAACGCTACGGACATGCCGAAATTGAATTGCTTGGCTTCTGTTTCGTATGGTCCTTGCCCAGTTTTAAACACTTCATTTAACCCGTAATAGGCCCAAAGGTTAAATCCTCCCAAGCCCACTCTGGTATAGACGCCGTAGCGGAATTTGTTAAGACCTAAATCACCTGACGTTTTGACCTTTTGGGTTAGTCCATTGGAATCTGTGTATTTTACTTTTGTATGCGCTTCATAAAGCATTCCTATTTTCCCTCCTAAGGCAATTCTAAAGCCTTGCTGATAATCGCTCCTATTAAAGTGATATCGAAATTCGATGGGCACATCAATGTAATTGAGTGCTGTGGTGTTTTTGTCCACGGAAATACCTTCCCCATAAACATCTTCCACGTTAACCAGTTGACTGGAATTTGTTCCCTTGTCTGGATCGTTTACTAGCATCATGTCATCTTTGAACGCTAATTTGTCTAGGCCAAAACCAATACCCGGGTTTAACGTAAACCCAGACTTTTCACCTAAATTGATAGGGCGTTGGAAGTAAACATTAACAGTTTTGGAAGGGAAAAATCGGCTGTTCATCTCAGCGGGCCGATTATTGAGCATGTTAAAACCAAAATCCAGAAATAAGTCTCCTTTTAGATCCGGGCGCCCTTTTAGAGGGTTAGTGATATCCTTTTTTTGTGCGTAAACACTTAAAGGCAATACAAAAACAAATAAAATTGGAATAAGTCTTTTCATGAAAGCGTACTTCTGGTTAATTTTCAATGGGCTAAATTATAAAATCTTAACCGATTGTGAGGGCTTTTTATCTTAATTATTCTTAATTGACGAGAAGGTACCTATGTGGATATATTGTTGTCGGAATTGTATGGGGTTGGTTTAAAGGCGTTTGATAGCTTTTTTGTATAAAAAAAGATGGTTTTCTTTGAAAATATACGATTACCTCATACATTTGCAATCCAAATTAATGGCCTCGTAGCTCAACTGAATAGAGCACTTGATTACGGCTCAAGAGGTTCCAGGTTTGAATCCTGGCGAGGTCACAAAGCTCTTGTTCAATACGGAATAAGAGCTTTTTCTTTGAGTTAACGCTTACATTGTAAGAAAGGCTTTTAGGAAAATCAATTGGCAAAAAGGGGGGGGTAAATTATTCGTCTGATAATCAACATAAAAGTATGATGGATGAATAAAAAGTTAGAAATAGCTTTGTAGCTAAAAGAAACTTCCGCACCTTTGCAAACCCAAAAGAGGGGGAGTGGTTTGAAATACGAAATAGCACAAGGTTTTTAAAGTTTAAATAAAAAGAAATTTTGTTTAAATAATTGAAAGAAAAAAGTTGCGAAATAAAATTCTTTTATAGACCTTTGCAAACCCAATCGACAAATGGTTGATCGGCACGGAACAAGATTTCCCGATAAGGCGGAATCGCATCCAAAAAACAAATCAAAAAAACCTTTTTCAAAAGGAAATTCTTTTCGCTACCTTTGTGGGGCGGAAGGGAAAGAAGGAGG
>JGI2924J29684_1078596_pt1 | contig 75443 bp, 66 predicted proteins | sample BenlonsequencITS_FD_29684 | JGI IMG/M metagenome (IMG submission 29684)
CCCGCCACTCTGTGATCGGCTCGTCAGGTCCGCTATCGCGCGGGCCTGACGCATCCCCGAGGCTGTCCGCCGCTTGTAAGGCCGCTGGGGTTTCCACTACCGTAGCGAACTTTTCCAGCTAGCGGAGCCACCATGCGCCTGGCCAGCCCTCGTTCCCTGTTCGTCATCGCTTTTCTGGGCAGCGCCCTGTTGATCGCTATTGCGCTCTACATGGAGCACGTGATGGGGCTTGCGCCGTGTCCGCTGTGCATTGTTCAGCGCGTCTGCGTGATCGGTTTCGGCCTGGTCTGCCTCATCGCGGCGATTCACGGGCCAGCCAAGACCGGACGCCGCATCTACTCGGGCTTTGCCCTGCTATTCGTGCTGGCCGGCGCTGCCACGGCAATCCGGCAGATCTGGCTGCAGAGCGTGCCGGCCGACCAGCTGCCAAGCTGCCTGCCGAGCCTGGAATACATGATGGAGGCATTGCCGTTCCAGGAAATCGCCCGCCTGGTGCTACACGGCACCGCCGAGTGCGCCGAGGTGAGCTGGACGATGCTGGGCATGAGCATCCCGGAGTGGAGCCTGCTGGGCTTTATCGGCATGGCGATCCTCTGCCTGTGGCAACTGCTGCGTCGCGACTGAGCAGATCTTTTACCTTCCTGTCGAACTCCCGTTGCGCTTGCACGGTCTTCTCATGGACGCGCGGCCCGTGGGGGCCGCTGTGCGCTCGCGAGATTCATCGGCATTTTGCTTGATGCATCGAGCGTCGCGGCATAGTCTGCTCGTGCGGTGACGGATTCCTGCCATTCGCTGCCGCCACTCACCCAAAGGCCGATACCGAAAGACAAAAACGTCTCGGGATGGCGTAAAGCATCATCGATTAGGGAAGTGAGGTCATCATGCTCGAGAGCTGTCGGAATGCCCAGGAACGCTGGGGTGGTGTACATCTACTGATCGACCGTTGGCTGCACGAGCGCCACGCTTTGATCAACGCGTACGACGGTTTGCACACCGAGCGCGACGACGCCGCTGCTCGTCAGGGTCTGCAGCAGTTCTGCGAATATCTGGTCGACTACGTCTCGGCTGGCCACTTTGAAATCTACGAACAATTGCTCGCCGAGGCTGAAGCCTTCGGCGACGCGCGCGCCATCGAGCTTGCCAAGCAGATCTATCCGCGTATCGAGACCATCACCCAGGTCGCGCTGGGCTTCAATGATCGCTGCGAAAAGGGCGACTGTCTGGGCAGCCCAGGCCTGGCCGATGAGCTGAAGAAGCTTGGTCAGCTGTTGCATGAGCGTTTCGAGCTGGAAGATTGCCTGATCGAAGTGCTGCATACCGCGCACAAGCAAGCTGCTACGCCGGCCTGAACAACGCGCCAGGCGCTGCGGCAGATGCAGCGCTTCCTGGCCGCTGGCGGCCACCTTGCGGGCCGTCTAGTATGGCTGCATCGTTCCCGCCAGGAGGCACCTTCATGCCCGCGAAGAAGAAGTCAGTCACTACACCGCTGCATCTGCTGCAACAACTCTCGCACAGCCTTATCGAGCATCTGGACAAAGCCTGCAGCCAGGCAGTCAAGGATGCCGAAAGTGCGCTCGCCAAGCTGCAGAAGCAGCGCGGCAAAGCGCAGGAGAAACTGACCAAGGCCCGCGCCAAGCTGGACGAAGCGGGCAGTGCTGGCAAAGCCAAGGCGCAGACCAAAGCGCGCACCCGGCTCACTGAACTCGAGGACTCTCTCGCGCTGCTGCAGAGTCGTCAGAGCGAAACGCTGACCTATCTTGCCGAGCTCAAGCGCGACGCCGAACAGAGTCTGAAACTGGCGCAGGGCATCCGACAGGTTGCCGATGCCGCGGACAAGGAATTACTGAGTCGTCAGCAGGCGACCGCTACCACCGGCAAAGCTGCAGCGCCTCGGCAGGCCGCGCGCAAGCCGGCTCCAGCCGCTAAAACTGCTGCGAAAACCGCGGCCACGCCAGCCAGAACCCAAGCCGCCGAAGCAGCGGTAAAACCAGCAGCCAAAGCCCCAGCCAAGGCTCCGGCCAAAGCGCCGGCAAAGACTTCAGCCAGTGCTGCCGCTTCCAAGCCCGCCGCAGCACGCCCGACTGCTGGAAAGGCACCAGCCCGTACCCGACCTGCCGCCACGGCCAAGCCTGTGGTCGCTCCTGCGGCTGCCGAGAAAGTGGCACCCGCCGCGCAGGCATCGGCTCAGCCTGCCGCCAGCAAGCCAGCCAGCAAACCCGCCGCGAAGAAGCCCGCTCCGCGCAAGCCAGCCGCCAGCCCTCAAAAGTCGTCCAGCTCCCGCTGAATCCGATACGCCGCGCTGCGCAGAGTTTCCAGGCCTGCGCGGCAGTGGTTCGACGGCGCCAGCGTCTTCAACCACAAGTTGGGTTCGCAAGACGCGGCCCAGTCATCGCTTGTTGTCTGTAGCCGCGCCAGCAAGTGGCGCTCTGCCTGCAGCTCCATTGTCTTCAGCGTCTCGCGCAGTTCGCGCAACGCTTCGTCGCTCTGGGCCGTTGGTCGCCATGCCTGGCGCAGTGCGCGCAACGGCTCGACGATATCCCGTTGCCAGGGTGCAGCGACCTCCTGCAGCGCGTGCAGCCGCTCTTCGTTGCAGGCCACCCCTCGTGCTTCCAGCCAGGCAGCGCAAAGCAGCACACACACATCGGCGCCCTGGCTCTGCAGCTCCAGACAGACACTCTCGACGCCGGGTTGTGCGTAGCAACGCACAGCGAAATCCCACAGGTTCAGGTCAGGCATTGGCAATCGCCTTTTTTTGCGGCTAGCTCGGCTGGCTTTCCAGGCGAACTGATAAACTCGCCGACATTATGATCCGACTTCAGAACCTCACTCTACAGCGTGGCCCGCAGCGTTTGCTGGAAGGCGCCGAGCTGACCCTGCACCCCGGCCAGAAGGCCGGCCTGATCGGCGCCAATGGCGCCGGCAAATCCACCCTCTTCGCATTGCTACGCGGTGAAATGGTGCCCGATGGTGGCGATTGCCAGCTGCCACCGGACTGGCGCATCGCGCACATGCGTCAGGAGATCGATACCCTCGATCGCCTGGCGGTGGATTACGTCCTCGATGGCGACGTCGAGCTGCGCCGCGTCCAGCGTGAGCTGGCCGCCGCCGAGCAGGCGCACGATGGCAACGCTCTGGCGCGGTTGCATACTGAGCTGGACAACCTCGACGGCTATAGCGCCGATGCCCGTGCGCGCAAGTTGCTCGCCGGGCTGGGCTTTGCCAACGAGCAGATGACGCTGCCGGTCAGCAGTTTCTCCGGTGGCTGGCGTATGCGTCTTAACCTCGCGCAGGCGCTCATGTGTCCGTCGGATCTGCTGTTGCTGGACGAACCGACCAACCACCTCGATCTCGATGCGATTCTCTGGCTGGAGGATTGGCTCAAGGGCTATCCCGGCACCTTGCTGTTGATTTCCCACGACCGCGACTTCCTCGACGCGGTGGTCGATCACGTTATCCACCTCGAACAGCGCAAACTGACGCTCTATCGTGGTGGCTACTCGGCGTTCGAGCGCACCCGTGCCGAACGCCTGGCGCAGCAGCAGCAGGCCTTCGAGAAGCAGCAGGCGCAGCGCGCGCACATGGAAAGCTATATCCGCCGCTTCAAGGCTCAGGCGACCAAGGCACGCCAGGCCCAGAGCCGGATCAAGGCGCTGGAGCGGCTCGAGGAGCTGGCGCCGGCGCATGTCGACTCGCCATTCGACTTCCGCTTCCGTGAGGCGGACAAGGTATCCAGTCCGTTGCTGGACCTCGCCGAAGCGCGCCTCGGTTACGGCGAAAAGGTCGTCCTGGAGAAGGTCAAGCTGCAGCTGGTGCCCGGTGCACGTATTGGTCTGCTGGGACCGAACGGCGCGGGCAAGTCGACGCTGATCAAGACGCTTGCGGCCGAGCTCACACCGCTGAGTGGCCGCCTGCAGCGCGGCGAGAATCTGGCCGTCGGCTACTTCGCCCAGCATCAGCTCGATTCGCTCGATCCCAAGGCCAGCCCGCTGCTGCACCTGCAACGCATCGCCCCCAGCGAGCGTGAGCAGACATTGCGTGATTTTCTCGGTGGCTTCGACTTCCGTGGTGTGCGCTGCGACGAGCCGGTGCTGAATTTCTCTGGTGGCGAGAAGGCGCGCCTGGCGTTGGCGCTGATCGCCTGGGGCAAGCCCAATCTGTTGTTGCTCGATGAGCCGACCAACCACCTCGATCTGGAAATGCGCCTGGCACTGACCATGGCCCTGCAGGATTTCGAAGGTGCGGTGCTGGTGGTGTCCCACGACCGGCATCTGCTCAAGAGCACCACCGACGAGTTCCTGCTGGTCGCCGACGGGCAGGTGCAGAGTTTCGACGGCGATCTCGAGGATTATGCGCGCTGGCTGGTTGATTACCGGGCGCGCCAGCAGCCCGTCGCCAGCGGCGAGCCCGCGGCGGACAAGACCGACAAGCGCGCCCAGCGTCAGGCCGCCGCCGCTTTGCGTCAGCAGTTGGCGCCGCACAAGCGTCAGGCGGACAAGCTGGAGAAGGATCTGGCGACGGTGCACGAAAAACTGGCCGAGCTCGAAACGAGCCTGGGCGACAGCGCGCTTTACGAAGTGGCGCGCAAGGATGAGCTGCGCCAGCTGCTGGCCAAGCAGGCCGAGTTGAAGGTTCGCGAAGGCGAGCTTGAGGAGGCCTGGCTGGAAGCGCTGGAAACGCTGGAAGCCTTGCAGGCGCAACTGGAGGCCAGCGCATGAGCGAACCCTGGCTGAGCATGGTCGAAGAGTGGCGGTTGCAGTGGATGCTCGGCCTGCAGGTGCTGCTCATCCTGCTGGTGGCCTATGTACTGCAACGGCTTGTGGCCCGCGGCCTGACGCGTCTGTCGTCGCGCTATCCATTGCCGCCGGAGCTGCTGATTCCGGTGCGCGGCGGCATCCGCTGGTTCATCATCGGCGGTGCGCTGATCATGGTGTTGGAGCGCTTTGGTGTTTCTGCCACGGTGCTGTGGACGGCCATTTCCGGGTTCGTCGCGGTGGCAGCGATCGCCTTCTTCGCGATCTGGAGCGTGCTGTCCAACCTGCTTTGTGCGGTGCTGATTCTCACCGTAGGGCCGTTCCGGCTGGGCGACGTCGTGGAAATCGTCGAGGCGTTCGACAAGCCGATCGTCAAAGGCCGGGTGATCGATATCAATTTGGTCTACACCACTCTCGAAGAGGTGGCCGAAGCGGGCACCGGCGCCATCGTCCAGGTGCCCAACAGTCTGTTTTTCCAGAAGGCTGTGCGCCGCTGGCGTGGCAGCGAAGTCCAGCTCTACCACCGTAACCCCAACGAGTAACAACTCTCATGGAATGCCGTGTTGGTGATGAAGCTGGCTACGGACACCATCAGCGACTTCATGGCTGAAGATTGTCGCGCTGCCTTCCTTATCGTGGTCGGTACGCTGCTGATTGCCGAAGCCTTCGGTGTGCATGTGCCGAGGGCTACGTCTACTTCGCCATGGCCTTCTCGCTGGGCGTCGAGGCGCTGAACATCCGCATGCGCAACGCCATGAAGCGCAAGCTCAAGGAGCCGGTGAAGCTGGGCAAGGGCTTGCCGGACTGAATCGAAGTGCCGGCTGCGGCACAATCGTCTGAACGGAGGAATTCAAATGTCACTGGAAACCTGGCTCGCTTTCTTCGTCGCCTGTTGGGTGATCAGCCTGTCGCCGGGCGCCGGTGCCATCGCATCGATGTCCTGCGGCTTGCAGTACGGCTTCTGGCGTGGCTACTGGAATGCCATCGGCCTGCAGCTGGCATTGGTGCTGCAGATCGCAGTGGTGGCTGCGGGTGTCGGTGCGGTGCTGGCGACCTCAGAGTTGGCGTTTGGCTTGATCAAGTGGTTCGGCGTCGGCTATCTGCTGTGGCTGGCCTGGAAGCAGTGGCAGGCGCAACCGCAGGCGCTGGACGACTCCGCCGCGCCGCGACCCATTGGCAGGCCGCTGAGCCTGGTGCTGCGCGGGTTCGTCGTCAATGCCAGCAACCCCAAGGCGATCGTCTTCATTCTTGCAGTCCTGCCACAGTTCCTCGACCCGCAGCGGCCGTTGCTGCTGCAATACAGCGAAATGGCCGCAACCATGGTGGTGGTCGATCTGATCGTTATGGCTGCATACACCGGGCTGGCGGCGAAAGTACTGCGGTTATTGCGCACGCCGCGTCAGCAGCGCCTGATCAATCGCAGTTTTGCCGCGGCCTTTGCCGGTGCGGCGGCGCTGCTGGCAACGGTGCGGCGCGCTGTCGTATGAGCGAGTCGACTTCAATGCGCGTCTGGATCGACGCTGATGCCTGTCCGCGGGCGGCGAAGGATCAGGTGATCAAGTTCGCGCTCAAGCGCAAGTTCGAGGTGCTGCTGGTCGCCGGGCAGAGTCAGGTCAAGCCGGCGTTCGCCTGCGTGCGTCTAATCGTGGTGCCGAGCGGTCCGGATGCGGCTGACGACTACCTGGTCGACCATGCCGAGCCTGGCGATCTGGTGATCTGCAGCGACGTTCCGCTGGCCGATCGACTGGTGAAGAAGGGCGTCGCGGCGTTGGACCCGCGCGGTCGCGAGTTCGACGAGCGCAACATGGGTGAACGCCTGGCAGTGCGCAATCTGTTCACCGACCTGCGTGACCAGGGCCAGATGGGTGGCGGCCAGGCGGCCTACAGCGAGCGCGATCGGCAGGCCTTCGCCAATGCACTGGACCGCTTGCTGACGCAGCTCTCCAGAGGCCGCTGAGCGATCAGCCGCAGAGGTAGGTCCCGGTGCCTACGGCTACCAGCACACCGGTTTCGTTATGCAACTCCGAGCGCACCACTGCGACCTTGTTGCCCGAGCGCAGCAACATGGCGCTGGCAATGAAGCGCGTGCCGCGGCCTGGCCGCAGGTAATCGATGCGCAGGTCGATGGTGCCCAGCCGGGATAGTCGCGCGGCGCGCTCCTGCGTGGTCAGGTGACGATGCTTGTCGAAGGCGCCGAGCATCGCCATGGCCCCGCCGGCGACGTCCAGCAGCGAGGCGATGACCCCGCCGTGGAGGATGCCGTGGACAAAATTGCCTACCAGCTCGGGCTTCATCGGCAGGTGCATCACCACCCGGCTAGTGGAGATTTCGTCGAGTTCGATGCCCAGTGCCTGATTGAACGGGATGCGTTCGAACATCTGGCGTACCGCCTGGGCCTGCTCGGCGAGCAGTTCATCGTCTTGATTCATGATCGGCATTCCTGTGGCTGAGCGACCAAGCTGCCCGACCCTGCCTTCGCTGAACAGGGCAGCGGCATGAGCAGCCGCGGCTTTGGCGGCTTTCGCGCAAAAAAATCCCGGGCTGGCCCGGGATTTTTATCAGCACTGCGGAGCAGATCAGCTCTCGGTGGTCATTTCCAGAACGCGATCGACCAGCTTGTAGATGCCCGATGCGGCCTCGCTGATGGACTGCGCCAGCATGTATGCCGGGGTGGTGACCAGTCGGTGCTTGTCATCCACGACGATATCGCTGACTTCGCATGCCTGATGCTCGGCGCCCATCTGGCCGACCGCCTTGGCCGCATCGGCGTCGTCGCTGCCCAAGGTGCAGACCACGCCGGCCCCGAAAATCTGCGCGGCCATGGTCGGTGCGATGCACATCATGCCGATTGGCTTGCGCGCTTCGGCGAAGGCCTGGGCCAGTGCGATCACTTCAGGCAGCGCCTTGCTGGCGGCGCCTTCGGTGGCAAAGGTCGACAGGTTCTTCGCGGCGCCAAAGCCGCCGGGGATGATCAATGCATCGAAATCCTCGGCGCGGGCTTCGCGCAGGTCCTTGATTTCGCCACGGGCCAGGCGGGCCGATTCGGTCAACACGTTGCGCGATTCCGGCATCTCGTCGCCGCTCAGGTGATTGATCACGTGCATCTGCGGGATGTTCGGTGCGAAGCACTGCACCTTGACGCCACGCTGGTCCAGGCGCAACAGCGTGATGACGCTCTCATAGATCTCCGAGCCGTCGTAGACGCCACAGCCGGATAGGATCACGGCGACTTTCTTGTTCATAGCGATACTCCTGGTCAAGTTCAACGGCCCTGCGGTGGGCGCTGCGGATGCGTTCGATGCTAATGCCTGAGACGGCTTCAGGTAAGCCCCGCATGTTTGTTGGATGCGTCGGAGCTGTCGGTGTTCATTGCCGCGGGTCTGGCACGCCGGTTTGCGCTTGATCAAAGGACTGGCAGTCACCGGCATGGCTGGCGACAATGGGGTGATTTCGCAGGCCCGGCGGCGTGCCGTTGTCATCATTTCGTCATGCGCCAGGCCTATAAACGTCATATTCGCCCGTTTTGCGGGCCAGGAGTCCGTCGTGAGTTTCGTTCCTGCCAGCCGGTTGTTCCCTGCTACTCGCCTGCGTCGCAACCGTCGCGATGATTTTTCCCGCCGCTTGGTGCGCGAGAACGTGCTGACGGTCGATGACCTGATCCTGCCGGTGTTCGTGCTCGATGGCGAAAATCGCCGTGAGGCGGTGCCGTCGATGCCGGGAGTGGAGCGCCTGTCCATCGACCTGCTGCTCGAGGAAGCCGAGGAGCTGGTGGCGCTGGGCATTCCGGCGCTGGCGCTGTTCCCGGTGACGCCGCTGGAGAAGAAATCCCTGGATGCCGCCGAAGCCTGGAACCCCGACGGCATCGCCCAGCGTGCCACTCGCGCGCTGCGTGCGCGCTTCCCGGAGCTGGGGATCATCACCGACGTCGCGCTCGATCCCTTCACCACCCATGGCCAGGACGGCATCCTCGACGACAACGGCTACGTGCAGAACGATGTCACGGTCGACGCGCTGGTCCGCCAGGCGCTGTCCCACGCCGAAGCCGGTGCCCAGGTGGTCGCACCGTCAGACATGATGGACGGTCGCATCCAGGCGATCCGCGAGGCGCTGGAAGTGGCCGAGCATCACAACGTGCGCATCATGGCCTACTCGGCCAAGTACGCCAGTGCCTACTACGGCCCGTTCCGCGATGCGGTCGGTTCGGCGGCCAACCTCGGCAAGAGCAACAAGAACACCTACCAGATGGACCCGGCCAACGGCGACGAGGCCCTGCATGAAGTCGCCGCCGACCTGGCCGAGGGCGCGGACATGGTGATGGTCAAGCCCGGCCTGCCTTATCTGGATATCGTCTGGCGCGTGAAGGATGCCTTCAAGGCGCCGACCTTCGTCTATCAGGTCAGTGGTGAGTATGCGATGCACATGGCCGCCATCCAGAACGGCTGGCTGAGCGAGGCCGTCATCCTTGAGTCTTTGGTCGGCTTCAAGCGGGCCGGGGCCGATGGCATCCTCACTTACTTCGCCAAACAGGCGGCACAACAATTAAAACGGGGCCAGTGAGCCCTTTCGAGGCAAAGCGATGATCAACCAGGGACTCAGCGAAAAGGATCTGCAGGACGCCGTCGTCAGCGAGGTGCTGGAGCCGGTCGTGCCTGAAGCGGTGGCGGTGCCTTCCGCGCCGCCGGAAGTCATCGAGGAAGCGCCGGTCGCACCGGTGACCAATCTGGATGACAGCGTGCTGTACATCCATCGCGAGCTTTCCCAGCTGCAGTTCAACATCCGCGTGCTGGAACAGGCGCTGGACGAGTCCTATCCGCTGCTCGAGCGGCTGAAGTTCCTGCTGATCTTTTCCAGCAACCTCGATGAGTTCTTCGAGATTCGCGTCGCCGGGCTGAAGAAGCGCGTCACCTTCGCCCGCGAGCAGGCCGGCGCCGACGGCCTGCAGCCGCACCAGGCGCTGGCACGCATTTCCGAGCTGGTGCATGAACAGGTCGACCGCCAGTACGCGATCCTCAATGACGTGTTGCTGCCGGCACTGGCCGAGCATCAGATCCGCTTCATCCGGCGCCGGCACTGGACGGCCAAGCTCAAGACCTGGGTGCGCCGCTATTTCCGCGACGAGATCGCGCCGATCGTCACGCCGATCGGCCTGGACCCGACCCATCCGTTCCCGCTGCTGGTGAACAAGAGCCTGAACTTCATCGTCGAACTGGAAGGTGTCGATGCCTTCGGTCGCGACTCCGGTCTGGCCATCATCCCGGCGCCACGGCTGCTGCCGCGGGTGATTCGTGTGCCGGAGTCGGTCGGTGGTCCGGGCGACAACTTCGTCTTCCTCTCATCGATGATCCACGCCCACGCCGACGACCTGTTCCACGGCATGCGCGTCAAGGGCTGCTACCAGTTCCGCCTCACCCGTAACGCCGACCTCTCGGTGGACACTGAGGACGTCGAGGACCTGGCCCGCGCGTTACGCGGCGAGCTGATCTCCCGGCGTTACGGTGATGCTGTGCGTCTCGAGGTGGCCGACACCTGCCCGCAGCATCTGGCCGACTTCCTGCTCAAGCAGTTCAGCCTCGGCGAGAGCGAGATGTACCGGGTCAACGGCCCGGTCAACCTGACCCGGCTGTTCAGCATCACCGGCCTGGACAGCCACCCGGAGCTGCAATACAGCCCGTTCACCCCGTCGATTCCGAAGCTGCTACAGAACAGCGACAAGATCTTCAGTGTGATCAACAAGCAGGACATCCTGCTGCTGCACCCCTTCGAGTCCTTCACGCCGGTGGTCGACCTGCTGCGCGAGGCGGCGAAGGACCCGTGCGTGCTGGCGATCAAGCAGACGCTGTACCGCTCCGGCGCCAATTCGGAAATCGTCGATGCGCTGGTCGATGCGGCCCGTAGCGGCAAGGAAGTCACTGCGGTGATCGAGCTGCGAGCGCGTTTCGACGAGGAGTCCAACCTGCAGCTCGCCAGCCGCCTGCAACAGGCCGGTGCGGTGGTGATCTACGGCGTGGTCGGCTACAAGACCCACGCCAAGATGATGCTGATCCTGCGCCGCGAAAACGGCGAGCTGTGCCGCTACGCGCATCTGGGCACCGGCAATTACCACGCAGCCAACGCCAGGCTGTACACCGACTACAGCCTGCTGACTTCGGATGACGCGCTGTGCGAGGACGTTTCCAAACTGTTCAGTCAGCTGATCGGCATGGGCAAGACCATGCGCATGAAGAAGCTGCTGCATGCGCCGTTCACGCTGAAGAAGACGCTGCTCGACCTGATCGCGCAAGAGACGCAGCACGCTGCCGAGGGGCGGCCGGCGCATATCATCCTGAAGATCAACGCGCTGACCGACCCGAAGATGATCAAGGCGCTGTACAAGGCCAGCCAGACGGGCGTGCGCGTCGATCTCATCGTGCGTGGCATGTGCTGCCTGCGCCCGGGCATCGCCGGGGTCTCGCACAATATCCATGTGCGCTCGATCATCGGCCGCTTCCTCGAGCACAGCCGGGTGTTCTACTTCCAGAACGATGGCGACGAGAAGCTCTACCTCTCCAGTGCCGACTGGATGGAGCGCAACCTCGATCGTCGGGTGGAGACCTGTTTTCCGGTGGAGGGCAAGAAGCTGTTGATGCGGGTGAAGAAGGAGCTGGAAGGCTTCCTCAGCGACAACACCCAGAGCTGGATCCTGCAGCCGGACGGCAGCTACCTGCGCAACAGCCCCACCGGCAATCAGAACCCGCGCAATGTGCAGAGCACCTTGCTCGAGCGCCTCACCGGCCCGCAGGTCGCGGCGCGCTGAGACTGGCCATCGTGCACGGTTCGTTTTCAGGCATGTGGCGCCGGCCCGGCTGGTGAGACAAAAACCGGATTCCTGAATCGACAAGGGCCCCAGCGGGCCCTTGTTTCATTTCATCCGCAGTTCATATCCCACGCGCGCGAGCCAGGCGGCTTCGGCCTCGAAGTCGGCGCGGGTCAGCGGGTTGGCGCCGAGCCAGCCGGCCGGGAAGATCAGCTCAAGGCTGCGCTCGTCGGCCTTCAGTTGTACTTCGGAGACGGCATTGGCGCCGCGGATGTGGTGAAACAGAATCGCAAAGCGCAGCAGGATGCACAGGCGCACCAGGGCATCGGCGTCGGCCCCGGTTTCACCGAACTTATCCTGCGGAATATTGCGCCGGTGGCCGCGCACCAGCAGCGCCAGCATCAACTGATCCTGACGGGAAAAGCCCGGCAGGTCGGAGTGCTCGATCAGATAGGCGCCGTGCTTGTGGTAATGGTAATGCGCGATGTCGAGCCCCACTTCATGCACGCGCGCGGCCCAGGCGAGCAGCTCGCGGTGCCAGTCCTGGTCGAGGTTCCACGCCTCGGCGACCTGGTCGAAGGCCTCCAGCGCCTTGGCTTCGACCCGTGCGGCCTGCTCCATGTCGACGTGGTAGCGCTCCATCAGGAAGCTCAGCGAGCGGTCGCGGATGTCCTCGTCGTGATGACGGCCGAGCAGGTCGTAAAGCACCCCTTCGCGCAACGCGCCTTCGGAGTGAGTCATGCTGCTGATCTCGAGCGCATCGAAGATCGCCTCGAGAATCGCCAGGCCCGCCGGGAATACTCCGCGGCGATCCGGCTTGATGCCATCGATATCGATCTTTTCCACGTCGCCGAGCTTGAACAGCTTGCGCTTGAGCCAGCCGAGCCCTTCGAGATTGACTTCGCCGTTGCCGAAGCCGCCGCTCTTGATGGCCAGCCCCACGGCGCGGATGGTGCCGGATGCACCAATAGATTCCTGCCAGCCGAGTCGGCGCAGGCCGTGCTCGATGCCCATCAGCTCGACACGCGCAGCGGTGTAAGCCTGGGCGTAGCGCGCCGGGGTGATCTTGCCGTCGCGGAAGAAGCGCTGGGTATAACTCACGCAGCCCATCTGCAGGCTTTCACGCAACTGCGACTCGAAGCCTTCACCGATGATGAATTCGGTGCTGCCGCCGCCGATATCGGCGACCAGGCGTCGGCCCTGGCTCGCCGGAACGGTGTGCGACACGCCGAGGTAGATCAGTCGCGCTTCTTCGCGGCCGGAAATGACTTCCACCTGGTGGTCGATGATCTCTTCGGCGCGGCGGATGAAGGTAGCGCGGTTGCGCGCCTCGCGCAGGGCGTTGGTGCCGACGATGCGCACAGCGCCCTGGGGCAGGTGGTTGACCATCTGCGCGAAGCGCCGCAGACAGTCCAGTCCGCGCTGCATGGCAGCCTCGTCGAGCAGGCGGTTCTCGTCAATGCCCGCAGCCAGCTGGACCTTCTCGCCGAGCCGTTCGAGGATGCGCATTTCGCCGTTGGCGGTGCGAGCGAGCACCATATGAAAGCTGTTCGAGCCCAGATCCAGGGCGGCGATCATGGGGAAGGTATCGGCGGTGTTCTGGCGCATTGGGCGGTCTCGATGCAAAACCCCGACATCCTGACACGATCGCCCCCATCCGCCAACGCAGTCATCGCCGCAGCGGCCTGCTGCGGGCGGGCGCTCGTCGCCTGCTGGCGGGTCTGCGGCTTTCGATCCGCTCACAGTAGGGCTATGATGGCGACCTTTCCGTTCCGACCCTGGAGAAAATCCATGAGCGACTACATCAACAATGTCAGCGACAGCAGTTTCGAGCAGGACGTCCTCCAGGCCGACGGTCCCGTACTGGTCGACTACTGGGCTGAATGGTGTGGCCCCTGCAAGATGATCGCGCCGGTACTCGACGAGATCGCCAAGGAATACGAAGGCCGTCTGAAGGTCTGCAAGCTCAACATCGACGAGAACCAGGAAACGCCGCCGAAGTATGGCGTGCGTGGCATCCCGACACTGATGCTGTTCAAGAACGGCAACGTCGAAGCCACCAAGGTTGGCGCGCTGTCCAAGTCGCAGCTGGCAGCTTTCCTCGACAGCAACATCTGAGTTCGCCAACGTTCTCTTCCAAAGCCCCCGCAGACGCGGGGGCTTTTTTTATCGGCAGGGTGGACGCTTCGCCTGCACGGTGCTAAATTCGGCCTCGCGACGCATTCTTCCGTCGCCCTCTGCACGCCGTCGCCGACGCACTTCAGCCTCATAAAGCACAACGAACCTGTTCGTCTCTTGCTGCGCGGCTTCTCAAGCTAATCGCTTTCTACATCCTTCCTGACTCTCTCTATGAATCTGACTGAACTCAAGCAAAAGCCCATCACCGAACTGCTGGAAATGGCCGAACAGATGGGCATCGACAACATGGCCCGTTCGCGCAAGCAGGACGTGATTTTCTCCCTGCTGAAGAAGCACGCTAAAAGCGGCGAGGAAATTTCCGGTGATGGCGTGCTGGAGATTCTCCAGGACGGTTTCGGCTTCCTGCGCTCCGCGGATTCTTCCTATCTGGCCGGCCCGGACGACATCTACGTCTCGCCCAGCCAGATTCGTCGCTTCAATCTGCGTACCGGTGACACCATCATCGGTAAGATTCGCCCGCCCAAGGAAGGCGAGCGTTACTTCGCCCTGCTCAAGGTCGACTCGATCAACTACGATCGGCCGGAGAACGCGAAGAACAAGATCCTCTTCGAAAACCTGACCCCGCTGTTCGCCAACGAGCGTCTGAAGATGGAGGCCGGCAACGGCTCCACCGAAGACCTCACTGGCCGCGTGATCGACCTCTGTGCACCGATCGGCAAGGGCCAGCGTGGCCTCATCGTTGCTCCGCCGAAAGCGGGCAAGACGATCATGCTGCAGAACATTGCCAGCAACATCACCCGTAACAACCCCGAGTGCCACCTGATCGTGCTGCTGATCGACGAGCGCCCGGAAGAAGTGACCGAAATGCAGCGCACCGTGCGCGGCGAAGTGGTCGCCTCCACCTTCGACGAGCCGCCGACCCGCCACGTGCAGGTCGCCGAGATGGTGATCGAGAAGGCAAAGCGCCTGGTCGAGCACAAGAAGGACGTGGTCATCCTGCTGGATTCCATCACCCGCCTAGCGCGCGCTTACAACACCGTGATCCCGAGCTCCGGCAAGGTCCTGACCGGTGGTGTCGACGCCCATGCGCTGGAGAAGCCCAAGCGTTTCTTCGGTGCCGCGCGCAATATCGAGGAAGGCGGTTCGCTGACCATTCTCGCCACCGCGCTGGTCGAAACCGGCTCGAAGATGGACGAGGTGATCTACGAGGAATTCAAGGGCACCGGCAACCTGGAGCTTCAGCTCGATCGCCGCATCGCCGAGAAGCGCGTGTTCCCGGCCATCAACATCAATCGCTCGGGTACCCGCCGCGAAGAGTTGCTGACCAGCGAAGAAGAGCTGCAGCGCATCTGGATTCTGCGCAAGCTGCTGCACCCGATGGATGAAAGCGCCGCCATCGAATTCCTGCTCGACAAGCTCAAGGACACCAAGACCAACGACGAATTCTTCATGTCCATGAAGCGCAAGTAAGCGACTCGTCGTTACCCACAAGGCCGGGGAAACCCGGCCTTCGTCTGTCTGCAGGTTTTGGAAAATCCGGCGCTGGGGCTAAACTTTGCGCCCCGACCCTGCCGGCCCATGCGAGGCTCAAGCATGCAGTATCGCGATCTGCGCGACTTTATCAGCGGCCTGGAAAAACGTGGCGAGCTCAAGCGCATCACCACTGCCGTCTCTCCCGTTCTGGAAATGACCGAGATCTGCGACCGCACCCTGCGCAAGCAGGGCCCGGCGCTGCTGTTCGAGAATCCGACCGGTTTCGACATGCCGGTGCTCGGCAACCTGTTCGGCACGCCGCAACGGGTCGCCCTGGGCATGGGCGCCGAGGATGTCTCCGAGCTGCGCGAAATCGGCAAGCTGCTGGCGTTCCTCAAGGAGCCGGAGCCACCCAAGGGCCTGAAGGACGCCTGGAGCAAGCTGCCGATCTACAAGAAGGTCATCAGCATGGCGCCGAAGGTGCTCAAGGACGCACCTTGTCACGAGGTGATCATCGAGGGCGATGACGTCGACTTGGGGAAGATCCCGGTCCAGCACTGCTGGCCGGGCGACGCCGCACCGCTGATCACTTGGGGGCTGACCATTACCAAGGGGCCGAACAAGGAGCGACAGAACCTCGGTATCTACCGCCAGCAGGTGATCGGCCGTAACAAGGTGATCATGCGCTGGCTCAGCCATCGTGGCGGTGCGCTGGATTTCCGCGAATGGTGCGAGAAGTATCCTGAGCGGCCGTACCCGGTGGCAGTGGCGCTGGGCGCCGATCCGGCGACGATCCTCGGTGCGGTGACGCCTGTGCCCGATACGCTCTCCGAATACGCCTTCGCCGGTTTGCTGCGCGGCTCGCGCACCGAGCTGGTCAAGGCGATCGGTTCCGACCTGCAGGTGCCGGCCTATGCCGAGATCGTCTTGGAAGGGCATATCTACCCAGGCGAGATGGCCGACGAAGGCCCCTACGGCGATCACACCGGCTACTACAACGAAGTGGATCGTTTCCCGGTGTTCACCGTCGAGCGCATCACTCAGCGCAAGAATCCGATCTACCACAGCACCTACACTGGCCGACCGCCAGATGAGCCGGCGATTCTTGGTGTGGCGCTGAATGAAGTGTTCGTGCCGATTCTGCAGAAGCAGTTCCCGGAGATCGTCGACTTCTACCTGCCGCCGGAAGGCTGTTCCTACCGCATGGCAGTGGTGACCATGAAGAAGCAGTATCCCGGTCACGCCAAGCGGGTCATGCTGGGGGTGTGGAGCTTCCTGCGTCAGTTCATGTACACCAAGTTCGTCATCGTCACCGACGACGACATTAATGCTCGCGACTGGAACGATGTGATCTGGGCCATCACCACGCGCATGGACCCCAAGCGCGACACGGTGATGATCGACAACACGCCCATCGATTACCTGGATTTCGCCTCACCGATCTCCGGGCTGGGCTCGAAGATGGGCCTGGATGCCACCCACAAATGGCCGGGCGAGACTAACCGCGAATGGGGACGCGCCATAGTCCAGGATCCGGCGGTGAAGCAGCGGGTCGATGAACTCTGGTCGCAGCTGGGTATCGACTGACATAACCGAAGAGGCGGGCCCGAGCCCGCCCGAAGCCTTGGCGGGTCATCCCGTTCACTGATAAGACGTGCACATGAAAGTTACCTTGCAGCCATCCGGCGCCGTGCTCGACGTGCGGCCCGGCGAACGATTCCTCGATGCCGCCAGGCGTCTGGGCTACGAATGCCCGCAGAGCTGTCGCAACGGCAATTGCCATATCTGTGCCTCGCTGCTGGTCGAAGGACGTGTGCGCCAGGCCGGCGAAGTGCGCGATCACGGCGAGCTGCTTGCCTGCCTGGCCGAGCCGCTGGAAGACTGCGTGCTGCTCTGGGATGGCGTGCTGGCGCCCGGCGAACTGCCGGTGCGCGAGCTGAGCTGCCAGCTGAGCGGCTACGAAGAGGTCGGCGGCGACGTAGTGCGTCTGCGTCTGCGTCTGCCCGCTGGCCGGCAACCGCGCTATCACGCTGGCCAATATCTGCTGCTGCAGCGGGAGGATGGCGAGTGGTCGGCGTTCTCTCTCGCCTCGGCGCCAGGGAGCGGTCGGGAGCTCGAACTGCACGTGCTGGCTCGCGAGGAGTCCGCCATCGAGCTGCTGGCGTTCCTGCAGCGACAAGGCTTCGCCCGGGTTCAGTTACCGTTCGGCGATACGCATCTGGCCGAGCTACCGGATGGCCCGCTGGTGCTGGTCGCTGCCGGCACCGGCATGGCGCAGATGCACAGCCTGATCGAGTACTGCCGCGCCGCGGGCTTCGTGCATCCGGTGCATCTGTACTGGGGCGTGCGGCGGCCGGAAGATTTCTACCAGCTGCCGCACTGGGATGAATGGCAGGGCATGGGCAATCTGCATCTGCATCGGGTGGTCAGTGACGTCTGTGGCTGGGAAGGGCGCTGCGGCATGCTGCACGAAGCGATTCGAGAGGACTTCAGCGATCTCAAAGCGCTGCATGTCTATGCCAGCGGCTCGCCGTCGATGGTCTATGGCACGCTCGATGCGCTGGTGGAGGCGGGGATGGATCCGCATCAGATGCGTGCGGACGTGTTCGCCTACGCGCCGCGTGAGGACTAAGGCTGCAGTGGTCGGATAAATGAAAAACGCCGGGTCGAAACCCGGCGTTTTTCGTTCAGCGCGTCTGCCGCTGTTGCAGCAGCAGGTTCTTGTAGCCACTGGCGGCGAGTGTCTTCTGTGCGGCGTTTAGTTGCTCGCGGCTGCCGAAGGGCCCGACCAGCACGCGATACCAGGGCTCGTTACGCACCTTGACGCTTTCCACCCGCACATCCTGGCCGAGCAGGATGATCTGCGCGCGCACGCGATCGGCTTCCGCCTGCTGGCGGAACGAACCCGCCTGCAGGAAGAACTGGGTCACCGGAGCCTTGGCCACGGTGGGCGGTGGTGGCGGCACCTGGCCGTTGAGGGCGGCCTGCGCGCGGGCTTCGTCGATCTTCGCCGCTTCCTCCGGCGTAACCGGCGTGCTTGGTGGTTCCGGCTGCTTGGCCTCGGGCGGCAGAATTACCTCCGACTCGGGCAGCAACGTATAGAAGTCGTATTTCGGCTTGGCTGGCTGCCCACTGCTTGGGGTGCGCTTGGGCTGTTCCTTGATCGCGGTCTTCGGGGCTTCCTTGACGCGTTTGACCTCTTCGCCCCCCGGCTCGAGGCTCATCAGAAACACGATGAAGCCGCCGATCACCAAGCCACAGACTAGCCAGATCCAGCCTGGTACGGCCTGCTTGGCTGGCGCTTGATAGCGGCTGGCGCCCCGCTTGGGCGCGGCTTTCTTCCTTGCAGCCACTTACATGCGCTCCAGAGTTTCCAGGCCGAGAAGTTCCAGGCCCTGCTTGAGGGTCTTGCCGGTCAGGGCGGCCAGGCGCAGTCGGCTCTGTTTCTGGTCTTCCTGCTCGGCGCTGAGAATCGGGCAGTGTTCGTAGAAGCTAGAGAACAGCCCGGCCAGATCGTACAGGTAGGCGCACAACAGGTGCGGTTCGCCTTTCTCGCCGACGCTGTTGAGCACCTCACCGAACTGCGCGAGCTTGGCAGCCAGGGCGAGTTCCTGCTCGGCTTCCAGTCGGATGCGCCCGGTGCTTTCGTCGATGCCTTTGCCTAGCTTGCGGAACACACTGGCCACGCGGGTGTAGGCATAGAGCAGGTAGGGTGCAGTGTTGCCTTCGAAGCTCAGCATCAGTTCGAAGTTGAAGCGGTAATCGCTGGTACGGTGCTTGGACAGGTCGGCGTACTTGACCGCGCTGATGCCCACCGCCCGGGCGATCTGGCGCAGCTCGGCCTCGTCGAGCTCGGGGTTCTTGCCTTTGACCAGGGCATAGGCGCGCTGCTCGGCCTCGTCGAGCAGATCGATCAGCTTCACCGTGCCGCCGTCGCGGGTCTTGAACGGACGTCCGTCGGCGCCGTTCATGGTGCCGAAGCCCATGTGTTCCAGCTGCATGCTTTCATGAACGAAGCCGGCGCGGCGGGCCACTTCGAAGGCCATCTGGAAGTGCAGCGCCTGACGCTGGTCGACGAAATACAGCGCACGATCGGCATGCAGCACCTGGCTGCGGTAACGCATGGCGGCCAGGTCGGTGGTGGCATAGAGATAGCCGCCGCCGGCCTTCTGCACGATTACCGGCAGCGGGTTGCCTTCGGCGTTCTTGAACTCGTCGAGGAAGACACACTGCGCGCCGTTGTCCTCGGTAAGCAGGCCCTTCTCGCGCAGCGCATCGACAATGCCTAGCAGCTCGGAGTTATAGGCGCTTTCACCCTTCACATCGGCCGGGGTCAGTTTGACGTTGAGGCGGTCGTAGAGCTTCTGGCAGTGCGACAGCGAGATGTCGTTGAAGCGGGTCCAGAGGCTCAGGCACTGTGCGTCGCCAGCCTGCAGCTTGACCACCAGCTCACGGGCGCGGTCGGCAAATTCGGCGGACTCGTCGAAGCGCTGCTTGGCGGCGCGATAGAACTGCTCGAGGTCGGCCAGTTCGCTCTCGGCGGCGGCCGGCTTTTCTTCGAGATAGGCGAGCAGCATGCCGAACTGGGTGCCCCAGTCGCCGACGTGGTTCTGCCGGATCACCTCGTCGCCGAGGAACTCCAGAACACGGCCCACTGCATCACCAATGATGGTCGAGCGCAGGTGGCCGACGTGCATCTCCTTGGCCAGGTTTGGCGATGACAGGTCAACCACCACGCGTTGGGTAGCACTTGCCTTACGCACTGCCAGCTGTGCGTCGGACAGGGCCGTTTCGAGGCGCCCGGCCAGGGCGTCGCTGTTCTGGAAGAAATTCAGAAAGCCCGGTCCGGCGATTTCTACCTTGCTGACCTGGGCATCCTGCGGCAGTGCGGCGATCAGCTTCTCGGCCAGATCGCGCGGTTTCAGGCCGGCAGGCTTGGCCAGCATCAGGGCGATATTGCTGGCGAAATCACCATGACTCTTGTCCTTGGTGTTCTCCACCTGAATAGCAGGTGTCAGCCCATCGGGCAGCACGCCTTCGCTGGTCAGACGAACAAGGGCTTGCTGGATCAGGTGGCGAATGCTGTCTTTCATGGTCGGCTCGGTCCGCAAGAGTGCGCGAAAACCCGGCATTATCGGGGTGCGATGGGTATCGCTTCAAGGTGCGTAGCGCCCGGGCCGGGAAAAGTGCCGTTAATCCGGGCGCTCAGAAGAGGTCGATCGGGTCGACATCCAGACTCCAGCGTACCGCTCGGCTACCGGGCAGCTGTTCGAGCGTGGGGGTCCAGATGTCCATCAGGCGGTGCAGCGTCGCCCTGGCGTTGCCCTGAAGCAGCAACTGAGCTCGATAGCGTCCGGCGCGTCGCTCCATTGGTGCGGGAACCGGTCCGAGCAGTTCGACGCCGTTGAGTTGCAGTTGCTCGAGCAGCTGTTCGGCGAGGCTGCAGGCGTCATCGAGGAAGGCTTCGGCCTGGCCCGGCTTCTGCGCTTCGGCGCGCAGCAGCGCCAGGTGGCTGAACGGTGGCAGGCCGGCGGCGCGGCGTTCGGATAGCGCCTGCTCGGCGAAGGCGAAATAGCCCTGCTCGGTCAGCTGCACCAGCAGCGGATGGTCGGCCAGATGCGTCTGGATGATGACCTTGCCAGGTTCTTCCGCCCGCCCGGCGCGCCCGGCGACCTGGACGATGAGCTGGGCCATGCGCTCGCTGGCGCGAAAGTCGGCAGAAAACAGTCCTCCGTCTGCATCGAGAATTGCCACCAGCGTGACGCGCGGAAAATGATGGCCCTTGGCGAGCATCTGCGTGCCGACCAGCAGGCAGGGCTCGCCGCGATTGATGGTGCCGATCATCTGCTCCATCGCACCCTTGCGTGCGGTGCTGTCGCGGTCGATGCGCAGCACCGGATAATCCGGAAAGAGGATGCCCAGGCGCTCTTCGGCACGTTCCGTTCCGGCACCAACTGGGCGCAGGTCCACCTTGCCGCAGTCCGGGCAATTGCGCGGTGGCCGCTCGACATGCCCGCAATGGTGGCAGCGCAGTTCATTGTGGCGTTGATGCAGGGTCATCCGTGCGTCGCAGCGTGGACACTGACTGAGCCAGCCGCAGTCATGGCAGAGCAGGGTGGGGGCGAAGCCGCGTCGGTTGAGGTAGATCAGCACCTGCTGGCCAGCCGCAAGGGTCTGGCCGATGGCCTGTTGCAGCGGGCCGGAAATACCGGCATCCAGTGGGCGGCTCTTGACGTCCAGGCGCAGGAAGCGCGGTGACTGGGCGTTGCCGGCGCGTTGGGTCAGTTTGAGCAGCGCATAGCGCCCGCTGTGGGCGTTGTGCAGACTCTCCAGCGAAGGTGTGGCGGAGCCGAGCACAATCGGTAGGTTTTCCTGCCGTGCACGCACCAGGGCTAGATCGCGCGCGTGATAACGCAGGCCCTCTTGCTGTTTATATGAGGCGTCGTGCTCTTCATCGATGATGATCAGTCCCGGATTCTTCATCGGCGTGAACAGCGCCGAGCGGGTGCCGATGATGATGTCCGCTTCACCGTCGCGGGCGGCGAGCCAGGCATCGAGCCGGTCACGATCATTGACGTTGGAATGCAGCAGGGCGATCCGTGCATTGAAGCGCTGCTCGAAGCGAGCGAGCGTCTGTGGTCCCAGGTTGATCTCGGGGATTAGCACCAGGGCCTGCTTGCCGGCTTCCAGTACGCGATGAATCAGTTGCAGATAGACCTCGGTCTTGCCACTGCCGGTCACCCCGGCCAGCAGGAACGCCTGAAATCCTCCAAGGCCGGCGCTCACCGCTTCGAAGGCCGCGCGCTGCTGTGCGTTCAAGGTGAGTTCGGCCTGCAGCAGCCAGCTGCCACTGTGCCCGCGAGACGGCTTGCTGCGGCGTGATTCGATATGTACCAGGCCCTTTTCCAGCAGCAGGTCGAGGCTGTCCTTGTTCAGCTGCAGTTTGCTGAGCAGCGCATGCGGCAGGCCGTGAGCATGCTGGGCGATGGCTTTCAGCGCTTCGCGCTGCTTGGGTGCGCGAGCCAGTCGCGGGTCTTCGGGGCTGGCGCCTTCGGCCAGGCGCCAGTAGCGCTCCTGGCGCGCCTCGGCGGGTTCGCCCTGGCGCAGCAGTACCGGCAGTGCCCAGCTGAGGGTGTCGCCCAGGCTGTGCTGGTAGTACTGCGCGGTCCACAGGCAGAGCTTGAACAGCGGCGCGGGCAGCGGTGGTTTCGCGTCCAGCAATTCCAGCGCCGGCTTGAGCTTTTCCACCGGTACTTCGCTCTGGTCGCTCAGCTCGACCAGAATGCCGACAACCTCGCGTCGACCGAAGGGCACGCGCAGGCGCACGCCTGGTTGCAGCGCGGCGCGCGACACGCCAGCCGGCGGCAGATAATCGAACAGGCGGCGCAAGGGCGAGGGCAGCGCCAGGCGGAGGATGCAGGAAGGCAAGCGGTGTTCCTTGGCAAAGAGCGCAGATGGTAAACGATCGTACGGTTTGGCGCCGATGGTAAGCATATCTTCGGCGGGCCGGTGCGCCTGTCGCCTGCGCTTGCATCACCCTAGCGCTCTGGTATGATTCGCGCCCTACTTCGTGCGGTACTCGACATAGGGTCGGGTGGCGGCACACAATCCTAGAGGATTCACCATGAAAGCCGATATCCATCCGAATTACGTAGAAATCGAGGCCACCTGCAGCTGTGGCAACGTCATCAAGACCCGTTCCACGCTGGGCAAGAACCTGAGCCTCGACGTGTGCTCCGAGTGCCACCCGTTCTACACCGGCAAGCAGAAGGTACTGGATACCGGCGGCCGTATCGATCGCTTCAAGCAGCGTTTCGGTGTGTTCGGCGCCAAGTAAGCTGGCGTACCGGGAATCCGATGAGGTTTTCCGAGCACATAAAAAAGGCGTCCCTTGTGGGCGCCTTTTTCGTTTCCGTCTTCTGGCACGCGTCAACGCTGGCGTTCTTCTGCCCGTCTCCAGGGCGCCTGCCGCTGGTGGATGTGGCGCGGGTGATCGATGGCGACACGCTGCGCCTGGGCGATGGTCGCAGCGTTCGGCTGATCGGTATCAATACGCCGGAGCTGGGGCGTGAGGGGCGCAAGGCGGAGCCGTACGCTGTAGCGGCACAGCGAAGGCTGCAGGCATTGGTGAAAGCCAGCGATGGCCGAGTTGGGCTGGTCGTGGGGCGTGAGCGTCAGGATCGCTACGGGCGCATCCTGGCTCACGCCTATGACGCCAATGGCATCAATCTCGAGGCGTCGCTGCTTGCCGAGGGCCTCGGACTCATGGTCGCGATTGCGCCAAACACCGCATTGGTGGCCTGCCATCAGCGGGCGGAGCAGCATGGGCGGTATGAGCGTCTGGGTGTCTGGCGCAAGCTGACTCCGCGCTCCCCGCAGTCACTCAGGCAGGGAGGTTTTGCGCTGATCGAAGCCAAGGTGGCGCGGGTAGAGCGCAATCGCGGCGGCTACTGGCTAGAGATGGAGGGCCCGCTGGTCGTGCATATACCTGTGCAGGCATTCGACGCGTTCGATCTTCGCGCTCTGGATGCGCTCGCCGGTAAGCGACTCGAGCCGAGAGGTTGGGTAGTCGATCGCCGCGGACGGGCGGCGGCTGGCCAGGCTCGCTGGATGCTGCGGGTTACCCATCCGGCCATGCTTGGCCAGTCTCGCTGAGCTCTCTGTTTCTCCGCCGAGCGCGGCGTGAGTCTACCCGGAAAGTCGTATTGGCGCGGGCTTGACAGCCAGCTTGCCGACTGGCTTGTGACTGCGCTTGTTCTTGGCGTATGCTCGACCGCCTGTCTGTCCCAGTAAAATAAGCGGAAATGCCACATGACTGACCTGAAAACTGCCGCGCTCGAATACCATGCCCAACCCCGTCCGGGAAAACTGAGCGTCGAGCTGACCAAGCCCACCGCTACCGCTCGTGATCTGTCTCTGGCGTACAGCCCGGGTGTCGCCGAGCCTGTGCGCGAAATCGCGCGCGATGCGGAGCTGGCTTACCGTTACACCGGCAAAGGCAACCTGGTGGCGGTTATCTCCGATGGCACCGCTATTCTCGGCCTGGGCAACCTCGGCCCACTGGCATCCAAGCCGGTGATGGAAGGCAAAGGCGTGCTGTTCAAGCGATTCGCCGGTGTCGACGTCTTCGACATCGAAGTCGATGCCGAAAGTCCTCAGGCTTTCATCGATACCGTCAAGCGTATCTCCATCACTTTCGGTGGCATCAACCTCGAGGACATCAAGGCGCCCGAGTGCTTTGAAATCGAGCGTGCGCTGATCGAACAGTGCGACATTCCGGTGTTTCACGACGACCAGCATGGCACCGCCATCGTCACCGCCGCAGGCATGCTCAACGCGCTGGAAATTGCCGGCAAGACATTGGAGCAGGCGAAGATCGTCTGCCTCGGCGCTGGTGCGGCTGCGACTTCGTGCATGAAGCTGCTGGTCAGCATGGGTGCCAAAATCGAAAATATCTTCATGATCGACCGCAAGGGCGTGATCCACGCCGGTCGTGACGATCTGAATCAGTACAAGGCTGTGTTCGCCCACGAAACCGACAAGCGCACCCTGGACGATGCCCTCGAAGGCGCCGACGTTTTCGTCGGCCTGTCCGGTGCCAACCTGCTGAGTCCTGACGGGCTCAAGCGCATGGCGGCCAACCCGGTTGTTTTCGCCTGTTCCAATCCTGATCCGGAGATCAGTCCCGAGCTGGCCCATGCAACGCGTTCCGACGTGATCATGGCCACCGGTCGTTCTGACTATCCGAACCAGGTCAATAACGTGCTTGGCTTCCCGTTCATCTTCCGTGGCGCGCTGGACGTGCGCGCCAAGCGCATTAACGAGGAGATGAAAATCGCAGCGGCCATCGCGTTGCGCGATCTTGCCAAGCTGCCGGTGCCGGCTGAAGTGGCTGCCGCTTATGGAGTGGACAGCCTGGAGTTCGGTCGCGAGTACATTATCCCGAAGCCCATGGACCCGCGTCTGATTACGCTGGTGTCCGACGCAGTGGCCAAGGCGGCGATTGAAAGCGGCGTTGCAACGCTGCCTTATCCGTCGCACTACCCGCTGCAGTCGGTGCACGACGTATTCAACGGCTGATCAGCGTTGAATAAAAAACCCCGCCTTGGCGGGGTTTTTTATGATCCGAATAACTGGATAGGCGATCAGAACAGATCGAGCGGCGCCGCTTCGTCGGCGGGCAGCGGACTGCCAGGTGCCTGATAGCCCGGATCGACCTCGCCCATCGGCGGCGGCGAATCTTCGCTTTTGAACACCTCGAAGTAGGCGTCGGGTGTGCCCGGCGTGGCCGCTCGGCCACTAACCGGGTCGATACGCAATTTGAGCAATCCGTTCGGCTCCGCCGGTGGATGCTCGGGCATGTCCTTGAGCACGGCGCTCATAAAGGTCATCCAGATCGGCAGTGCGACCGTGCCGCCATACTCGTTGCGCCCGAGACTCTGCGGTTGGTCGAAGCCGGCCCACACCGTGGTGACGATGTCGGCGTTATAGCCGGAGAACCAGCTGTCTATCGAGTCGTTGGTGGTACCGGTTTTGCCAGCAATGTCATTTCGGCCCATGGCCAGCGCGCGACGCCCCGTGCCTCGCTTGATAACGTCCTGCAGCATGCTGGTCATGATGTAGGCGGTACGCTCATCCAGCACTTGCTCGGCATAGCGCGGTCCCGCGTCTGTCGACTCGTCTGTGTCGAGCGCTCGGCTAGGCGGCGCAGCAAAGGTGTCGGCGACCGCAGCCGCAGGCTGATCATCGGGTGGTGGGACTCTTGCCGGATTGGCCTCGAATACCAGATTACCCTCGCGGTCTTCGATGCGTTGGATCAGGTACGGCTCGATCTTGTAGCCGCCATTGGCGAAGGTGGTCCAGCCAGTGGCGATCTCCATTGGCGTCAGGGTCGCAGTGCCCAGAGCCAGCGAAAGGTTGCGCGGCAGGTCCTGCAGATTGAAGCCGAAGCGGCTGATGTAATCGACGGTATGGTCGATGCCCATTGTCTGCAGCAGGCGGATCGAAACCAGGTTTCTCGATTTGTATAGTGCCTCCCGCATCCTGATCGGGCCGAGGAAGGTGTTGTTGTCGTTCTTCGGGCGCCAGATGCGATCCATGCCTTGCTCGACGAAGACGATGGGGGAGTCGTTGACCAGGCTCGCGGCGGTGTAACCGGCGTCCAGTGCCGCGCTATAGATGAAGGGTTTGAAGCTCGAGCCAGGCTGGCGCTTGGCTTGAATGGCGCGGTTGTAGTTGCTCTGGCCAAAAGAGAATCCGCCCGCCAAGGCTTCGATCGAGCCATCTTGCGGGTCGAGGGAAACCAGAGCTGCCTGTGCCTGGGGTACTTGGCTGAACAGCGCGGCCTCATCCTGCCAGCGAATGCGTATGACATCGCCTACCTTGACCACGTCTGCCGGGCGCTGTGGTCTGGGTCCCATGCTGTTGATCCCGAGATGCGGGCGGGCCCACTTCATGCTGTCCCAACTCACCGTTTGTTCTTTGCCGTCCCTGGTTAGGGCAAGGATGCCGGCAGTGTCGACTTGCGTCACTACGGCCGGTTGCAGGCCGGATAGGCCGCGATACTTGGCCAATTCTTGCGCCCAGTTCTCGCGCGGCACATCGGCAAGGCGAGCCTCCGGTCCGCGATAACCATGACGCTGGTCGTATTCAATGAGTCCGCTGTTGAGCGCGTTGTTTGCGGCTACCTGGCGCTCGCTCGAAACGGTGGTCTGTACCCTGAACCCGTCAGTGTATGCAGCGCTGCCGAAGCGTCCGACCATTTCTGCGCGGGCCATTTCGGCAATATACGATGCATCCAGTTCGGGAGCGGCTCCGTGGTATCGCGCGGTCTCAGGTTCAGCCAGCGCCTGCCGATAACTAGATTCATCCAGTGAGCCCAATCTGAACATGCGCCCCAGGATCCAGTCGCGCCGCTCTTTGCTGCGGGCTGGGTTGACCACTGGGTTGAATGCGGAGGGGGCCTTGGGAAGTCCTGCGATCATCGCGAGCTGTGCAACGCTCAGTTCAGAAATGGATTTGCCGTAGTAGACCTGGGAGGCTGCCTCGATACCGTAGGCCCGATTACCAAGGTAGATCTTGTTGACGTACAGCTCGAGAATCTCGTTTTTGCTGAGTTCGCGTTCGATTTGCAGCGCTAGGAGGATCTCGTTGATTTTGCGTGAGAAGCTTCGTTCGCTGGTGAGGAAGTAGTTCTTCGCCACCTGCATCGTGATGGTGCTGCCACCGGTCTGAATCTGTCCGCTTTTCAATAATTGCGTGGCAGCGCGCATCAGGCCGGTTATGTCGACGCCATAATGATTAGCGAAATTGTCATCCTCCGCGGCGAGCAACGCCTGGATGAACTCCTGGGGAATGTCTTCGAAACGAATCGGCGAGCGTCGCATCTCGCCGAACTCTGCGATCAGCTTGTCGTCAGCGCTGTAGACGCGTAGCGGGATCTGTAGCTGTATGCTGCGAAGTGAGTCGACCGAGGGAAGGTTCGGACTGAGGTAGAGAAAAGCACCGCTGATGCTGAGCAACAGGGCGCAAAAAACTGCGAAGCACGACCAGAGAAGAAATTTCAAAAAACGCATCGGGGTTCTTGGAATCCAGGATTTTGAGGGGAGGAGCGGCGGCGATGCTGAAAGGGAAAACCGTTCACATTATATGCGCTTTTTTTGCCGGGTAGCCATTTGCGCTTCTGTCAAGGCTGTTATCTAATGTGGATAAACATAATTAATCCGTAAGTTGCGGATAAAGATAGGAAATCGGTCGTGCTAGGGCTCTTCACTAAGAAAGCGAACACGCTGCTTGGGATCGATATCAGTTCGACCTCAGTCAAGCTCCTCGAATTAAGTCGATCGGGTAATCGGTATCGTGTCGAGGCCTATGCCGTCGAGCCGCTCCCGCCGAATGCCGTGGTCGAAAAGAACATCGCCGAACTTGAGGGTGTTGGTCAGGCTCTGCAACGCGTAGTTGCCAAGGCTAAGACAGGATGCAAGTCGGCCGTTGTGGCTGTTTCGGGTTCTGCGGTCATCACCAAGATGATCGAGATGGATGCTGGGCTGTCCGACGAAGAGCTGGAAAATCAGCTTAAGATTGAGGCCGACCAGTACATCCCATACCCGCTTGAAGAAGTCGCAATCGACTTCGAGGTTCAGGGCCCTGCTCCTCGTGCCCCGGGCAGGGTTGAGGTGCTTCTGGCTGCCTGTCGTAAAGAAAACGTCGAGATTCGAGAAGCTGCGCTAGCGCTGGCTGGGCTCACGGCGAAAGTGGTGGACGTCGAAGCCTATGCCCTGGAGCGGTCGTACGGCCTGCTCGCCTCTCAATTGGGCTCAGGGCATGGTGAGTTGACTGTGGCTGTTGTAGATATTGGCGCGACGATGACCACGCTCAGCGTTTTGCACAACGGTCGCACAATCTACACGCGCGAGCAGCTTTTCGGTGGGCGGCAGCTGACCGAGGAAATACAGAGACGCTACGGTTTGTCCCAGGAGGAGGCTGGCCTTGCCAAGAAGCAGGGTGGTCTTCCAGATGACTATGACAGCGAGGTGCTTCTTCCGTTCAAAGAGGCTGTCGTACAGCAGGTTTCCCGCTCATTGCAATTCTTCTTCGCTGCTGGGCAATTCCATGATGTCGATTGCATCCTGCTTGCAGGGGGGACCGCATCCATCCCCGGTCTAGATCACATGATTCAGCAGAAGATCGGTACCCACACTCTAGTGGCTAATCCCTTCGCCGATATGGCTTTGAGTAGCAAGGTCAACGCGGGGGCGCTGGCCAGTGATGCACCTGCATTGATGATCGCCTGTGGCTTGGCGCTGAGGAGCTTCGACTGATGGCGCAAATCAACTTACTCCCGTGGCGTGAACAGCTACGGGAAGAGCGAAAGCAGCGTTTTCTCGCATCTCTCGTCGGCGTGCTTGTTGTCGCGGCGGGATTAGTGTTCCTCGGTGACCGCTATTACCAAGGTGCTATAGAGAATCAAAACGCTCGAAATGAGTTCGTCAAAAAGGAAATTGCGGTTCTCGATGCGCGGATAAACGAGATCAAGGAGCTTAAAGAGCGCAGGCAACAGCTCTTGGAGCGCATGAAGATCATTCAGGACCTTCAAGGTAACCGGCCAATTATTGGGCGGGTATTTGATCAGCTTGTCAGAACGTTGCCTGACGGGGTTTATTTCACGTCGCTGAAGATGGCTGGCAGCAATATTGCAATCGTCGGCGCTGCTGAATCCAATAATCGCGTTTCAAATCTGATGCGAAACCTCGACGCTTCCGATTGGCTCCAGGCGCCCAACCTGAACGAAGTTAAAGCAGTCACCGCTGGTGCTGTGGATCAAGAGAATGTGTTCCAGCTGACGGTGCAGCAAACGCAGCCGGGTGTCTCTACGGAAGGAGCGAAACCATGAGTCTAGCTGATTCGCTGGATAGTCTTCGTAAAGTCGACTTTGCGGACCTTGACCTAAATAACCTCGGCTCTTGGCCAGGGCCGGTTAAATTTATTGCAGGAGCTTTTTTGCTCGCTGCAGTACTTGCCCTGGGTTACTACTTTCATCTGCAGGATATGCAGCTTCAGTTGGAGCAGCAGCGCGCTCAGGAAGTGTCGTTAAAGCAGCAGTTCTCTACTAAAGCATTCCAGGCGGCCAATCTGGAAGCTTACAAGGAACAGATGGCCGAGATGGAGACTTCGTTCGGAGCCTTGCTTCGGCAACTGCCAAGCGACACTGAAGTCCCGGGGTTGTTGGAGGACATTACTCGTACGGGCTTGGGGAGTGGGTTGGAGTTTGAAGAAATCAAGCTTCAGCCGGAAGTGGCGCAGCAGTTTTATATCGAATTACCAATAAACATCAAAGTCGTAGGTGGTTATCACGATTTAGCTACTTTTGTGAGCGGAGTTTCAAGTCTTCCTCGTATTGTTACGCTGCACGATTTCGAGATTATTCCGGAAAAGAATGAAACTACATCGAAGCTGCGGATGAGTATTGTTGCCAAGACTTATCGCTATAACGACAAGGGGCTGCAGAAATGAGGGGCGGGCTACTCACTGCGCTGGGTTTAAGCCTGGCACTGCTTTCGGGCTGCGGCGGCGGTACCGATTTCAACGACCTTCAGCAGTACATGGATGAGGTGAGGGCTAAGCCAAAGGGCACTATCGAACCGCTCCCCGCATTTATACCGTACGAGGCCTTTACCTATAGTGCGGCGGCCTTGCGTCATCCTTTTCAGCCGCCGGTAAAGCTCGATCTGGCTCAGCGACAAAGAGGATCAAAGGATATCCAGCCTGACGAGGCTCGAGTTAAGCAGTTCCTTGAAGGTTTCAATATCGAGAATTTCACCATGGTCGGTACGCTTACCAATGGAGGGGGACGGTACGCGCTTATCAAGGGTGGTGACGGGGTTCATCGCGTCAAGATTGGTGACTATCTGGGGCGCAATCACGGCCGGATAGTCGAGATCAGCGAAGCCGGGGTGGACGTAGTGGAAATCGTTCCTGATGGAGAGGGTGGGTGGCTTGAGCGCCCGCGCAGTCTGACTTTGAAAGAGCGCGCCTAGCGCGGGGCAAAAAGCATGGAAAACCTTTACCGGTCTGCACAACGGAAGCAATTTATGAACACTACCCTTTCACGTCTGGGCGTTTCTCTGCTGGCGGCGTTTATTTCGCCTGCACTGCTTGCAGCCAAGCTCAATGCCCTTGATGTCGCTGCACTGCCTGGTGATCGTGTTGAGTTGAAGCTCGCTTTTGACGAGCCTGTGGCGTCGCCGCGCGGCTACACACTGGATCAGCCTGCGCGCATTGCGCTAGATCTTCCCGGCGTTTCGAATAACCTGGGTGCCAAGAATCGCGAGCTAGGGGTTGGTAATGCACGAAGCGTGACGGTAGTCGAGGCTCAAGGACGCACGCGGCTCATTGTTAATCTGACGTCTCTTGTGCCTTACTCCACGCGAGTGGATGGCAATAACCTTTTTGTGGTTCTTGGCGAAAGCGCCGGGGCTGGCGGGGGTACAGCTGTGTCGCCGGCGACTGCGGCGCCCGTTGCGGTGTCCGCGCCTGTTAAGGTCGCGCCAGCCGGTAAGGCAATCGAGAACATCGACTTTCGCCGCGGTGACGACGGTGCCGGAAACGTCATTATCAGTCTTTCGGATCCGTCGATAAGTCCCACCATCGAAGAGCAGGGCGGCAAGATTCGCGTCATTTTCGACAAGACGCAGTTGCCCGAATCGTTGCGGGTTCGTCTCGACGTCCAGGATTTTGCAACCCCAGTACGGTTCGTTGACTCAACAGCTCAATCAGGCAAGGCTAGCATCGCTATCGAGCCGACTGGGCGGTACGACTATCTGGCGTATCAGACTGATAACAAGCTGACCATTAGTATCAAGCCTCTCACCGAAGATGAGGCAGATAAGCGCAAAGCAGATCGTTTTGCCTATTCGGGTGAAAAACTCTCGCTCAACTTTCAGGATATTGACGTCCGCTCCGTGTTGCAGCTGATCGCCGACTTCACTGATCTGAACCTGGTGGCGAGCGACACAGTCAGCGGCAATATCACTTTGCGTCTGCAGAACGTGCCATGGGATCAGGCGCTGGATCTGGTGCTGAAGACCAAGGGGCTGGATAAACGTCAGGTCGGAAACGTGCTGCTGGTGGCGCCTGCTGACGAAATCGCTGCGCGCGAGCGCCAGGAGCTGGAATCGCAACGCCAGATCGCTGAGCTCGCGCCGCTGCGTCGGGAAGTCGTTCAGGTTAATTACGCCAAGGCGGCCGATATTGCGCGGTTGTTCCAGTCGGTGACCAATACGCAAGGGCAGACCGACGAGCGCGGCTCTATGGCTGTTGATGATCGGACGAACAATATCATCGCCTATCAGACCCAGGAGCGGCTGGATGAGCTGCGGCGCATAGTGGCGCAGTTAGACATTCCAGTAAGGCAGGTAATGATTGAAGCTCGTATCGTTGAGGCTAACGTCGACTACGACAAGGCGCTTGGGGTACGGTGGGGCGGAACGCAGCTGTTCGCAAACGGGCGTGGTGCGGTTTACGGTAACGATGACCTCGGTGACGAGGGTGGAAACTCCGGTGACGAAAGCAGCGGTAATTTTCCTTTCGTCGACATGGGTGTGACCAATCGCACGGCTGGGATCGGTATCGGATACATAACCGATAATCTTATCCTTGATCTTGAGCTGTCCGCGATGGAAAAGTCGGGCAATGGGGAGGTTGTATCCCAGCCAAAGGTCATGACGGCCGACAAGGAAACAGCGAAAATCCTGAAAGGCTCGGAAATCCCATATCAGGAGGCAAGTTCCAGTGGTGCTACGTCGACTACGTTCGTAGAGGCGGCGCTTTCGCTAGAGGTTACCCCTCAGATCACTCCCGACAACCGAATCATCATGGAGGTGAAGGTCACCAAGGATGAGCCCGATTTTGCCAACGATGTGAACGGCACTCCTACGATTCGTAAGAACGAGGTGAACGCCAAGATCCTGGTCAATGATGGCGAGACGGTGGTGATTGGCGGGGTTTTCTCTAACACCCAGAGTCGTTCCGTTGACAAGGTTCCTTTCCTTGGCGATCTGCCTTATCTTGGCCGCCTGTTCCGGAGAGACATTGTGGCTGACTCGAAATCCGAGCTGCTGATCTTCCTCACTCCCAAGATTCTCAATCATCAGGCTGTCGCTGTGAGTCGTTGACGTCGTTGAAGAACATCATTCTCATAGGCCCGATGGGTGCTGGAAAAAGCACCATCGGGCGTTTGCTTGCCAAAGAGCTGCGTCTGCCGTTCAAGGACTCCGACAAGGAGATCGAGCAGCGGACCGGGGCCAGCATCCCGCTGATATTTGATGTCGAAGGGGAGGCAGGCTTCCGTGAGCGTGAGCGAGCGGCTATTGCAGAACTTTGTCAGCTTGAGGGTGTGGTGCTTGCCACGGGTGGTGGTGCGGTGTTGCGGGACGAGAATCGGCAGGCGCTTCGTGCGGGCGGTCGGGTCATATATCTCTGTACGTCGGTTGATCAGCAACTCGAGCGTACCTCGCGCGATCGCAATCGGCCGTTGTTGCAAGCTGACGATCCTCGCAGCGTGCTGACTGCTTTGATGGCCGTTCGCGATCCTTTATATCGATCCATTGCGGACATCATCATCGAGACCGACGAGCGCCCGCCGAGGCTTGTGGTTATGGAAATTCTCGATCGGCTTGCGTCACTACCGCCCCGTGAAAGCCAGGATGAAACTGCGCTATCCTAGCCCCCTTTATTCTTGGGGGCCCCATGCACACTCTTCAGGTCGATCTCGGCGAGCGTAGCTATCCCATCCATATTGGCGAAAGGTTGCTGGATCGCCCGGAGCTATTCAGCGACAAGATTCGCGGTCGGCAGGTCGCCATTGTCACTAATGAGACGGTTGCGCCGCTGTATCTCGACCGTTTGACTCGCACTCTTTCCAATCACGCTGTCACTCCAGTGATTCTCCCTGACGGAGAAGAGCACAAGAACTGGCAGACCCTCCAGCTCATCTTCGACGCTCTGCTCGGGGCGAGGCATGACCGCAACACCACGATCATTGCGCTGGGTGGTGGCGTGGTCGGCGACATGGCTGGTTACGCGGCGGCCAGCTATCAACGTGGCGTCGACTTCATTCAAGTGCCCACTACGTTGTTATCGCAGGTGGACTCTTCGGTCGGTGGTAAGACCGGCATCAACCATCCGCTGGGCAAGAACATGATCGGTGCGTTCTACCAGCCCCGTGCGGTTGTTATCGATACAACCACGCTGGCGACGCTGCCTGCGCGCGAGTTGTCGGCAGGGCTGGCCGAAGTGATCAAGTACGGATTGATCTGCGACGAGCCGTTTCTTGGCTGGCTCGAAACCAATATCGACCTGATTCGAGCGCTTGATTCCGCGGCGCTGACTGAGGCTATCCAGCGTTCCTGTGCCGCCAAAGCGAAGGTGGTCAATGCCGATGAGCGCGAATCCGGGGTGCGAGCCATCCTGAACCTGGGTCACACTTTTGGTCACGCGATCGAAACTCACATGGGCTATGGCGTATGGCTGCATGGTGAGGCCGTCGCGGCGGGAACCGTGATGGCATTGGAGATGTCATGTCAGCTTGGCTGGATAGGAGAGGCAGAACGCGATCGCGCTATCCGGTTACTGCAGCGCGCGGCGCTGCCCGTCGTTCCGCCGGCGCAAATGCGGCCGCAGGACTTCCTCGAGCACATGGCCGTCGACAAGAAGGTGCTGGATGGCCGGCTGCGTCTTGTTCTGCTGCGACAACTCGGCGAGGCGGTTGTGACCGGTGACTTCCCGCGCGATGTGCTAGAGACGACCTTGAATGCCAATTACGGCGCAATGACGGAACCTTTGGGAGCATAAGAAGATTTCCATGACCAGTTTGTCTGCGGACGACGCGTTTCTGAATCACTATGGCTTCAGCCATGATCCCTTCGCTGCTCGTGTTCCGGGCTTCAAGTTCTTCCCTGCGCAGCGCAAACCGGTGCTTGGGCAGCTTCATCATCTTGCTCGGTATAGCCAGTTACTGCTGCTGGTAACCGGGCCGGAAGGCAGTGGCAAAACCCTGCTGCGTCAGGCCTTGGTGGCCAGCAGCAACAAGCAGTCGGTGCAGAGCGTGGTCATCACGCCTCAAGGCACTATGGATGCCAGCGCGTTGCTCTCGCAGATCGCCCAGGCGTTGAGCAGTCCAGCCGCCGACTTCGACGGCATCATGACGCAAGTGACGCAGCTGGCCCTGACTGGCCAGGAAGTCTATCTGCTGGTCGATGACGCCGAGTGTCTGACCGGGGCCGCAGTTGAGACCCTGTTGCGCCTGGCTGCTGGCAGTCCCGAGGCGCGCCCGCACGTATTCCTGTTCGGTGAGCCAGCGCTTGCTGGGCGTCTGGAGGCCTTGAGCGAGGGGGAAGAGCGTTATCACGCCATCGCTTTGCAACCCTATGAAGAAGACGAGACGCGGGAATACCTTGCGCTGCGGCTCGAGGGTGCTGGCAGCGGAATCGAGTGCCTGAATGAGGAGCAGATCGTCCGCGTCCATGAGCAGTCGGGTGGCTGGCCTGGCGCAATCAATCAGATGGCGCGAGACGAGTTGCTTGCTGCAATGCAGAGTCGCCGTGGCAGCCGCAAGACGGGCGGAATTGCCTTTCCGCTGCCTAGACGACACCTGCTGGCAGCTGTCGCGGTGATTGTGGTTGTTGCGGTTGGCTATCTCGCGCTGCGTGGCGGCGACACTCAGGCACCGCTTCCGCCGGCAGTTACCAGTCTGCCCCTCGATAGCTCGTCGGCTGATGGCGCTGCGGGCCAGGATCGACAGACGGCAATCGAGTTCGATGGCGAGGAGCGTCCGCTGTCGTTGCCGTTAGGTGGCGATGCGCAGCCCGTGATCCGTGAGCCGCTCGCGGCGGCCGCCGGGGGTGAGGACGACCGCGAAGCTTCCGTTCGTGGGGCGACTGCACCGATGATGCCTGCACCTGCACCTGCACCTGCACCTGCACCTGCACCGGTCGAGCGTGCTCAGCCGGTTCCTGCACCGCCCGTCGCCGCTCCGACTCCTGCGCTCGCGGCGCCGGTGCGGCCGAATGTCGCGGAGCGCCCCCCGGCGCCAGCCGCCGCACCGGCCAGCTCAGGTCATGGCGCGTGGTATGCGAGCCAGCCGGGAAGCAACTATCTGGTTCAGATCTTGGGTACGCGCGTCGAGAAGAATGCCCAGGCGCTTGTTCAGCAGCATGGTGGTAGCTACCGCTATTTTGCCAAGCAACATGAAGGCAAGCCGCTCTACGTCGTTACCTACGGCAATTTTGCCAATCGAGCGGCTGCCGTCGCGGCGGTCAAGTCGCTGCCCGCTTCGCTGCAGGCTGGCAAGCCATGGGTGCGGAGTCTTGCAAGTGTTCAGCAGGAAATGACGCAGTCTCGATAAAAAACGCCCCAAAAAAGTGCGCAATGCACCTTTTTGGGGCTTGCAAAAATAAATTGTGCCGATCTAGCGGGCTTTGTAAACTGCTCCCCCTTTTGCCCACGTGAATGACGGGGTGAGTCGCTGCGCCGTCAATAAGGGGTTGATTTACAACGCATTTAGCTGGTGGAGTGCCTATGAGAGCAGGTCTGTTTCGTCCTGAAGAGTTCAAGGATAACTGCGGCTTCGGTCTGATTGCCCACATGCAGGGCGAGGCAAGCCATCACCTTCTAAAGACTGCCATTCAGTCCCTGACCTGCATGACTCACCGTGGCGGCATCAACGCCGATGGCAAAACCGGTGACGGCTGCGGTTTGCTGATGCAGAAGCCGGATGCCTTCCTGCGCGCCAAAGCGCTTGAGCATTTTGGCACCGAGCTGCCGGCGCAGTACGCCGTCGGGATGATTTTCCTCGATCCTGACGCCAGCAAGGCTGATCGTGCTCGGGCTCGTCTGAGCGAAGAAATCGCCGCACAGGGCTTGGCCCTTGTTGGCTGGCGCGAAGTGCCGGTCGATACCAGCGTGCTGGGCCAGCTTGCGCTCGAGCGGTTGCCACGGATCGAGCAGGTATTCGTTTCCGGTGAAGGCCTGGAAGAGCGAGAGTTCGGCATCAAGCTGTTCTTCGCCCGCCGCCGTGCCGAAGTCGCACTGGCCGACGACAGCGCCTTTTACGTCTGCAGCCTCTCCGACAAAGACATCATCTACAAAGGCCTGATGATGCCGGCCGACCTGGCCCAGTTTTACCCGGATCTGGGTGACGAGCGCCTCGCGACTGCTATCTGCGTGTTTCACCAGCGTTTCTCCACCAACACCATGCCGCAGTGGCGGCTGGCTCAGCCGTTCCGCTTTCTTGCCCACAACGGCGAAATCAACACCATCACCGGTAACCGCAACTGGGCCCAGGCGCGTCGCCTGAAATTCGCCAACGAGTTGCTGCCCGACCTCGAGAGCCTGTCGCCGCTGATCAACCGCACCGGCTCCGACTCCTCGAGCATGGACAACATGCTTGAACTCTTGGTCACCGGCGGAATGGATCTGTTCCGCGGTCTGCGCATGATCATTCCGCCGGCCTGGCAAAACGTCGAAACCATGGACCCCGATCTTCGGGCGTTCTACGAGTTCAACTCCATGCACATGGAGCCTTGGGATGGCCCGGCTGGCGTGGTGTTGACCGATGGCCGCCATGCGGTCTGCCTGCTCGATCGCAACGGCCTGCGTCCGGCACGTTGGGTGACCACCAAGAATGGCTATATCACCCTCGCGTCCGAAGTTGGCGTCTGGGACTACAAACCCGAGGACGTTCTCGCCAAGGGCCGCGTCGGCCCAGGCCAGATCCTTGCCGTCGATACCCTCACTGGCAAGGTGCTGCACACCGACGACATCGACAATCATTTGAAGGCGCAGCAGCCCTATAAGAAGTGGCTGCGCCAGAACGCGTTGCGCATCCAGTCGACCCTGGATGACAACGACCACGGTTCGGCCTTCTACGATGCCGACCAGCTCAAGCAGTACATGAAGATGTACCAGGTTACCTTCGAGGAGCGTGACCAGGTGCTGCGCCCGCTGGCCGAGCAGGGCCAGGAAGCGGTCGGCTCGATGGGCGACGATACGCCCATGGCGGTGCTGTCGCGCCGCGTGCGTTCGCCCTACGACTACTTCCGTCAGCAGTTCGCGCAGGTTACCAACCCGCCGATCGACCCGCTGCGCGAAGCCATCGTGATGTCGCTGGAAACCTGTCTGGGTGCCGAGCGCAATGTCTTCGAGGAAACCGCCGAGCACGCCAACCGGGCGATCCTGACCACTCCGGTGATCTCGCCAGCGAAGTGGCGCACGATCATGAACCTGGAGCGCCCGGGCTTCGAGCGCCTGGTCATCGACCTGAACTACGACGAGAGCATCGGTCTCGAAGCGGCGATTCGCAATATTGCCGATCAGGCCGAGGAAGCCGTACGCGGCGGCAAGGTCCTGCTGGTACTCAGTGACCGTCATATCGGCCCGGGCAAGCTGCCGGTGCATGCTTCGCTGGCCGTGGGCGCAGTTCACCACCGTCTGGTCGACACCGGCCTGCGCTGCAGCTGCAACATCCTGGTGGAAACCGCCACCGCACGCGACCCGCATCATTTCGCGGTCTTGATCGGCTTTGGTGCCACGGCGGTGTACCCGTTCCTTGCCTACGAGGTGCTGGGTGACCTGATCCGCACCGGCGAAGTGCTGGGCGATCTCTACGAAGTGTTCAAGCACTATCGCAAGGGCATCTCCAAGGGGCTGATGAAAATCATCTCCAAGATGGGCATCTCGACCATCGCGTCCTACCGTGGCGCGCAACTGTTCGAGGCCGTTGGTCTGTCCGATGAGATCGTCGAGCTCAGCTTCCGTGGCGTCGCCAGCCGTATCAAGGGGGCTCGCTTCGAGGATCTCGAGGCCGAACAGAAGGCGCTCGCCGCCGAGGCCTGGAGCAGCCGCAAGCCGATCCAGCAGGGTGGCCTGTTGAAGTTCGTCTACGGCGGTGAGTACCACGCCTACAACCCCGATGTGGTCAGCGCACTGCAGATGGCGGTGCAGAGCGGCGATTACAGCCGCTTCAAGGAGTACACCGCGCTGGTCGACCAGCGCCCGGTGGCGATGCTGCGCGACCTGCTCAAGGTCAAGCTGGCCGATCAGCCACTGGCGCTGGAAGAGGTCGAGCCGCTGGATGCGATCCTCAAGCGTTTCGACTCCGCTGGTATCTCGCTCGGCGCCTTGTCGCCGGAGGCCCACGAAGCGATCGCCGCGGCGATGAATCGCATCGGTGCGCGTTCGAACTCCGGTGAGGGTGGCGAAGATCCGGCCCGCTACGGCACCGAGCGCAGCTCGAAGATCAAGCAGGTCGCGACCGGTCGTTTCGGTGTCACGCCGGAATACCTGGTCAACGCCGAAGTGCTGCAGATCAAGGTCGCCCAGGGCGCCAAGCCCGGTGAAGGCGGCCAGCTGCCCGGTGGCAAGGTCAACGGTCTGATCGCGCGGCTGCGTTACGCCGTGCCGGGGGTGACGCTGATCTCCCCGCCGCCACACCATGACATCTACTCCATCGAGGATCTGGCGCAGCTGATCTTCGACCTCAAGCAGGTCAACCCGCAGGCGCTGGTGTCGGTCAAGCTGGTGGCCGAGCCGGGCGTCGGCACCATCGCCGCCGGCGTGGCCAAGGCCTATGCCGACCTGATTACCATTTCCGGCTACGACGGCGGTACCGGCGCTTCGCCGTTGACCTCGATCCGCTACGCCGGTTCGCCGTGGGAGCTCGGTCTCGCCGAAACCCACCAGACCCTGCGCGGCAATGACCTGCGTGGCAAGGTCCGGGTGCAGACCGATGGTGGTTTGAAGACCGGTCTGGATGTGATCAAGGCTGCGATCCTTGGCGCCGAAAGCTTCGGCTTCGGTACTGCGCCGATGATCGCGCTGGGCTGCAAGTACCTGCGCATCTGCCACCTGAACAACTGTGCCACCGGCGTCGCCACCCAGAACGAGCAGCTGCGCAAGGATCACTTCATCGGCACCGTCGACATGGTGGTCAACTTCTTCCAGTTCGTTGCCGAAGAAACCCGCGAGTGGCTGGCCAAGCTGGGCGTGCGCAGCCTCGGCGAGCTGATCGGTCGGACCGACCTGCTCGAGCTGCTGCCAGGTGAAACGGCGAAGCAGAACAGTCTGGATCTTTCGCCGCTACTTGGTGGCAGCAATATCCCGGCCGACAAGCCGCAGTTCTGCCAGGTGGAAAAGAACCCGCCGTTCGACCAAGGGCTGCTGGCCGAAGAAATGGTCAAGTTGGCCAAGGCCGCCATCGATACCAAGAGCGGTGGCGAGTTCGAGCTGGAGATCTGCAACTGTGACCGTTCCATCGGTGCCCGTGTGTCCGGCGAGATCGCTCGTCAACATGGCAACCAAGGCATGGCTGGCGCGCCGATCACCTTCCGCTTCAAGGGAACGGCTGGCCAGAGCTTCGGCGTCTGGAACGCCGGCGGCCTCAACCTGTATCTGGAAGGCGACGCCAACGATTACGTCGGCAAAGGCATGACCGGCGGCAAGCTGGTCGTCACGCCGCCGCAGGGCGCGGCCTACCGCTCGCAGGATTCGGCGATCATCGGTAACACCTGTCTATATGGCGCCACTGGCGGCAAACTGTTCGCCGCCGGCACCGCAGGTGAGCGGTTTGCGGTGCGCAACTCCGGCGCCCATGCGGTCGTCGAGGGCACGGGCGATCATTGCTGCGAGTACATGACTGGCGGCTTTGTCTGCGTGCTGGGCAAGACCGGGCACAACTTTGGCTCGGGCATGACCGGTGGTTTCGCCTATGTGCTGGACATGGACAACAGTTTCGTCGATCGGGTGAACAACGAGCTGGTCAACCTGCAGCGCATCACCGGTGAGGCAATGGAAGCCTATCGCAGCCATCTGCAGGATGTGCTGCGCGAATATGTTGCTGAAACCGCGAGTGAGTGGGGGGCTGAACTGCTGGATAATCTCGACGACTACCTGCGTCGGTTCTGGCTGGTCAAGCCCAAGGCGGCCAACCTGGCCTCGCTGCTGTCGAGCACCCGGGCCAACCCGCAATAACAAGAAGCCGCTTCAGGCGGCGGCCCCAGCCCTGGCGGGGCCGCCGCTTACCCTGATTGTCTTGCGGCCGTATGTATTGCCTACGGCTGCTGTTGAGAGGTTTTGAAATGACTGAACGTCTGAATAACGACTTCCAGTTCATCGAGGTCGGGCGCAAGGATCCGAAGAAGAAGCTGCTGCGCCAGCGCAAGAAGGAGTTCGTCGAGATTTACGAACCCTTCAAGCCGCAGCAGGCGTGCGAACAGGCTCATCGCTGCCTGGGTTGCGGTAACCCCTATTGCGAGTGGAAGTGCCCGGTCCACAACTACATTCCCAACTGGCTCAAGCTGGTTTCCGAGGGCAACATCCTCGCCGCTGCCGAGCTGGCGCACCAGACCAACACCCTGCCGGAAGTCTGCGGTCGCGTCTGCCCGCAGGACCGTCTCTGCGAGGGCGCCTGCACGCTGAATGACGGCTTTGGCGCAGTGACCATTGGCTCTGTTGAGAAGTACATCGCCGATACCGCCTTCGCGATGGGCTGGCGGCCGGACATGTCCAAGGTCAAGCCGACCGGCAAGAAGGTCGCGATCATCGGTGCTGGCCCGGCGGGCCTGGGTTGTGCCGATATCCTCGTGCGCAACGGCGTAACCCCGGTGGTGTTCGACAAGAACCCCGAGATCGGCGGCCTGCTGACTTTCGGCATCCCCGAATTCAAACTGGAAAAGACTGTACTCAGCCGTCGTCGCGAAATCTTCGGCGGCATGGGCATCGAGTTCCGTCTGAACACCGAAGTGGGCAAGGACATCGCGATCGATCAGCTGCTGGCCGATTACGACGCCGTTTTCATGGGCATGGGCACCTATACCTACATGAAGGGTGGCTTCCCGGGTGAGGACCTGCCGGGCGTCTACGACGCGCTGGATTTCCTCATCGCCAACGTCAACCGCAACCTTGGCTTCGAGAAGTCCGCCGAAGACTTCATCGACATGAAGGGCAAGAAGGTCGTGGTACTCGGCGGCGGTGATACCGCGATGGACTGCAACCGCACCTCCATCCGCCAGGGTGCCAAGAGCGTGACCTGCGCCTACCGTCGTGATGCGGCGAACATGCCGGGCTCACGTCGTGAAGTGAAGAATGCTAAGGAGGAGGGCGTGAAGTTCCTCTTCAACCGCCAGCCCATCGCCATCGTCGGCGAAGGCAAAGTGGAAGGTGTGAAGGTGGTCGAGACGCGTCTCGGCGCCCCGGATGCCCGCGGTCGCCGCAGCCCCGAGCCGATTCCGGGTTCCGAGCAGGTGCTGCCGGCCGATGCCGTGGTCATCGCCTTCGGTTTCCGTCCGAGCCCGGCGCCCTGGTTCGAAGCTCAGGGCATTCAGATCGATAACCAGGGTCGCGTTGTTGCACCCGAGCAGGGTAAGTTCAAGCACCAGACCAGCAACCCGAAGATCTTCGCTGGCGGCGACATGGTCCGCGGTTCCGATCTTGTGGTGACGGCGATCTTCGAGGGGCGCCAGGCTGCCGAAGGCATCATGGACTATCTCGGCGTTTGATCCGATGCTGCCGGGTGTCGACAGGCACCCGGCGCGGCCTGATTTGAATCAAGCCCAGAGCTAAATGGCACGGCGCTCGCCGTGCCTTTTTTTTTCCGCTTTGCGACAATGCACGGCACTTTTACGCTGGAACCCTACCATGACTGCCCTGAAGAACGACCGTTTCCTTCGTGCCCTGCTCAAGCAGCCTGTCGACGTCACCCCGGTGTGGATGATGCGCCAAGCCGGCCGCTACCTGCCCGAATACCGGGCCAGCCGCGCCAAGGCCGGTGACTTCATGAGCCTGTGCATGAACCCCGAACTCGCCTGCGAGGTCACCCTGCAGCCGCTGGACCGCTACCCGCTGGATGCGGCGATCCTGTTCTCCGACATCCTTACCGTGCCGGACGCCATGGGCCTGGGTTTGTACTTCGAGACCGGCGAAGGGCCGCGCTTCAAAAAGGTGGTGAGTAGCGTTGCGGACATCGAGGCGCTGCCAATTCCCGATCCTGAGAAGGATCTGGGCTATGTAATGGATGCGGTGCGTACCATCCGCCGCGAACTCAATGGCCGCGTGCCGCTGATCGGTTTCTCCGGCAGCCCCTGGACCCTGGCGACCTACATGGTCGAGGGCGGCTCGTCGAAGGATTTCCGCAAGTCCAAGGCGATGCTCTACGAGAACCCGCAGGCGATGCACGCACTGCTGGACAAGCTGGCGCAGTCGGTCACCAGCTACCTCAACGGCCAGATTCTCGCCGGCGCCCAGGCGGTGCAGATCTTCGATTCCTGGGGTGGCAGCCTGTCGGCGGCGGCCTATCAGGAGTTCTCCCTGGCCTACATGCGCAAGATCGTCGACGGTCTGATTCGTGAGCATGACGGCCGCCGCGTGCCGGTCATCATGTTCACCAAGGGTGGTGGCCTCTGGCTGGAATCGATGGCCGACTCGGGCGTCGAGGCGCTGGGCCTGGACTGGACCTGTGATATCGGCGAGGCGCGTCGCCGTGTCGGTGACAAGGTGGCGCTGCAGGGCAACATGGACCCAAGTGTGCTCTATGCCAAGCCTGACGCCATCCGCGCCGAGGTGGGGCGCATCCTGGCCAGCTTCGGTCATGGCAATGGCCACGTGTTCAACCTGGGCCACGGCATCACGCCGGAAGTCGATCCAGCCCATGCCGGCGCCTTTATCGAGTCGGTGCACGAACTGTCGGCGCGATACCACGGCTGACTGTTCACCCGCTGGATGCAAACGCCCCGCAGCAGCGGGGCGTTTTGCGTTAGGGGCTCAGTGCACCGTCTGCGGCTCCGGCAACGGACGAAGACGCGCCAAGTGCAGCGCCACGGCGAAGGCGATCAGTAGCAGCGAGGCGATGAACAGGCCGACGCCATCCCAGCCGGCGGCATGCCAGAACACACCGCCCAGCGTTCCGGCGATGCTGGACCCCAGGTAGTAGCTGAACAGATAGAGCGAAGAGGCCTGGCCGCGCGCCTGCCGGGCTCGGCGGCCAATCCAGCTGCTGGCGACCGAATGGGCGCCGAAGAAGCCGAAGGTGAACAGCAGCATGCCCAGCAGAACCAGCGGCAGCCGGTCGAACAGGGTCAGGCCTACGCCTGCCAGCATCAGGGCGATCACCAGCCAGAATACCCGGCGCCGGCCGAAGCGGTCGGCCAGTGCGCCAACCTGAGCCGAGCTGTAGATGCCGGACAGATAGAGCACTGCCAGCAGGCCGATCATGGTCTGGCTAAGGTGGAACGGCTCGGCGATCAGCCGATAGCCGATGTAGTTGTACAGCGTGACGAAGCTGCCCATCAGCAGGAAGCCCTGCAGGAACAGCCAGGGCAGTCCGGCATCGCGGAAGTGCAGGCTGTAGCCTTGCAACAGTCCCTGCAGGCGCAGCGGCCGCGGGCGGAAGTGCCGCGATTCCGGAAGAAAGCGCCAGAGCAGCAGCGCTGCCAGCAGCGCCAGACCACCCATCAGCCCCAGCACGCTGTGCCAGGACAGATAGTCCACCAGCACCCCGCTGAGCAGCCGTCCGCTCATGCCGCCGATGGCATTGCCGCCGATATACAGCCCCATCGCCAGGCCCAGGTGGTGTGGATGGATTTCCTCGCTCAGGTAGGTCATGGCGACGGCCGCCACCCCGCTGAGTGCCAAACCGACCAGTGCGCGCATCAGCAGCACGCCGTGCCAGCTGGGCGCCAGCGCACTGCCGACGGTGAACACGGCGGCGGCGAGCAGGGAGACGACCAGTACCTGCTTGCGGCCGATAGCATCGGAGATCGGCCCGGTGATCAGCAATCCGACAGCCAGGGTCAGCGTCGAGAGCGATAGGATCAGGCTGCTCTGAGCTGCGTTGATGCCGAACGCCTGCGACAGCATGGGCATCATCGGCTGTACGCAGTAGAGCAGGGCGAAGGTGGCGAAGCCGCCGGCGAACAGGGCCAGGGCGGTGCGCGCGAAGCGCGGCGTGCCTTTCTCGGTATGGCTGATGGGCGCGCAAGGCGCGGGTGTCGCTGCTGGCGCGTCGCTGGCGCTCTGGGTACTGCTCACGATGATGACCTCTATCCGTTTCGCTTTTTTCCGGCCAAAAGCGGCCCGTTACGCCTGTGATCGCATTTTTTGATCGGAGGCGCGGATGTGCTGTTGTTTGGCTTTATGGGCGAAAGGATAGGAAGCTTTGTTTAAGCTTTCCAATATATTATTCGACCTGAATGATATGTTTTTCGACTCATAAGGAGGCTTGATGGAGCTGCGTCATCTGCGCTACTTCGTGGCGGTCGCCGAGGAGCTTCACTTCGGCCGCGCCGCCGAGCAGCTGCGCATCTCTCAGCCGCCGTTGAGCCAGCAGATCCAGGCGTTGGAACAGGAACTAGGCGTGCGGCTGTTCGATCGGACCAACCGGCGGGTGGCGCTGACCGACGCGGGGCGGCTGTTTCTCGAGGAAACCCGGCGCACGCTCGCGCAGGTCGACAAGTCGGTGGACGTGGCGCGGCGCGCCGAGCAGGGCGAGATTGGCGAGCTCAAGGTGGGGTTCACCTCATCGGCACCGTTCACCTCGATTCTGCCGCGGGCGATCCTGGCCTTCCGCCGCACCTTTCCAGCGGTGCATCTGGATTTGCAGGAGATGACCAGCAAGCAGGTGGTCGATGCCGTGCAGGACGAGACGCTGCAGGTCGGCATGATTCGCCCCTTTGCGTTGCCGGCTGGCCTGCAGACGGTTGAGCTGTTCAGCGAGCCCCTGGTCGCGCTGATGCATGCGGGACACCGGCTGGCGGATGCCGGGGACGAAGGACTGACATTGGCCGATCTGGCCGACGAGCCCTTCGTGTTCTTCCCGCGCAGCTACGGTACGGGCCTGTACGACCAGCTGCTCAGCCTGGCGCGTCGCGCGGGTTTCAATCCACGCATCGCCCAGGAAGCGAACGAGGCGCTGACCATCATCGGCCTGGTCGCCGCCGGGCTCGGGGTTTCGGTGCTGCCGGCGTCGTTCCAGCGCATCCGCATCGACGGTGTGCGCTTTCGCACCCTGCTGGACAAGGATGCGACCACCGCCGTCTGGCTGGTCAAGCGCCGGCAGGAGCAGTCACCGCTGGCACAGGCCTTCATGGAGCTGGTGACGAGCGAGGCGTCGGCGCAGCGCTGATGCTCACGCTCAGGGCTGCTTGTAGTGGCCGGGTGTATCGCCTTTCTCGTGCTTGTGCACGCGGGTGACGCGGATGTCGGTGATGCCCATGACTTCGGCCTGCTCCAGCAGCTGCGCCTCGTCGGCACCGGCCTTCGGCATCACCAGGCTGTTCTCGGCGTCGGCGTTGTGCAGCTGGATCAGATGACGCGCCGCTTCGCCCTGGGACAGGCTGTCGACATCGGCGTCGTAGGTCTCGGCGCGCGGGTCGTTCTGGTAGATGTAGTTGATTTCGAAGGTGTGCGAGGACTTGCCGAACATGAGGCGCTCCTGTCGAGGTGACTGATGTTCAGTGGACTCGGAGGCCCCGGCAAACGTTCCAGCAGGCGGTCGCCGCGTGGAGCCGATGCCTTGCCCAGCGCATCGGCAGGGGACGCTTACTTGACGTTGGCCAGATCGCCTTTGATCGCGACGCCAGCCATGATGGCACCGGCATGGCATTCGTACTTGGCGCTGTCCTTGTACTCGACATGCTTGTAGTTGCTGGCGATGTTCACCACCGCATTGGCGCCGGCGGCCTTGGCGGCTTGCTGCATGGCGATCAGTGCCGATTGCAGGGCCCAGCTGCAGGCGCCTTCGTCGGTCTTGTTGAAAGCGTTGGTCTTCTTGCTGGTGCTCACGCCGCTGCGCACGACCTTGGCATTGCCCGGCGTCTTGCCGGCCAGGTAGAACTTGACGCTGCCATCCAGGCGGCCGGCCTGGGTGGCTTCAGCCACCACGGCGTCGAAGGGTAGGTAGTGGGTGGTGTCACGGGCCTGGCTGATGCCGGGTAGCATCAGAAGCGCCAGCGCTGCGCCTATCCATGCGGTTGTTTTCATCGGCTTTTTCCTTGCGGTTGGTGGGTGAAGCGCTAGGCCCAGCGACGGAAGATCAGCGAGGTGTTGATCCCGCCAAAGGCGAAATTGTTGTTCATCACGTACTCGTGCTGCATGGCACGCGGCGCATCCCGCAGGTAGTCGAGATCGCCACAGCGCCGGTCGACCTCGTCCAGGTTGAGCGTGTGGATATAGCGGTCGCGGTTCATCATCTCGATGCTGAACCAGGATTCCAGGGCACCGCACGCGCCCAGGGTGTGGCCGAGAAAGGATTTCTGCGAGCTGATCGGCATGCCGCTGCCGAACAATGCCTGGGTCGCCTGGGTTTCGGCGATGTCGCCCTGCTCGGTGGCGGTGCCATGACCGTTGACGTAGCCGATGGCCGCCGGTGCGAGGCCGGCATCTTCCAGGGCCAGCTCCATGGCCCGGCGCATGGTCAGCTGCTCGGGCTTGGTCGCGTGCTGGCCGTCGGCATTGCTGCCGAAGCCGACCAGCTCGGCATGAATCGTCGCGCCGCGCGCCAGTGCGTGTTCCAGCTCCTCGAGCACCAGCATGCCGGCGCCTTCGCCGATCACCAGGCCATCACGTCCGCTGTCGTAGGGGCGCGGCGAGGTATGCGGTGCGTCGTTCTTCAGGCTGGTGGCGTAGAGCGCATCGAAGACCATGGCCTCGGTGGCGCACAGCTCCTCCGCACCGCCGGCCAGCATCAGTGGCAGGCGGCCGAACTTGATCGCCTCGTAGGCGTAGCCGATGCCCTGGCTGCCGCTGGTACAGGCGCTGGAGGTGGGGATCACCCGGCCAGTGAGGCCGAAGAAGATGCTGACATTGGCCGCCGTGGTGTGCGGCATCATGCGGATGTAGGAGTTGGCGTTCAGCCCGTCGGCCACTGAATTCAGCAGCATGTTGCCGAAGGCCTTGATCTCCTCGGTACTGCCGGTGGAGGAACCGCAGGCGACACCCATGCGACCATCGCGGATCGAAGCATCGTCTAGCAGGCCGGCATCGGCCAGTGCCCGCTCGGCAGCCCGCACCGACAGCCGCGACACGCGGCCCATGCTGCGCAGCTGTTTGCGCGTCCAGTGCGTCGGCACGGCGAAATCATCCACAGGACCCGCCAGGCGGGTGTTCAGCTCGGTGAAGCGATCCCATTCATGCATACGGCGAATACCGCTGCGGTTGGCGCTGAAATTGGCCTCGATGCTTGCCCAGTCGCTGCCCAGCGAGGTAATGCCGGCCATGCCGGTGACGACTACACGTCTGCCGCTCATCAGCACAGCCCTCCGTTGACGGCGATGACCTGCCGGGTGATGTACGCCGCCTCGGCGGACATGAGGAAATTAACCGCACCGGCGACCTCTTCCGGCGTGCCCATGCGCTGTGCCGGAACCATCTTCAGCATTTCTTCGATAGGCAGTTCGGCGTCGAGCATCTCGGTATCGATCAACCCCGGCGCAACGCAGTTGACGGTGATTCTGCGCTTGCCCAGCTCCACCGCCAGCGCTTTCGCGGCGCCGATGACGCCGGCCTTGGACGCGCTGTAGTTGACCTGGCCGCGGTTGCCGATCAGGCCGGATACGGAGGTGATGCAGACGATTCGCCCCGGCTGGCGACGGCGAATCATCGGCATGGTCAGGGGGTGCAGCACGTTATAGAAGCCGTCCAGGTTGGTGCGCAGCACCTGGTCCCAGTCGTCGTCGCTCAGCGCCGGGAAGGCACCGTCGCGGGTCAGACCAGCGTTGCAGACCACGCCGTAATAGGCGCCATGGGTTTCGACATCGGCTTCCAACTCGTGACGGCAGGCGACACGGTCGGCGATGTCGAACTGCAGGATGCGTGCGCTGCGACCCATCCCCTGTATTTCGGCCTGGACCGCTTCGGCCTGGTCGCGGCGTGAGCGGCAGTGCAGCACGATGTCATGGCCGGCACGGGCCAGGCGCAGCGCGATGGCGCGGCCAATGCCGCGGCTGGAGCCGGTGACGAGGACGGTTTCACTCATGGGGCAGACTCTTGTAGGTAGCTCGCCACTTCGGGCGGGCGGAACACGTTCAGACGCGCTTCGGCATGGATGCCGGGGCCGTCGAGATGACATTCGAAGACGCCCATGCCGTTGTCGTCCTGCAGCGACCGGGTGGCACGGACGCGTAGCCGGGCGCCGACCGGGAAGGTTTCGACATTGCACTGGTAGTTGCGCGTACCGAGCAGGAAGCCGAGGGCGACCGGCTCGCCGGCCTGGCGTGCATGGCAGCCGGCGAAGGCGGCGACGCTCTGCGCCATGATCTCGACACCGACCCAGGCCGGCAGGCTGCCGTCGGCCGCGCTGAGCAGGCCGTCGGCGCGTACCAGCAGGTGAGTGTCCACGCAGTCTTCATCGAAGCGCTCGACAGCGTCGAGCAGAATCATGTCGCCGGCATGGGGTAGCAGTTCGGCGAGGGGCCAATCGATCACGGCGCGTCTCCCAGGATCAGGCTGATATTGTTGCCACCGAAGGCGAAGGAGTTGCTCATCAGCCGTCGCGGCGCGGCTCTATCCATCCGCAGCTCGGCCGTGACCAGGCGCAGCGGCGGCAGGTCCGGGTCCGGCTGGCCGTCCCAGCGGTGCGGTGGCAGCTGCCGGTCGGCGTTGAAGCGCGACAGCGCCAGCCAGCAGAATGCCGCCTCCAGCGCGCCGGCGGCGCCGAGGGTATGGCCGGTCAGCGGCTTGCTCGAAGAACAGGCGACACCCTGAGGAAACAGCGTGGCGACGGCCAGGCTTTCCATGGCGTCGTTGTGCGCGGTGGCGGTGCCGTGCAGGTTGAGGTAATCGATCTCTTCCGGTGTGCAGCCGGCAGTGGCCAGCGCCTGGCGCATGGCGGCCAGCGCGCCGCGACCTTGTGGTTCGGGGGCGGAGATATGGTAGGCATCGGAGCTCGCGCCGCCGCCAAGCAGGGCGATGGCGCCCTCACCGGGCTCGCGGGTCATCAGAAACAGCGCCGCCGCCTCCCCGATGTTGATGCCGTTGCGGTTGCGCGAGAAGGGATTGCACAGCGACTCGCTGGTGGCCTCCAGCGCGGTGAAGCCTTGCAAGGTCAGGTCGCTCAGGCTGTCGACACCGCCGCAGAGCACCGCATCGCAAATGCCGGCGTCGAGCAGACGTTTGGCGCTGAGCAGGGCGCGGGCGCTGGAAGTGCAGGCGGTGGAGATGGCATAGCAGGGGCCGGCCAGTTGCAGCCATTCGCCGAGAAAACTCGCCGGCGCCGCCAGTTCCTGGTGCCCGTAGTGATAGCCGGGTGGAAAGGCGCCGTTTTGCAGCAGGCCGGCGATACCTTGCGCGGCTTCCTGGATGCCGGTGGTACTGGTGCCCAGGACCACGCCGATACGACTCTGGCCGTAACGGGCGATTGCCGTACGGATATCCCTTTCGATTTCCTGCGCGGCAGCCAGCAACAGCTGGTTGTTGCGGGTCGCATGACGTGGATCGTCGCCGGGCAATGCCGGCAGTGCGCAGCGGACCGCGCCCACCGGCAAGCGTCGACCGGCCACCGGCTGCGGATGGGGCTGCATGCCGGAGGTGTCGCCGGCGAACAGGCGTCCGGCTACCTCGGCCTTGCCGCTGCCGAGCGCGCAGATCACGCCAAGGGCGTCGAGGTAGGCGGTCATCGTTGGCTTCCGGTCGAGTCGGGCAAGGGGGCGACACGATAGGTCAGCCCCGGCGCCACGTCGAGTTCGAAGCTCTGTGCGGATCCATAGTGCACCTGCCAGCGCAGGCCGTCGCCCTGGCGCAGCCGGCGCTCGCCCGCGCCGGGCTGTTCGGCCGCGGTGCCATACAGCTCGGCCAGCTGGTCGCGGTCGGTCAGGGCGAACAGCAGGGCGGCGAACAGCTCGCGCGCCTCCGGATTGGGTCGCAGCAGCCCGTCGGCGTGCCAGGCGCCGTTGTGCAACTGCTGGCGCGCCAGCGGAATGCCCAGCGGGTCGAGCAGCGACCAGCGCAGCGACGTCCCTTCGCGCTGGATCACCAGCAGCCAGTCGGCTGGCTCGCTGCCCCGGCGCTGCACATGCAGCTGCAGCGGAACATCCAGCGCTAGCGTGGTTACCGGCAGCGGTGCGCGCGCCGCGCAGCCCGCCAGCAGCACGAAGCACAGGCCGAGCAGCAGTCGCCTCATTGCAATCCGCTCACGCGTCGGCACCGGCCGAGCAGAGTTCGGCCAGTACGCGCAGACGGCGTTTGGGTTCGGCGACATAGGGGTTCTTTTCGTCCCAGGCATAGCCGGCGAGGATCGAGCTGATCATCCGGCGGATCTCCGGCTGGGCGTGTTCGTAGTAGATCACGTCCTGGAAGCTGCAATCGTACCAACCCTCCACGTAGGTCCGGAAGGTATCGACGCCGCGCTTGAGCGGCGCGGCGAACTCGCGCTCCCAGTCCACTGTTTCACCGCTCAGCTGGCGATGCAGCACGGCGGCGGCCATGTGCGCCGAGCGCATGGCGATGGTCACGCCGGAGGAGAACACCGGGTCGAGGAACTCGGCGGCGTTGCCCAGCAGGGCGAAGCCCGGACCGTGCAAACTCTTGACGTTGGCCGAGTAGCCGCCGATCAGGCGCGCCGGGGTGTCCCATTCGGCGTTCTGCAGAATGCGTTTGAGGTTCGGTGCCTCCTGGACGAATTCGCGCAGGCAGGCATCGAGGTTCACCGGCCGGCCTTCGTAGCGCTCGGCACTGGCGACCACGCCCAGCGAGCAGCGGCCGTTGCTGAACGGGATGGTCCAGTACCAGACATCGCGCAGCTCGGGATGGGTGGTGATGAGGATCTTCTCGCGGTCGAAGCGCGGATCGTCGATGCGGTCCTCGATATGGGTGAAGATCGCCCGGCGCACCGGGAAGCCCGACGGCGCTTCCAGGTCCAGCAGCTGCGGCAGTACCCGGCCATAGCCGCTGGCATCGAGCACGAAGGCGGCATCGACGCGGTATTCGCTGCCATCGGCCCGACGAATCTGCAGCCAGGGCTGCGCGCCGCTGAAATCCGCCGCGGTGACTTCTTCCTCGTAGCGGATTTCCACACCCTGCAGCTCGGCCTGGTCGGCCAGCAGCTTGTCGAAATCGGCGCGCTGGACCTGATAGGTGCTGCCATGGCCGGCGGTGAACTTGTCGCGGAAATCGAATTCCGTGTAGCGCTCGCCCCAGCCGAAGGCCGCGCCGTGCTTGGTCTGGAAGCCCGCCGCGCGCACCGCCTCGAGCATGCCGGCTTCCTCGATGAAGTCCAGGCAGTGCGAAAGCAGGCTCTCGCCGATGGAGAAGCGCGGAAAGCGCTGGCGTTCGATGATCAGCACGTCGTGGCCCTGGCGCTTGAGCAGCGCGCCGGCGATTGCGCCGGACGGGCCGGCTCCGATGATCACGACTTCACGGTGTTGCGTCTCAAGCGGCGCCATACGGCCTCCCTGCCTGTGCTGGTGTGTCTTGCTGATGGATGGCCCAGGGGGCCAGGAAGAAACTGAATGCCAGCCCGAGGCTGACGGTGAGGCCGAAGTTGCTCACTGCCGGCGTGCTGGACACGGCCAGCAGGCCGAACGACAGCCAGGTGGTGGTGGCCGCCAGCAGGGTGCCGACCAGGCTGACCGCGGCGCCGCCGACCTGCTCGCGCATCAGAATGGCGTAATCCACGCCGATCGCGGTGACCAGCAACAGGCCGAACAGGCCGAACAGGGTCAGTGATTGACCGAGCCAGCCGAGGCTGGCCAGGCTCGCCAGGGCGGCCAGCAGCGGCACGGCCAGGCAGCGCAGGGCGCCGCCCGGCCCGAAGGGGATGCAGAGCAGGGCAAAGATCAGCAGGCTGGCGAGCAGCTTGAGTTCGCCGGCCTGCAGCTTGGTCGCGGCAAACAGCTGGTTGAGCCGGGCCGGCTGGTCGACCAGTGTCGTGCCGGGCACGCCTTCGGCGATCTGCTCCAGGGCAGCACCGTCGCGCAGCCCCTGCAGGCTGATCAGCCCGGCGACGCCGTCGTCCGTTTTGCCAAGCCAGAGCGCGCGCCAGGGTTCGCCCAACGGGCCAGTCAGCGCCGCCTCGAGGGTCACCGGTGGTTGTGCCTGCAGGCGCTCGATTTCGGTCCGCAGGGCGTGGACGTCGACGCCAAGCGCCGTTAGCGGCTGGCTGGCGGCGAGCAGTTGCGCCAGGGCGGGGCGCAGGCGGGCCTGTTCGGCAGTCGGTGCAACCAGCTGGCTCAGGGCGAGGTAGCCACCCAGCCGCTGCTCAGTCTGCAGAGCGTCCAGGCGGCGGCTCAGCTCGGCCTGACGCTCGAGCAGGGCGTCGGCATCGGCGGCACGCACGAGGAAATACTGACTGGTGGGCTGGAAGCCGGTGATCGTGCCGATACGCTCGGCTTGCTGTTGCAGTAGTGGCGCGCGGCTGACCCACTGGCGCAGGTCATCCTTGAACGACAGCTGCAGTACGCCGCCGAGACAAAACAGTCCCAGGCCGGCCAGCAGCCAGGGCGTGGCGATGCGCGCCAGTAACGCCTGCCTCAGCTGCAGCCAGCGCTGCGCCCAGCCCAGCGGGTGCGGCCAAGGAGTCAGATGGCCGCTGAACAGCACGGGCAGCAGGCAAGTTGTGCAGAGGAAGGCGCCGAGCAATCCGGCGGCAGAGAACACTGCCACCTGGGTCAGTGCCGGGAAGGGCGTGAAAGCCAGCGCCAGATAGCCGATCAGGTTGGTTAACAGGGCCAGCGCCAGTCCCGGCAGGATCAGACCAAGTGCGCGCCGGCCGTGCCAGGGCTGCAGCGTCCAGCTCTTGGACAGGTAGTGCAGCGGGAAGTCCAGGCTGACGCCGATCAGGCTGGCGCCGAGCACCAGCGTCAGTACGTGCATCTGGCCGAACAGCGCGACGCAGGCGGCCGCCCCCGCCAGCGCACCGACCAGTACCGGCAACGCGGCGAGCAGGATGCGCGGCGTGCGGAACAGCCAGAGCAACAGCAGCAGCGTGGCACCCAGCGACAGGCTGCCGATCAGGCTCGCCTCGGCGCGGGCCGAGCGTTGACCATGGGCGGCATGCAGCACACCGCCGGCAGCGAGCAGTTCGCCGCCGGCGGTTTCGACAGCGCTGCGGGCGGTCTCGACGAGTGCCGCTACCTGTTGCGGCAGGCGCTCGTCGAACGCATCGCCCTGCGCGCGCGCGTGCACGACGGCCCAGCGTTGGCCGGCGTGCTCGGCAATCAGATGGCCATCGCCACCGGTGCGAAGGTTGCCCAGCTGCGGCAACCGTTGCAGGGCCAGGCCGGCGATGCCGAACCAGTCCTGTTCGAGCGGCAGCGGGCTGGCGGCGAACGGGTCGTAGAGGCGCTTGATGCGCTGCTGGACGAACCGCGCGGGATGTTCGATGAGCTGCTGGCGCTCGGTATCGTCGAGTAATCCGAGGGACTGCTCGCGCAGCTGGCGGGCGACCGCCGGCAGATCGGGCTGTACCCGCTCGCGCACCTGGGCGAACAGGCCGCTGCCACGCAGTTCGGCTGCCAGGCTTTCAGTCAGGCGCTGGGCTTCACGCTCGTCGTCATGCCGGATCAGCAGCATCAGGTCGCGCTTGAGCGGCTCCTGCATGCGCTCGGTCGCCAGCTGTTCCAGCACGTCGTGGCTGTCGCTGGGCAGCAGCTGCAGCAGGTTGGCGGTCAGCGGCGGACCATCGCGCCATTGCCAGGCGCTCAGCGCCAGCAGGCCGAGCAGCGCCAGGCAGAACAGCGCGGCCGGCCAGCGCTGGGGCTGCAGCGGCTCAGTCGGCAAGATCGCGCTGCTCGCTGGCCGTGAGAGCGACGTCGGTCTGGCTGTCGAGCAGACGGATCAGCGTGCGATCACCCTGGGCTTCGTGTAGCTCGATCTGAGTCACCGTCTCACCGCCGTGGATCTCGATGTCAGCGAAGATCTGCCTGAGCAGCGCGCCGCGTGGCGTCAGTTGCAACCGCCAGGCCGTGGCTGCACCGCTAAGCTCGAGTTGAAAGTCGCGCTGCAGGGCCCGGGTGTCCCCGCTCAGCACGGCGAGGAACAGCTGATTCTGCCGGGCCGAACCGCCCTGCGGGTCAACCGCCTGCCAGCCATTCTCACTGCGCCGCGCGATCCCCTGAGGCGTGATGCGATAGTCCTGGCGGATCGGCTGTTGCAGCAGCCAGAGCAGGCCGTGGTCGCGGGAGAGGGCGAACTGGCCGTGACTGGTCAGCGGCTGCGGCAGGGCACGGAGATGCTTTTCCTGAATGAAGTCGCCACGTATCACGGCCGGCCCGCTCAGCTGTTCGGCGAGCTGCGGCAGGTCGAAGGGCTGCGCCATGGCGGTGTTGGCAACCATCAGCAGGACGGTGGCGGCCAGCCATTTCTTGAAGGACGGCGTCATGCCAGTGCGCGCTCCACCGCGTCGACGAAGACTCGTGGTGAGGCCAGCAGCATCTCGCGGCTGGCGATCTCCACGGCGACCTGCACGGTGCTGCCGCGGGTCATGCGCTCGCCGGTTTCGGCATCGCGGATCAGGTAGTTGATCTTCAGGCGGTTCTCCCACTCCACCAGGTCGGCGCGTACCACGATGCGCTGGTTGAAGCGGGCGCCGCGCATGTAGCGCAGCTGTACGTCGATGATCGGCCAGGCATAGCCGGCGTCGCGCATCTGCTGATAGTTGTGGCCGATACGCTCGAGCAGCGCACAGCGGGCGACCTCGAAGTACTTGACGTAATGGCCGTGCCAGACCACGTCCATGGAGTCGACGTCGAAGAACGGCACGAGCATCTCGACCTCGGCCTGCAGTACGCCGTCCTTACGCATAAAGCCTCCAGTGCCGGTTGCGGATCTGCGCGAGACACAGGCGCAGTTCGCCTTCCAGCGCGCGGTCTTCGATCAGCGGCGGGAAGGTCTCCGCCAGTTCGCTGTGCATGGCCGCCAGTGGTGCGGGCAGCGGCCGCGCGTCTTCCTGGCGCTGGCGCAGCCAGACGCCCTGCTGGGCGGCGAGCAGCGTGGCCGCGGCGACCTGCTCGCTCAGCTCCAGGCTGCGCAGCGCGTCGCGGGCGGCGATGGTGCCCATGCTCACCTTGTCCTGGTTATGGCATTCGGTGGAGCGCGAGAAGACGCTGGCCGGCATGCTGTTCTTCAGCGCCTCGGCAGTCCAGGCGCTGGTGCCGATCTGCACCGCCTTGAAGCCATGGTTGATCATCGCCGTGGCGGCCGGCGCGCCGGAGAGGTTGCTCGGCAGACCGTGGTTGTAGCGTGTGTCGACCAGCAGGGCGAGCTGGCGGTCGAGCAGGTCGGCGACATTGGCCACCAGATTCTTCAGGCTGTCCATGGCGAAGGCGATATGCCCGCCGTAGAAGTGTCCGCCGTGCAGCACGCGCTCGTTGTCGGCATCGATGATCGGGTTGTCGTTGGCGCTGTTCAGTTCGGTTTCGATGAACTGGCGCAGCAGGCCCAGGCTGTCGGCCAGCACGCCGAGCACATGCGGTGCGCAGCGGATGGAGTAGCGGTCCTGCAATCGATGCAGCGGCGCAGCGGGAGCATCGATTGCCAGGTCCTGACGAATCCAGGCGGCGACCTGGGTCTGACCCGGGTGCGGCTTGGCGGCGAACAGGCGCTCGTCGAAATGCTCCGGGTTGCCCTGCAGGGCGATCACGTTCAGCGCGGTGATACGGGTTGCCAGCTGCAACAGATAATCGGCGCGGGCGTAGGCCAGGCAGGCGAGACCGGTCATTACCGCGGTGCCGTTCATCAGTGCCAGCGCCTCCTTGGGGCGCAGCGTCAACGGCGTCCAGCCTAGCTGGCGGTGAACCTCGGCGGCGCTGCGGCGCTCGCCGCGATACAGCACCTCGCGCTCGCCGGCGAGAGCGGCGGCGACATAGGACAGCGGCGTCAGGTCGCCGCTGGCGCCAACCGAGCCTTCCTCAGGAATCAGCGGCAGCACGTCGTGCTCGAGAAATGCCTGCATGCGTTCCAGCAGCTCGATGCGTACGCCGGACATGCCATGGGTCAGCGAGCGCAGGCGCGCGGCGAGCACCGCGCGGGTGGCCTCGGCCTCCAGCAGCTTGCCCAGGCCGCAGCCGTGAAAGGTGAACAGGTGCTGCGGCAACGCTTCGACCTGATGCAGCGGCACCGCCACCACGCAGGAGTCGCCATAGCCGGTGGTGACACCATAGATCACGCCTTCGCGGTCCAGCAGGGTGTCGAGAAACTGTGCGCCGCGGGCTATGCGGCTGCGAAAGGCCTCGTCCGCCTGCAGCCGTGCCGGCGCTCGGCGCTGCGCCACGGCCAGCACGTCCTCGATGCGCAGAAGGTTTTCGCCAAAGATCACGGGCTCAGTCACGACGCGGGTCCTGTGTGTTCCAGAAGGGATAGAAGTTGAACCATTGCAGGGGCGCCTCCAGGCAGCGCGCGGCGAGGCGGTCGGCGTAGCGCTGCACTGCTTGCGCGATCACCGCGTCGCGGTCGGCGCGGCGCCAGCGGATGCGTTCGGCGAAGGGTTCGAGATGCACATGGAAGTGCTCGTCCTGCTTGAGACAGAACAGCAGATTCACCGGGCACTCCAGCAGGCCGGCGAGCAGCCAGGGGCCCTGGGGAAAAGCTGCCGCCTGACCGAGGAAGTCGGCCATGGCGGTGCGTCCGCCGTGCAGCGGCACCCGATCACCGGCGATGGCCAGCCACTCGCCGCGCTCCAGGCGCTGGGACAGCTGCAGCATGGTCGCCGGGACCAGCTCGCTGACCTGGATCAGCCGCAGGTTGTCGGCGCCGGACTGGTCCAGTAGCCGATTGAACTGCTCGGCGTGACGGGTGTGTACCAGCACGTTCATCCTTACTTCGCCGCCGATCTCGGCCAGTGCCCGGCAGATCTCCAGATTGCCCAGGTGCGAGCCGACCAGCAGCTGACCGCGCGGCCCGGCGAGGCTGGCGTGCAGGTTGGTCGGGTCGTGGATCACCAGGCGTTCCCGCCCGACGCGCCCGCTCCAGACATCCAGCTTGTCCAACAGCGCTTCGGCGAAACTCATGAACTGGCGATAGACCGAGCGCGTGCTCGGCTGCAGTTCGGCGCGACCGCTCCAGCGCGCCAGATAGCCCTGATACTGGCGCGCGCTGTTCCGGGCGCTGCGGCCGAACAGGTAGAAATACAGCACGATCAGATACAGCAGCGGCGCCATGGTGCGCCGACCCAGGACCCGTACCGCCCAGGCGGTCAGGCGCATCAGCGCGAAACTGCCGCGCTCGCGCTGCGCCGCCCAATGCGAGGGCACTGGGGCTTCGCTCATCGTTGCAGACGCCGGGCGAGCAGTTTTGGCGCGCGCAGCAGCATGCCGAAGAACAGCCGGGCATGCATGGCGGAGATCAGTGCGTTGTCCAGCCAGAGGCGGAAGTGCGAGACGCCATCGGCCGGGTAATGCACCCGCGTCGGCAGCCAGACCATCGGCTGCTGCTGCCAGTGCAGGCGCACCAGGATCTCGGTGTCGAAATCCATGCGCCGGCCCAGGCGCACGCGGTCGAGCAACGCCAACGTCGGCTCCAGCGGGTAGACACGGAAGCCGCACATGGAGTCGCGGATCGCCAGCGACAGGGTGTTGATCCAGACCCAGACATGGGTCAGGTAGCGGGCATACAGGCGCCCCTTGGGCACGCTGGCGTCGTATCGCGGATAGCCGCAGATCACCGCGTCCGGCGCCTGGCTGGCGCGGTCGAGGAACAGCTCGACACCGGACAGGTCGTGCTGGCCGTCGGCGTCGACCTGCAGCGCATGGCTGAAGCCCAGTCGCTGCGCCTCGCGCAGGCCGCTGATCACTGCGCCACCCTTGCCCTGATTGCGCGGATGGCGGAGCAGGAAGACGCTTGCCTGCTCCGCCAGCTCGTCGATAACCGCTGCAGCGGCTGGGCAGGAGCCGTCATCCACCAGCACGCAGGGCAGATCCGCCGCGCGCAGTGCGGCGACCACAGCGGGCAGGCTGCGCTCGTGGTTGTAGACCGGAATCACCGCGCAGGGCTTGAACCAGTCGTCTTCGACCGGCGGCGCGAGCATCGCGCTGGTGCACGGCTGGCCCACTACAGGCGGCAGGGGATTCAGCGTGGTCATGGACGAACTCCCAGCAGGATGCGGCCGGACGAGCAGGGCTTGCCGGCGTTGTGATAGGCGAAGTACAGCTTTCCGCGCTCATGATCGAAACGCAGGCTTAGCTCCAGACGATCACCCGGGCGAGCCAGCTGCTGGAATTTCAGCACTTCCATGCCGGCGAAGCGGGGCGGCAAGTCGTTGAACAATTCGCGCGCGAGGTCCATCGCCCATTCGATCTGCACCACGCCCGGCAGCACCGGCGTACGCGGGAAATGGCCGCTGAAGTGCGCCAGGTCCAGCGGCACGCGCAGCTCGATCTGCCAGTGGTCGTTCTGCCACTGCTGCTGCAGGCGCTCCGGTTCGCGCGGGCGCGGCGCCAGCAGCAGGCCGTCGAGTTCGGCCTGGGGCAGTTTGCCTTGGGCATTGCCCGGTAGCTGATGCAGCAGGCGCCAGCGTCGCGGCAGGGCCAATGCTTCGCAGTGGTCGTTCAGATGTTGGCGCAGAGCCTGGGTGACGGCGCGCCGCCCCTGGTTGCGCAGGGCGAATATGCCAGCCTCGCTCAGCGCCACCAACGCGCCGAGATAGGCCCGCTGCTCCTGGATGACGCCCAGGCGCGCCTCGCTGACGAAGGCGTGCTCGGCCAGCGCGCTTTCCAGCATCGGCAGCGAAACGCGCTTCTCTTCCAGCTTGACGATGCGATCCAGCCGGCCACACAGGGCGAAACGGCCATCGGCGTGCAACTTGGCGCCATCGGCGGTCTGTTCAACGTGCCCGCCGGCGAGCCAGGGCGAGGCCACGCGTAGCGCGCCGTGATCGTCCTGGCCGAGCTCGACGCCCGGCAGCGGCTGCCACAGCTCGCCGCCCTGGCGCCAGGCGATGCCGCCGGTTTCCGAACTGCCGTAGATCTCGGTAGGCCACTGGCCAAGGCGCTGTTGCAGCAGCTCCGCGGCTTCGATTGGCAATGGGCCGCCGGAGGAGAACACCCGGCGCACCTGGCGCAATGCCGGCCAGTCGAGGTTGTCGCCCATGCGCTTGAGCAGGGCGGGACTGGCCACCCAGCAGAACGCCGGGTGTTCACGGCTGGCCCGCTGCATGTCCTCGGCGAATGGCAGGGTGCGGCGCAGCATGGGACGGCCGGCGCACAGCGGCCAGAGCACACGGAACAGCAGGCCGTAGATGTGTTGCGTGGCGACGCTGCCGATCACGCTGGCAGCTCCGAGGTCGGCGCCCCACAGCGCTTCCAGCGTCTCGACCTCATGGGCGAGCTGCACCAGGCGCTTGTCGATCAGTTTGGGCTGGCCGCTGGAGCCGGAGGTGCAGAGCGTCAGGCCGAGCAGTTGTGGATCGAGCTCGACGGCGCCCAAAGGCTCGCCCAACAGGTCCGTCAGGCTGTGATCGCCAGGCAGATCGGTCAGCCACAGCTCGGCCTGTGCATCCAGGCGCTCACGGTTCGCCGGCTGCAGGTCTGCCGGCAGTAGCACACGGGCCCCGGCGCGCCAGGTGCCGAGCAGGGCGATCGCCAGCTGCGCGGCATCCTCCAGGTGCACGGCCAGGCTGCGCACGTTGCGTCGCTGCAGCCCACCGGCCAGCTGCAGCGCCTGCTGTTGCACCTGGGCGAGCGACAACGACGGGGCATCGGTTACCGGGCGCGATTCGCCTGAAGTCAGTAGTTCACACAGGGCGATCCAGCTCATGGGCGGCCTCTGACCCGCTGGCGCACCAGCCACTCGCCGGCGAACAGCAGGCCCATCAGGCCGTAGGCGATCAGGCCGTTGTACAGCGTCCACCAGGCCAGCGGCGCCCACAGCGTCAGGGCGGCGGCGATGGTGCCGTTGAAGATAAAAAAGCCCACCCAGACCTTGGTCACTTGCCGCGTATAGCGCACGCCGGCTTCCGCCAGATCGGGCTCCTGCAGCCGCGCCAGACGCTCGATCACTGGCATGCCGACGAACAGGCTGCCGGCGAACAGCGCAAGCATGGCGGCGTTGATCAGGACCGGATACCAGCGCAGCAGGACACCGTCATCAAGTAGCGCCAGGGCAAGGCAGAACAGCAGCGCGACAGCGGCCGTGCCGCGGCTGGCGGCGCGCTCGCTGCTCAGCAGGCGGGCAAGCCAGAGCGCCCCGAGCAGCGCAGCGAATACCCGCGGCGAGAGGTGCTCGATGCCGAAGTAGACGGCGAACGGATAGGCCAGCCCGGCGAGCAGCAAGGCGAGGCCTGCTATGCGGGCCAGGCCGGGCGGGATGGTGGATGAGCGTGGAAGCATCAGGAGTCCGAAAAACCGTGGTTGTGCTGCGGGGCTGGCGCGATGCCGGTCAGGCGGTTTCCGCGCTGGTCAGGCGATAGACCGCCTCCACTACGTCACCGACGGTGCGCACGGCCTTGAACTCCTCGGCGGCAATCTTCTTGCCGGTCTGGCGCTTGATATGGTCGATCAGGTCGACGGCGTCGATACTGTCGATCTCCAGGTCCTGATAGAGGTTGGCCTCGAGAGTGATGCGCTCGGGTTCGAGTTCGAACAGTTCCACCAGGGCGTCGCGCAGGGTCTGGAAAATCTCGTTACGGCTGTTCACGGCAGATGCTCCTCAGGCGATGGCGCGGCTGGCGCTGACGAAGGCTGCCAGGCTGTCGACGCTGGCGAAATGTTTGCGGGTGTCCTTGGCGTCGGCGTCGATCTTGATGCCGAAGCGCTTCTGGATCGCCAGACCGAGTTCCAGGGCGTCCACCGAGTCGAGGCCAAGGCCTTCGCCGAACAGTGGCTGGTCGGCGACGATGTCGTCCGGGCCGAGGTCTTCCAGACCCAGGGCGTCGATGATCAGTTGCTTGATTTCAAGCTTGAGTTGGCTCATCGAATGCGAGCTCCTTTATGAAGTGTCGGTGCAGATGGTCGTTGAGGCGGCGCGAGGCAATCGGCGCCGCGCCTTGGGCAGCGAACGTTTGTGGGTCGATGTCTTCACCGACGCGCAGATGGAAGTGGAAGCGCCGCGAGGGAATGCGGTACCAGGGCTCGGCCTTGGTCAGCGTGGTCGGTGTCACGCTGATCACCACCGGCGTCACCAGTCGCGCGCCGCGCAAGGCAATGGCCGCCGCCCCGCGATGAAACTGTGGAGCCTGGCCGGGCGTGGTGCGGGTGCCCTCGGGAAAGATGATCAGCGTCTGGCCCTGCTGCAGGGCTTCGGCGGCTTCGTCGAGCATCTCGGCGCTGCCGTCGTTGCTGATGTACTGCGCGGCCCGGATCGGACCGCGGGTGAAGGGATTGTCCCATAGGCTCTGCTTGACCACGCAGTTGGCGTCGCGGATCAGTGCGATCAGCACCACAACGTCGATCAGCGAGGGATGATTGGCAATGATCAGCTGACCCGGGCGCCCCAGCCGCTCGGCGCCCTCGACCTCATAGGTGAGCACGCCGCTGCGGTACATGAACTGCACGAACAGCCAGAACAGCCGGCTGACCGTCTGCCGCGCGCGGCGACGATGTGTGTCCGCATCGCCCGGAAGCAGCGAAAGCAGCGGGAATACGATCAGCCGCAGGCAAAGACCGCCAATGCCGAACAGGACGAACGACAGGCCGGTGGCGACGAGGCGCCATAGCCAGGGCGCGTTGGGCCGCTTCAGCGAGTCCGCTGCCAGTTCCATTTGCGCGTCTTCCAGTGATGCGTGAATTGGGAATCGTCGCCAAGCAAGGCCCGGATCAGTTGCAGGGCATGGGGCTGGTGCCGCTGCGGCGTTGGATCATCGGCAGCCTGCAGTTGCAGTTGCAGTTGCCAGCTGTCGCCTTTGGTCAGCCGCAAGGCCAGCGCATAAGGCGTGCATTCGTCGATCCATGGGCGATAGGCTTCGGGGGGCGACTCTTCGGCGATCACCAGCAGGACAGCGGGCGCGCCTTCCTTCAGCAGCAGACTGGCCTCGAGCACCGCGTGTTCCAGCCCGTCGCCCTCCGCAGCAATAGCGGTCATCTCACTGGTATCGCTCTGGAATATTGACCAGAGCCCGACGATGGCATTGTGCACGGAGAGGCTGAACTGGGTTGGCGACAGCGGTTGCGTATCCGCCAGATCGCTGAGCAGGGCGAAATTGCGCGTGGTTTCGCCATGGCGCGACGCGTACACAAACGGCATCGGAGGCTGGCCTTCGGCCAGTGGATGGGCAACAGCAAATACCATTCGCGCCAGTCGGCTCAAGCGCCTGCGCTGCATCGCCGGTAGGAAGGATACATCCGGCTGCGCCTCTGGATCGTCCTGCCATTGGCTAGCACACGCCCAGCGCGACCAGTCGTCCTGGCAGGTACGGCCCGGAGCCCAGGCCTGCCATTGGTCGATGTCGAAGCGTATTGCGCTCATGCTCGCGCGGCTCCCGTGACGAGGCCGGCGTACAGACGTCCGTGTGTTGCTTGCATTGAAAGTGCCGCTCGAAAAGTGCGGGCATTATCCAAGTGCCATGAAGGCTACGCAAACATTGCGATACATATCCTGATGGGAGGTCGCAATAGTTGTGGAACTCGCCGCTTTGCAGAGTGTCTGGGCGTGCCGGCAGCTGGTTATCTAATCCCCTGCTGCGCCAGCCAGGCCATTAGCTGCGGCAGCGGCATGGCTCCGCTCTGTCGTGCGACTTCGCGGCCGTTGCGGAACAGGATTAGGCTGGGAATCGAGCGGATGCCGAGTTGCGTCGACAGCTGCGCGTTGGCCTCGCTGTCGAGCTTGGCCAGGCGGCAACGACCATGCAGCTGGCTGGCTGCCTGGGCGAAGGTCGGGGCGAAGCTGCGGCAGGGGCCGCACCAGCTGGCCCAGACGTCCACCAATAACGGCAGGTCGCCCTTGATCTGGTTGGCAAACTGGCTCTGTTGCAGATCGAACGGCGCGTTCGGCAGCGCCTCGGCCTTGCAGCGACCGCAGCGTGGCGCGTCCTGTAGCCGGTCTACGGGGATGCGGTTGAGGCTGGCGCAGTGCGCGCAAGGGATGATCAGCGATTCGGTCATGGCGAGGCTCCACAGCGGTATGCCGTTAATGTGGAGCCTCGCTGGCGGATATCAAGGCGCGTGCTGCCTCAACCCTTGGAAGCGCTCAGCGCCTGCGCCAGATCGGCAAGGATGTCGTCGATATGCTCGATGCCGATGGACAGCCGGATCAGGTCCTGGGAGACACCGGCGCGGGCGAGTTCGTCTGCATTCAGTTGACGGTGCGTGGTGCTGGCCGGATGGCAGGCCAGGGACTTGGCGTCGCCGATATTGACCAGGCGCACCACCAATTTGAGTGCGTCGATAAAGCGCGCACCAGCTTCGATGCCGCCCTCGATACCGAAGCAGAGGATCGACGCCGGCGTGCCACCCATATAGCGCCGCGCCAGCTCATGCTCGGGGTGGTCCGGCAGTCCGGCGTACTTCACCCAGGCCACCTGCGGGTGGGCCTGCAGGAATTCGGCGACCTTCAGTGCATTCTCGCAGTGGCGCTCCATGCGCAATGCCAGGGTTTCCAGCCCCTGCAGGATAAGGAACGAGTTGAACGGCGAAATCGCCGCGCCCATGTTGCGCAGCGGCACCACACGGCAGCGGCCGATGAAGGCGGCCGGGCCGAACGCTTCGGTGTAGGTGACGCCGTGATAGGACACATCGGGAGTGTTCAGCAGCGCAAAGCGCTTCTTGTGCTGCGCCCAGGGAAACTTGCCGGAGTCGACCACGATGCCGCCGATGCTGGTGCCGTGGCCGCCCATGTACTTGGTCAGCGAATGCACCACGATGTCGGCGCCATGCTCGAACGGCCGGCAGAGCATCGGCGTGGCGACGGTGTTGTCGACGATCAGCGGCACACCGTGGCGGTGTGCGGCTTCGGCCAGGGCGGCGAGGTCGATGACGTTGCCCGCCGGGTTGCCGATGGATTCGCAGAACACCGCCTTGGTGCGCTCGTCGATCAGCGACTCCAGCGCGGCGATGTCATCGTGGGCGGCGAAACGCACCTCGATGCCCTGGCGCGGCAGGGTGTGGGCGAACAGGTTGTAGGTGCCGCCATAGAGTTTGGCCACCGAGACAATATTGTCGCCGACTTCGGCAATGGTCTGGATGGCATAGGTGATCGCCGCCATGCCCGAAGCCACGGCGAGTGCCGCGACACCACCTTCCAATGCCGCGACGCGCTGTTCGAGCACGTCGGTGGTGGGGTTCATGATGCGCGTATAGATGTTGCCCGGTACCTTCAGATCGAACAGGTCCGCACCGTGCTGGGTGTCGTCGAAGGCATAGGAGGTGGTCTGGTAGATCGGCACCGCCACCGCTCGGGTGGTGGGATCAGGGCTGTAGCCAGCGTGGATGGCGAGGGTTTCCAGTTTCATGCGCGCTCCTTTCTTCTTGTTGGTCGGGGCAAAGGCCGAGAGCATGAAACCCAACGCCTACTCGGTCAATGATCCAGGGCAAGCCTTGCCGTCAAAGCGGCGTAAGCGGCCAGAACAACGGGATCACCAGCGTGCCGACCATCCACAGCAGCAGGTTCAGCGGAATGCCGATCTTGAGAAAGTCGGTGAAGCGATAACCGCCGGCGTTATAGACGAAGGTGTTGGTCTGGTAACCGATCGGCGTGGCGAAGCTGGCGCTGGCGGCGAACATTACCGCGACCACGAACGCCCGGGGATCGACACCCATATGCTGGGCCAGACCGATGGCGATCGGCGTGATCAGTACCGCCACTGCGTTGTTCGACAGCATCTCGGTGAGCAGCGAGGTCAGCAGGTAGATGAAAGACAGCATGAACAGCGGCCCGGCCCAGGGCGTCAGCGTCGTTACGTTCTGCACGATCAGCTGCACAAGGCCCACCTTGTCCATGGCTATGCTGATCGCCAGCATGCCGAAGATCAGGCTGAGGATCTTCCAGTCCACCGCTTTATAGGCATCCTCGACATCCAGGCAGCGGGTCGCCAGTACCGACGCCGCACCGATGATCGCCAGGCCTTCGATCGGCATCACGCCGAAGGCTGCCAGTACCATGACCGCCAGCGTGGCGATGATCGCAATTGGCGCCTTGTCGCGGCGGAAGGCGCGCTCCTGCACCGCATTCAGGCTGATCAGCTCGCCGTTGTCGGCGAAACGCTTGATCTGCGCCGGCGTGCCCTCGACCAGCATCACATCGCCGAACTGCAGCTGGAAGTCGTCGAAGTTGCCTTGGATGTTCTCGTCCTGGCGGTGCACGGCGAGCACGCTGATGCCATAGCGCGCGGACAGGTCGAGGTCGCGCATCGGTCGGTGACTGTAGCGCGAGCCGCGGCCGACGATGGCCTCGGCGAGAATCACGTCTTCGCTGCTGATGGTTTCGAAGGCGTCGCCACGGTTGAAGGTCAAATGGCCACTTTCGCGCAGCTCCACCACGTCCTTTACCTGGCCATGGATCATCAGCAGATCGCCGGCGGTCAGGGTGAAGTCATGCTCCGGTCGGCTGAACAGCTGGGTGTCGCGATTCACCTGCAGCACTTGCAGGCCGCTGCCGCCGTTGAGGTTGGCCTCGGCGATGGTCTTGCCGATCACTGGCGAGTTCGGTGGCACGCGCAGCTCGGTCATGAAGTTGCGATCCAAGCGCGGGCCGAGCAGCTTGGACAGCGTGTCGCGTTCCGGCAGCAGATGCTTGCCGATGGTCAGCAGGTAGACCATGCCCGCGGCGGCCATGATCAAGCCCGCCCCGGTGATCTCGAACATGCCGAACGGCTCCAGGCCCGCCTTGCGTGCCACCCCGTCGACGAGGATGTTGGTCGAGGTGCCGATCATCGTCAGCGTGCCGCCGAGAATGGTCGCGTACGACAGCGGAATCAGCAGCTTGGAAGGCGTGGTGCCGGCGCGCTTGGCCAGCGAAATCGCCACAGGTGTAAGGATCGCCACCACCGGCGTGTTGTTCAGGCAGGCGGAAATCACCAGCGCAGTGATCGTCAGGCCGAACAGCACCCGCGTAGGGCTGGTGCCCACCAGATTGCCAAGCCAATTGCCCAGCGCATCGATGCAGCCGGTACGTTCCAGTGCCGCGGAAATGATGAACATGCAGGCGATGGTGACCGGAGCCGAGTTGGACAGCACGCCGAGCACCTCGCCGGGCGTCAGCAGCTGCGTCGCCAGCAGCACCGCCACAGCAATCGCTACGACGATATCCGGGCTCCAGCTCTCCCTTACGAACGCCACCAACACCCAGATCAGCAAGGCGCAGACGAACAACAGCGGCAGCGATTCTGGAAGCATGGACGTCCTTAAGGGTAGCGAGTAGTCAGGTCGAAACAACGACCCCGCGGCGCACGATAGAGACGTCAGCTTAGAGAGTCCAGAAACCTTTCCTGATGTTTATATTCGTTCTGGTTATTAGCGCTGAATCGGCGTGACCGCCGCGCGAGGGCCGGAATGGCGGCATTGCCGAGCAAAGCTCATCAACAAGGGGGATAAACGAAAAAGCCGCGCAATGCGCGGCTTTGAAGGTGGTGGGCCCACACGGACTCGAACCGTGGACCAAAGGATTATGAGTCCTCTGCTCTAACCAACTGAGCTATAGGCCCCCAGAAGGCCGGCGGATTATACCGATGGGCTTTGTCATGCGCCAAGGTTTGTGGCCGTTGCGTGCTGTTCTGATGCATTACGGGCGCAGGCAGCTCCGGCGCCTGGTAGCAATGCCGCAGAAACGACAACCCCGGCATGAGCCGGGGTTGTTGGTCTTACTCGTCGAGGAAGGAGCGTAGGTGCTCGCTTCTCGTCGGGTGGCGCAGCTTGCGCAGTGCCTTGGCTTCGATTTGGCGGATCCGCTCGCGGGTAACATCGAACTGTTTGCCGACTTCCTCGAGGGTGTGATCGGTATTCATGTCGATGCCGAAGCGCATGCGCAGTACCTTGGCTTCACGGGCGGTGAGGCCGGAGAGCACTTCGCGAGTCGCTTCCTTGAGGCTTTCCACGGTGGCCACGTCGATCGGCGACTGCATGGCCGAGTCTTCGATGAAGTCGCCCAGGTGCGAGTCTTCGTCGTCACCGATCGGCGTTTCCATGGAGATCGGCTCCTTGGCGATCTTCAGTACCTTGCGGATCTTGTCCTCGGGCATTTCCATGCGCTCGCCAAGCTCCTCAGGAGTGGGTTCGCGACCCATTTCCTGCAGCATCTGACGGGAGATGCGGTTGAGCTTGTTGATCGTCTCGATCATGTGCACCGGGATACGGATGGTCCGCGCCTGGTCGGCAATAGAACGAGTGATCGCCTGGCGAATCCACCAGGTAGCGTAGGTCGAGAACTTGTAGCCGCGGCGGTATTCGAACTTGTCCACCGCCTTCATCAGGCCGATGTTGCCTTCCTGAATCAGGTCGAGGAATTGCAGGCCGCGGTTGGTGTACTTCTTGGCGATGGAGATCACCAGGCGCAGGTTGGCCTCGACCATCTCTTTCTTCGCCCGGCGGGCCTTGGCCTCACCGATGGACATGCGACGGTTGATGTCCTTGATGTCCGCGATCGCCAGGCTGCATTCCTGCTCCAGTTCGATCAGCATCTGCTGGCAGCGCTGGATGTCTTCCTTGCGGTTGCCGATGGCTTCGGCGTACTTGCCCTTGCCTGAGGCCAGTTGCTCAGCCCAGTCCAGGTTTGTCTCGTTGCTCGGGAACTGACGCAGGAAGTCGGCGCGCGGCATGCGGGCATCACGCACGCACAGCTGCATGATGGCGCGTTCCTGAGCACGGATCTGGTTCAGCGCGTTGCGCACACGCTCGACCAGTGCATCGTACTGCTTGGGCACGAGCTTGATCGGCATGAACAGGATGGCGAGGGCTTCGAGTTCCTCGACAGCCTGCTGGCTGGCACGGCCATGCTTCTTCAGCGCTTTGTTGGCTTTTTCCAGCTGCTCCGCGACCGCGCCGAAACGCAGGCGTGCAACTTCTGGATCCGGCCCGCCGTCGCCTTCTTCTTCCTCGGTGTCGGAGTCTTCCTCGTCCTCGTCGTCCTTGTCGTCAGCTGCCGGTTTCGCCGCGGTCTGCGGAGCTTCCGGTTCGACTTCCTGAGGTGCGGCAGCGCCGTCATCGTCGGGGTCGATATAGCCGCTGAGGATGTCGGACAGGCGGCCACCTTCGGTCGTTACTCGCTCGTAATCGGCGAGGATGCTGTCGACGGTGCCGGGGAAGTGAGCGATGGCGCTCATCACCTCGCGAATGCCTTCCTCGATGCGTTTGGCGATTTCGATCTCGCCTTCGCGGGTCAGCAGTTCGACGGTGCCCATTTCGCGCATGTACATGCGCACCGGGTCGGTGGTGCGGCCGATGTCGGTCTCGACCGCAGCGAGTGCGGCGGCGGCCTCTTCGGCAGCGGCTTCATCGGTATCGGCTTCGGCCAACAACAGGGCATCGGCATCCGGGGCAACCTCGAATACATTGATGCCCATGTCGTTGATCATGCGAATGATGTCTTCCACCTGTTCCGGATCGGAAATATCCTCCGGTAGGTGGTCGTTGACCTCGGCGTAAGTCAGGTAACCCTGCTCACGGCCACGCTGGATCAACTCTTTGAGGCGGGACTGCTGTTGCGCTTTTCCGGACATATAACCCTATCCACTGAAGGTTCTGGCGGGCTGAAAACAAGCTGAGCATTATAGCTGAGCTAAGACCTCACGCGCCAGTTGAGGTCGGTGTCGTGGGTATTGCGTTGCGGCTCAGTAGGTTACGCAGTTGGTCTTTTTCCTCTGCGCTGAGTTCACCCTGGCGAGCCTTGCGCAGCAGGTTCTCGAGTCGGCGTTCCCGCTGTCGGGCGGCAAGGCTATTAATGGTGTCGAAAAACTGCTGTTCAAGGTTATCGGCAGATATCAGCCATTCTTTCTCTGCAAGTGCACGTAAAAGTCGCCCTTGGTCGGTTCCATGCCAGCGGGCGATCAATTGCAGGCTGCGCAGCTTCGGGTTCTTCTGCAGCGCGCCGAGCAGCGCAACCAGCAACTGTGCGTAGGTGTCGTCCTCGGCTGCGAAGTGGCTGACGTCTTCGACTTTCTGCGCCAGTTCGGGATGGTGCAGCAGTGTGCGCAGTGTGGTCAGGGTCGGTGGTTCGACCGTGGCTGGGGTGCGAGGTCCGCGAGGCTTGAAGTCTGGTCGCTGTCCGGATTTTTTCCAGTCTTTCTTCCATTCCTTCTTGCCGCTGCGTTGCTGTTTCGGCGTTTCCGGAGGCTCGAAGTAGTCCGTTTCGGCATAGTGTGCGCCGGTTTCGTAGTACGCCGAGTCGTCGTATTCGGGTGTGCTGTTGCCGGGACTCGGTGCGGGTGCGGCCGCCATGTGCTGCAGGGCTTCGCCGTTGAGGCCGGTGATCTCGGCCAGGCGTTGGCGCATCAGTGTGCGCAGGTTGGAGCCTGGAATCTTTTCGATGAGCGGCGCTGCAAGCGTAGCCAGGTGGGCCTTGCCTTCCAGTGAGCGCGGATCGGCTTCATCGCTCAGTTGCTGGAAGAAATAGTCTGCCAGTGGCTGCGAATGCTGCTGAATGCGCGCGCGAAACGCATCGGTGCCCTCGGCGCGGACCAGGGTGTCGGGGTCTTCCCCGTCCGGCAGGAACAGAAAGCGTGCGCGACGGCCGTCTTGCAGGTTCGGTAGGGTCGCCTCCAGGGCTCGCCAGGCGGCCTTGCGTCCGGCGGCGTCGCCGTCGAAGCAGAACAGCACGCTCGGTACGATGCGGAACAGGCGCTTGAGATGCTCTTCGCTGGTCGCGGTGCCGAGAGTGGCGACGGCGTTGCGCAAGCCTTGCTGGGCCAGAGCAATGACGTCCATATAGCCTTCAACCACCATGATTTCGTCGAGATCGCGGTTGGTCTGGCGTGCTTCGTAGAGGCCGTAGAGTTCCTGGCCTTTGTGGAATACCGGGGTTTCCGGGGAGTTCAGGTACTTGGGCTTGTCGTCGCCCAGGACGCGGCCGCCGAAGGCGATGACCCGGCCGCGGCTGTCGCGGATGGGAAACATCACGCGGTCGCGGAAGCGGTCGTAGCGTTTGCCGTTCTCGGCGTTCTCGATCAGCAGGCCGGCATCGATCAGTGCCTTCTGCTGCAGGGCATCGCCACCGAGATGCTTCATCAGGTTGTCCCAGCCGGGCGGAGCAAAGCCCAGGCCGAAGTCTCGGGCGATCACGCCGGAGAGGCCGCGGCCCTTGAGGTACTCGACGGCCGATTTGCGGGTCGGGTGGCTCTTCAGTGCCTGGCGGTAGTAGTCGGCCGCAGCAGCGAGTAGCGGGTAGAGCGGCGAGTCGACCGGTTGGCGCGGCTTGTGTTTGCGCCCGCTATCCTCGTGGGGGACTTCCATGCCGGCGCGCTTGGCCAGTTCCTCGACCGCCTGGGGGAAATCCAGTTGGTCGTGGTCCATGACGAAGCCGAGCGCGTTGCCGCCGGCGCCGCAGCCGAAGCAGTAGTAGAACTGCTTGTCCGGGCTGACGCTGAAGGAGGGCGTCTTTTCCTTATGAAAAGGACAGAGGGCGCTGTAGTTCTTGCCGGCTTTTTTCAGCTGGATGCGTGAACCCACCACTTCGACGATGTCGGAGCGGTTGAGCAAATCATCGATGAAAGATTGCGGGATCAGGCCGGCCATAAGGGTGTCAGATTACGCTCGCATTGCATGAGCCGGAAATGAAAAAACTCCGGCCATTCGCCGGCTGGCGAAGCGGAGTATGCATGCAATGCAAAGCCCGGCCTGAGCCGGGCTTGATGCGGCGTCAGCTGTACTGGATCAGTACAGGCGGACGCTGCGGCGCTGCTCGCGCTGCACTTTCTTGGCGTGACGCTTGACTGCAGCGGCAGCCTTGCGCTTGCGCTCGGAAGTCGGCTTCTCGTAGAACTCGCGCGAGCGGACTTCGGCCAGAACGCCTGCTTTCTCGCAGGAACGCTTGAAACGACGCAGTGCTACGTCGAAGGGTTCATTCTCTTTAACTTTGACAGCGGGCATCCAGGACTTACCTTCACTTGATTACCGGTGGCAACGCGCTTCGGCAATGACTCGCAAGCACGCTGGTTTTAAGGGTTGCGGATGTTACCCGCTCCAATTGCGGAATGCAAAGCCCCTGATCGAAAAGCGCTGGTCGGTCGGAGGGCCCGACGATTAATATGCACGGCTTCATTCGCCCTCCGGAAAGGTTGAACCCATGCTGGTGCTGGGGTTGGAAACGTCCTGCGACGAGACTGGTGTCGCGCTTTACGATAGCGAACAGCGCCTGCTGGCCGACGCGCTATTCAGCCAGATCGACCTGCATCGCGTCTACGGCGGCGTGGTGCCCGAGCTCGCCTCGCGCGACCACGTGAAGCGTATGCTGCCGCTGATTCGCCAGGTGCTGGATGAGGCTGGTCGCGAGGCTGGCCAGATCGATGCGGTGGCGTATACGGCGGGCCCGGGGCTGGTCGGTGCGCTGCTGGTTGGGGCCTCCTGTGCCCAGGCGTTGGCTATGGCCTGGGGCGTGCCGGCGGTCGGTGTGCATCATATGGAAGGCCATCTGCTGGCGCCGATGCTCGAAGCGCAGCCGCCGGCATTCCCGTTCGTCGCCTTGCTGGTCTCGGGTGGCCATACGCAGTTGGTCCGAGTGGATGGCATTGGTCAGTACGAGCTGCTCGGCGAGTCGGTCGACGATGCCGCCGGTGAGGCTTTCGACAAGACCGCCAAGCTGATGGGCTTGCGCTACCCTGGTGGGCCGGAAATCGCTCGCCTCGCCGAGCAGGGCACCCCCGGCCGCTTCGTCTTTCCGCGGCCGATGACCGATCGGCCCGGTCTGGATTTCAGCTTCAGCGGCCTGAAGACCTTCACCCTAAATACCTGGCAGCAGTGCCGTGCCGCGGGCGATGAGTCCGAACAAACCCGCTGCGATATCGCGCTGGCCTTCCAGCAGGCGGTGGTCGAAACACTGACCATCAAGTGTCGTCGGGCGCTCAAGCAGACGGGTCTGAAGTCATTGGTCATCGCCGGTGGGGTCAGCGCGAATCAGTCACTGCGCGAGTCTCTGGAGCGGATGCTCGGCGAGCTCAAGGGCCAGGTGTTCTATGCGCGCCCACGCTTCTGCACCGACAATGGCGCGATGATCGCCTACGCTGGCTGTCAGCGTCTGCTCGCCGGGCAGCATGATGGTCCGGCGATCACCGTGCAGCCGCGCTGGTCAATGGAGACACTGCCGGCGATCTGATGAACGTTGGGCGGTCAGAAATGCCGCTCGCGGCCCGCGAACAGGTCGCGCACGTTGCTGCGGTGCCGCCAGACGATAAGTGTGGCGAGCAGGCTCATCGGCAGCAGGGCGCCCGGTTGCTGCCAGGCCAGCAATGGCAGGCACAGTGGCAGCGCGATGAGGGCGGCCAGCGAGCTGGTCCGGGTCAGGCGGAACACCAGCAGCCAGGCGACGATGGCCAGCAGTGCGGCCGGCGGATAGAGCGCGAGCAGGGTGCCGGCAGCAGTGGCGACACCCTTGCCGCCGCGGAAGCGGAAATACAACGGATAGAGGTGGCCGCAGACGGCGGCAAGTCCGATCCAGGCCTGTTGCTGGACGGACATGTCCAGCGACGCAGCCAGCAGTACGGGCAGCAGGCCCTTGAGCAGATCGCCGAACAGCGTGCAGATCGCCAATCGCTTGCCTGCCAGACGAAGCATATTGGTGGCGCCGGGATTGCCGGAGCCGCCGGCGCGCGGGTCGGGCATTCCGGCCAGGCGGCTGAGCAGTATGGCAAATGACAGCGAGCCGGTCAGGTACGCGAGCAATGTCAGCAGCCAGAACATGGAATCCATCCGGGGCAGGGAGTCCCTGAGTCTAACGGCGCGTTTCGAGCTTGTCGTGCCGTAGGAGAATGTTGCGTGGACACAGTCTTCATCGAAGGCCTGGAAGTGGATACGGTAATCGGCGCCTATGACTGGGAGCGGGGCATTCGCCAGTGCCTGCACCTGGACCTGACGTTGGGCTGGGACATTCGTCCCGCCGCCGAGAATGATGAGTTGGACAAGGCCTTGGACTATGCCAAGGTCGCTGCCGTCATCGATCAGTTCGCCTCCGAGGCACGTTTCGAGCTGGTCGAGACCTTTGCCGAACGCCTGGCGCAGCGCCTGATGAGCGAGTTCGGCATCGTCTGGCTGCGCCTGCGCGTGACCAAGCCCGGCGTCAATGCGCGTGCCCGGGCGCTGGGTGTGGAGATCGAACGCGGATGTCGCTGACCCCCGTCATGCTCGGCCTGGGTAGCAATGTGCAGCGCGAACTGCGGCTGCATGCCGGGCTCGATGCGCTGGCCGAGCTGCTGCAGGATATGCGTTGCTCGCCGGTGTTCGAGAGCCTCGCGGTGGGCTACAAGGGCGACAATTTCTACAACCTGGTGGTGGCCGGCTATACCGATCTGCCGCTGACCGAGCTGGATCGCCGGCTCAAGTTCATCGAGGCGGACAACGGCCGCTACGCGCCGGATCGCAGGGGGCTGCCGCTGGATATCGACGTGCTGCTGTATGGCGAGCTGGTTGGCAATTTCCATGGCTTGCAGTTGCCGCGGGCAGAGATTCTGAAGAACGCCTTCGTGCTCTGGCCGCTGGCGCTGCTGGCGCCGACCGTGAAGCATCCCGCTGCAGGCGAACCCTTCGCTGATCTATGGGCGCAATCATCCATCAACCAGCAGCTCTGGCCGGTGCCGTTTCAGTGGCGCGGCAGCGAGCTGACACCTGTCGATCTGATCCGCCGCTATCCTCCACAGCGCGCCTGAATCGCCTTACTTCGAATTTTCCCGGCAGTAGGCGCGCAGGGCATCGAGGCGCGCAGCGCTGAGTGCCTTGCCGAGCTCGGCGCCTTTGTACCCCTGATCCAGCAGCGGTTTGACCGCGACGGCCCGCGCCGCGTTGGCCGCGCCGTGCAGATAATCGGCGTCGAAGAGCAACTTGCCCGGCGAACCTGCCTGGGCGTGCATTTCACACGCCGCGACGAACTGTTCGAAGCGCTCGGGGCGGCGGTAGATGTCGAAGTGCTGCAGCATGTCGAGCAATGCATCCGCTTGCAGCTTCTTGGCGTTGAGCGCGTCATCGTGATACCTGCCGAGCAGCATCGCCAGCTCTTGGCAGTCCCTCGGCGCCTTGCAGCGCTGGTTGAGTGCGTCGATGGCGGGCAGGCGTGCTTGCGGTGCAGCGTCCGGCGTTGCGCCGCCGAGCAACAGGCAGGCCCAGCGTACCGGCAGTGGTTGGGCATGTTCGGCGCAGCGGCGAAGTGCACGGAGCAGGTGCTCACCCGTGGCGTTGCCCATGGCGAAGGTCGCGGCGAGTTCCGGGAACAGCTCGGCCAACGCTTCGCAGTCCTGAAGCACCTGGATGAATACGTCCGGCCGTGGCTCCATCAGTGCGCGGGAGATTTCCTTCCAGCTACGCTCCGCTGTCAGCGCCGATAGTTCGCCGGAGCGGGCCAGCTGCCGCATTAGCTCAAGGGTTTCGCCGGCGATACGGAAACCGAGTTCGGCGTAGCGTGCAGCGAAGCGCGCCACGCGCAGCACGCGCAGCGGGTCTTCGGCGAAGGCCGGGGAGACGTGGCGTAGCAGGCGCGCCTGTAGATCGCTCTGGCCACCGTAGGGATCGATCAGCTGGCCACTGTGGTCTTCGGCGATGGCGTTGATGGTGAGGTCGCGCCGCTGCAGGTCTTCCTCGAGGGTGACGTCCGGGCTGGCGTGGAAAGTGAACCCGCCATAGCCACGACCGCTTTTGCGCTCGGTGCGCGCCAAGGCGTATTCCTCGCCGGTCTGCGGATGCAGAAACACCGGAAAGTCTGCGCCGACCGGACGAAAGCCGCGCGCCTGCATTTCTTCCGGCGTGGCGCCGACC
>JGI2924J29684_1078595_pt1 | contig 75436 bp, 82 predicted proteins | sample BenlonsequencITS_FD_29684 | JGI IMG/M metagenome (IMG submission 29684)
CCCAGGTTCACTTCCTGCGCCGCCCAGAGGTTGGCGCAATTCCTTCAGCATCCAACGAGCCAGTGAACGCAACGTGTGTGAACGGGCTATGGCTCCTTACTTTCACAAGACACTATGGCTCCTTACTTTCATAAGACCCAAAGACCTAAAAAAGGCCCCTCTCATCCTTATATCAAGGACGAAAGAAGCCTTCCGCGGTACCACCTTTATTGCCAATGCCAACTCATCACTGCCAGATTGATCTAACAAAATTCCGCATAACGGTGGATACCGTCCGATTCATCATCAGAGCATCACGACTGGGGTTCTGATACCGAAGGTGGAAAAACTCTCAGCAACTGTTTTTCTCTCTGAACACCATCCTCTATCATACTAGGTCGATCACATGCTATAGTCTCTATCCAGTTAGGTATACTTTATCTTAAAAAATTGAACTTTTCAAGTCCTTTTCTAACATAACCTGGAAAAAACATTAAGGCAAGACAATACTACACACACTTTTAATCACTACTATCCTAACTATTTAAGCGCTTTAACAACAGCATCGCCCATTTCACGAGTGCCGAGAACCTTATCGCCTGGTTTTGCTAAATCAGCGGTTCTATACCCTTCTTGCAAGACTTGCTCAACCGCTCTCTCAATCTTCTGTGCCTCCTCTTCTAATCCAAAGGAGTAACGTAACATCAGAGCACCCGAGAGAATCGTGGCCAAAGGATTGGCAATATTCTTTCCTGCAATATCTGGGGCTGAGCCATGAGCAGGTTCATAGAGTCCTTTACTGCCATTTAAGCTTGCCGAGGAGATCATTCCAATCGATCCCATGAGCATAGAAGCTAAATCTGTCAGAATATCTCCAAACATGTTCTCAGTTACGATTACATCAAACTGCTCCGGCCAGCGAACCAATTGCATAGCAGCATTGTCGACATACATATGGGTTAATTCAACTTCCGGATAATTCTTGGCGACTTCAAGAGTAATCTCTCTCCAAAAACGAGAAGACTCTAGGACATTTGCTTTGTCAACGGAACAAAGCTTTTTACGCCGCTTCATTGCAGTTTGGAAACCAAGTTCAACAATACGCTGGATTTCTTCCTCAGTATAGATCAAGTTATCAAAGGCACTTCTGGGGTTAGTTCCTCTCCCTTTCTCCCCAAAGTAAAGTCCACCTGTCAATTCACGCAAAACAACAAGGTCAACGTTTTTAACCACTTCAGTTTTAAGAGTAGAGGCATCCACTAACATAGGGAGCATCTTGACAGGACGAATATTTGCAAAAAGACCCAAAGCTTTTCTAATCGCCAGCAATCCTCCCAATTCTGGGCGTTGGGGAGCTGGGAGGGTATCCCACTTAGGCCCACCCACTGAACCTAATAGAATCGCGTCAGCTGCCTGTGCTGCTTCAAGTGTTGCATCCGGCAAAGCTTTGCCCACTACATCAATTGCAGCTCCCCCTATCAAACCATATTCAAACTTCAGACTTTGGGGATGATCCTTTAATACAGCTTCTAACACCTTGACGGCTTCTGGGGTTATTTCTAACCCAATACCATCACCGGGAAGTACTAAAACATTAGGCATTATTCTTCCTCCTTCAACTTAGGGATAAGTCCACCGGCACGAATCGGTTCTTACTGTTTAATCTCAATCCAGCCTCGTGTGTAAGCTCGATTTACTGCTTGGAGATAACCTCTTACACTTGCTTCGATAATATCTGTACTAACTCCACGTCCGGCAACTAGATTCTCTCCAAATTTTACGCTTACCGTAACTTCCCCTTGCGCATCTTCGCCACCATCAAGTGCTTGTAAGGAATAATGACTTAATTTCCCTTGAGTTCCCAACACTTTATCTATGGCTTTAAAGGCGGCGTCAACTGGTCCATCACCGCAGGCAGCATCAGCGAGTCTTTGCCCTTGATACATTAACCCAACGGTAGCTGTGGGAACTAAATGAGTTCCGCTTGAAATCTGCAGGTAATCTAAATTTATCTGATCATTTTTCTCTTTCTGTTCATCTACCAAGGAGAACAAATCAGCTGTGGTCACTTCTCGCTTTCGGTCGGCCAAAAGTTTAAACCGGGAAAACAACTCTTCAAAATGACTATCCTCTAATTCCAGTCCCAGATCTGCCAGCCTCTGCTGAACAGCATGACGTCCTGAATGTTTCCCTAGGACAATGGATTCAGCATCTACTCCAATAATACTAGGTGACATAATCTCATAGGTGGAACGTTCTTTTAACATACCATCTTGGTGAATACCGGACTCATGGGCAAAAGCATTCTTACCTACGATGGCCTTGTTATGCTGAATCATCATTCCGGTTAGACGACTTACCAATTGACTAGTTCTGGCTATCTCCGAGGTTACAATACTGGTTTCCACATCAAACTGATCCCGGCGAGTGTGTAAAGCCATGACAAGTTCTTCTAAGGCTGCATTTCCGGCTCTTTCACCGATCCCATTTACAGTGCATTCCAGCTGATGTACACCTACTCCAACTGCAGCAAGGGAATTGGCGACAGCCAGGCCTAAATCGTTATGGCAATGAACACTGACTTTCACTTTCTCAATTCCAGTTGTTCGTTCCATAATTGCTTTCAAAAATGCGGCATACTCTTCAGGCGTGGCATAGCCCACCGTATCTGGAACATTAAGCACAGTTGCGCCAGCTTGAATAACCCCTGAGAAAACTCTAGCCAAGAAATCTACATTGCTGCGGGAAGCATCTTCAGCACTAAACTCAATATCACTAACCTTGGATTTTGCCAATCGAACTGCCTGGACAGCTTGTTCAAAGACTTCGTCCGGTGATTTTTGTAATTTATACTGCATATGTATGGGCGAAGTAGCTATAAAGGTATGAATACGGGGAGACTCTCCGCCTGATATTGCCTCCCAGGCACGTTCGATATCTTTGGCATTCGCCCGAGCAAGGGCGGCCACCCCTACATTTCTTACCTCTTGAGCAATCCTGCGCACTCCTTCAAAATCTCCTGGGGAGGCTATCGGAAATCCTGCTTCAAGAACATTAACTCCCAGCTTTCCTAATTGATGGGCAATTAGCAGTTTTTCCTCTGCATTTAGTGCTACTCCGGGAGATTGTTCGCCGTCTCTCAGAGTAGTATCAAAGATCTCAATCCGCCGCATTACTCAAACATCCTTCCGATTACTTTTGAAAAGCATTGTTGAAAAGAGTGACCAGTGAATCTGGGTGGAAACAAGACAAAACCCCAGCTAACAGTGTATTTATAGCCCCAAATTCTATCTTAAATTTAATCAGACCATTGCCACGAATGGCAATGATCTGCATTCCTTCAAAAATAAAGTAGTCTCAGCCGTAAAGCAGCTAAAAGATATTAACTATTCGTGTTTTTTCAACCAGCTCATCATTCCTCTTAATTGCTCCCCAACTTTTTCAATCGGATGATTTGCTTCGATCCGGGTCATAGCATTAAAGGTTGGACGATTAGCTTGGTTCTCAAGTAACCATGCTTTTGCAAAACGACCATCTTGAATTTCTTCAAGAACGCGTTTCATTTCTTTACGAGTTTCTTGATTAATAATGCGTTTTCCAATGGTCATATCTCCGTATTGAGCAGTATCAGATACTGAATATCTCATCCAGCTCATACCGCCTTCATACATTAAATCAACGATAAGTTTTAATTCATGCAAACACTCAAAGTAAGCAATTTCCGGCTGATAACCAGCCTCGACCAAGGTATCAAAACCAGCTTTAACCAGCTCAGAGGCTCCTCCGCAAAGGACTGCCTGTTCTCCGAAGAGGTCAGTTTCGGTTTCCTCTCCAAAAGTTGTCTCTAAAACGCCGGCTTTGGTTGATCCAATTCCTTTAGCATACGCTAGGGCCAATTCTTTGGCCTTACCGGAAGCATCTTGATGAACAGCAATCAGGGCTGGAACTCCTGCCCCTTCAGTGTAAGTACGACGTACTAAATGGCCTGGGCTTTTCGGAGCCACCATGAAAACATCCACATCACTTGGAGGAACGATTTGACCGAAATGAATATTAAATCCATGAGAAAAGACTAAAGCTTTTCCGGAGGTTAGATGTTGCTTAATCTCTTCATTATATACCTTACTTTGGGTTTCATCCGGAAGCAAAATTTGAATAACATCTGCCCGCTTTGCAGCCTCTTCTACTGTCATTACTTCAAAGCCGGCAGCTTGTGCACGTTCAGTACGAGCACTCCCCGGACGAAGCCCTATAACTACATTCAGTCCAGAATCTTTGAGGTTTTGAGCTTGAGCATGTCCTTGACTACCATAACCCATTACTGCGATAACCTTGCCTTTTAATAACTCCAAATTTGCGTCTACATCATAATACATTTTTGCCATCTTTCTAAAACTCCCTTTCAACTATAAGCTTTGCCTTTAAATAACCAAAGCCATTTTTATTATACTACACAAGGAAAATCTTTCACTATGCTTCTGAACGCAAAATTGCAACTTTTCCAGTGCGTACTAACTCCATTAATCCATAAGGTTGAATTGCGTGGACAAACGCATCAATTTTGGGTATATCTCCGGTTAATTCAACGGTTAAATTCGTTCTACCCATATCCACAACCCGCCCGCGAAAAATATCCACTGTTTGGAGAACCGCAGACCGTGTTTCACTACTGACTTGAACCCTAATCAAGGCAAGTTCACGATCAACAACACATTCACCAGTATAATCCGAAACCGAGTGAACAACCACTAGTTTGCTTAATTGATTTCGTACCTGTTCTATGATTTGATCATCCCCATTAACGACGATTGTCATTCGCGATAGCTCCGGATCTTCTGTTTGACAGACTGTCAGACTATCGATGTTATAACCTCGCCGGGTAAACAATCCTGCAACACGAATCAAAACTCCAGGATTGTTCTCCACAAGAACTGCCAGTGTATGCAACATATTATTACCTCACAATCATTTCAGTAATAAGTTTACCTGGGGGAACCATAGGTAAAACATTTTCATTTTCTGAGATAGCAATCTCCACCAGCACTGGTCCGGGATGATTAAACGCTTCCTCAAGAGCGCCGCGAACCTGTTCGAAGGAATTGACATGAATGCCATGGATACCATAGGCTTCTGCCACCTTAACAAAGTCAGGGCTGCCTTGAAGACTGATTTGACTATAACGCTCAGCATAAAACATTTTTTGCATTTGTCGAACCATACCAAGAACTCCATTATTCAGAAGGACAATCTTAATAGGAAGTTTATTCTGAGCAATCGTACCCAACTCTTGAATCGACATTTGGAAAGACCCATCACCGGTTATTACTACAACTTTTTCATTGGGACGTGCAATTTGTGCTCCTATAGCTGAAGGTAAGCCATAACCCATAACGCCAAGACCGCAGCTGGTTGCATAATTGCGCGGGTTTACTGCAGGATAATACTGAGCGGCCCACATTTGATGCTGTCCAACATCTGTGGTGACAATAGTTTCTCCGCCGGCTACTTCCCCGAGACACTGAATGACCATCTGAGGGGTAAGTCTGTCTTTGTCATACTCCAGAGTATGATTCGCCTTCCAGTCGTGCAGCTGTTTCCACCACTCTGTAACTTGAGGAACCGGAAAAGCCGGCAGAACCTCGAGCATCTCTGTTATTACTTGGCGCGCATCGCCAACGATTTGGATATCTGTTTTTACCACTTTCCTGATCTCAACCGGATCAATATCAATATGAATAACCTTAGCCTTAGTCGCAAACCGATGCCCTATACCGCTTGTTACACGGTCATCAAAACGCACACCCACCGCAATTAACAAATCACAATCGTCCACAGCATAGTTGGCTGTCACTGTTCCATGCATTCCTACCATACCTAATGAGTTAGGATGTTCAAAAGGAAGGCTTCCGGTTCCCATCAAGGTAGTAACCAATGGGATAGATGTTTTATCTATAAATTGCCTCAAAACATCTTCCGCCCCGGCGGTAACAACTCCGCCCCCCGCATATAACACAGGCTTTCGAGACTCCGAAAGTACTTTAACCACTTCTTCAATCTTTCCATTGTTAGCTTGACCAAACGCTTTATACCCTTTTAACTTCATTTCATTAGAAAAAGGAACAACGTTTTCAGCAGCTAGAACATCTTTGGGCAAATCAATAAGAACAGGCCCGGGACGACCGGTACGAGCTATATAAAAAGCCTCTCTGACAATCCTTGGCAGATCCCTGGCGTCTTTAACCAAATATGAATGTTTTGTGATAGGCATTGTAATTCCAATAATATCTACCTCTTGAAATGAATCGGAGCCAATAGAGCTTGTGGGAACCTGCCCAGTCAGGACAACCATAGGGATGGAATCTAAGAAAGCATTGGCGATACCGGTTACCAGATTTGTGGCTCCCGGACCTGATGTCCCTAAGCAAACTCCTACTTTCCCAGTTACTCTGGAATAACCATCCGCCGCAAAAACAACTCCCTGTTCATGCCGTCCCAATACATGACGAATCGGACTATCTAAGAGAGCGTCATACAGTGGAAGCAATACCCCTCCGGGATAACCAAAGATGACGTCAACACCTTCTTGCTGTAAGGCATTTAATAAGATATGAGCGCCAAGTAATCCTGTTTTTTCTTCTTCACTCATAGTTTTCCCTCCCTAAACAATTGCTCTTACATGCAGTATATTTCAGGGCCGTTCACCTGGGTAAGAGCCCTAAACTCCTTCAGTAACTGTTTAAATATTGCACCTGGTTTCCCCAGCCCAATCTCACGTCCATCGACAATTCGAACTGGAATTAATTCAGCAGCTGTACCGGTTAGAAAGCACTCATCAGCAGTATACATATCATGACGAGTAAATAACATTTCCTTTACTTCTATATCTAAGTCTTGAGCAAGTTGTATTACAGTATTTCGGGTAATACCTTCTAGTATTCCTGCCGAAAGAGGCGGAGTGAGCAAAACATTATTACGGTAGATAAAAATATTATCCGCTGTCCCCTCTGCGACATAACCGTCTTGAGTGAGCATAATCGCTTCTATAACTCCCGCTTGAGTACATTCTATTTTAGCTAAAACATTGTTAAGATAATTAAGGGATTTGATTCTGGGATTTAAAGAATCCGGATTATTCCTTCTAATTGCAACGGTTTTCACATTTAGCCCTTGCTCATACATAGTTTGCTCAAAAAGCTTAATTTGTGCTGCTATACAAATAACCGTGGCATTCGAACAATTATTGGGGTCAAGTCCCAGATCTCCTTTTCCTCGTGAAACGACCAGGCGAATGTAGGCATCTTTTAAATCATTTTTGCGGAGTGTTTCCAGGACAACCTCAGCCATAGCTTCCTTATCGATCCCGATGCTAAGATTAATAGATTTAGCTGATTCATAAAGGCGTTTTAAATGTTCTTCTAATTTAAACACTCTACCGTGATATGCCCTAATCCCCTCAAAAATGCCGTCTCCATATAAAAAGCCATGATCAAAAACTGAAACTTTGGCATCTTCTTCAGCAACAAAAGAACCATTTAGATAAATGAGCATTCCTATATCCTCCACTCCTGTTGTTAGTAAAAGAAATTAAAAATCCCAAGCGTAGTCCCCTTAGCAACGTGGAACTTTCCGCTTGGGTTTTTTCTACCCACGGTGTAAACCCATTATGGATTCTGTACCGCTCGGACCAGTCAGGTTCTCCCTTAATAGAGAGTTACCTCGGAACCCTAGATACACTTCCTGTTATATTACATTTGTATCGAGAACTTTGTGTATATGATACAGAATACACTCCTCAGTGTCAACCCTAATTTCATAGAATTGTAGGAAATTCCTATAGAATTTCCTTGTCAAAGCTAGATAGTCCAAGGTATAATGTCCACTATGCAGATACATTTGTATTTCGAGAGGAGTGACTTATCATGTCCATTAAAATAGGTATATTAGGTCTAGGCACTGTAGGATGCGGTGTGGTACAAGTATTGCAACAAAATGCTAAAGATATACAGACCCGTACTCATTGCGATCTTCAGATAAAGGCAATCCTTGACCGTGACCTTCATCGTAAGCGAGATGTCAGCGGCGATTTTCTGCTGACAGATCAGCCCGAAGAAGTTCTCCATGATCCTGAAATAGACATTATTATTGAGGTAATGGGCGGTATCGAGCCTGCTCGAACCTTTATCCTAGAAGCTTTGAAACACGGAAAAAATGTGGTTACTGCTAATAAAGATCTTATAGCAGTTCACGGTCACGAATTGCTTGACGCAGCCAATGAAGCCGGGAAAGACTTGTATTTTGAAGCAAGTGTCGGAGGTGGAATTCCGATTATTGCAGCACTTAAAGAATCTCTTTCAGCCAATAAAATTACTCATTTACTTGGCATCATTAATGGCACGACCAACTATATTCTTACTGCAATGGCTGAACAGGGGCGTGAGTATGCGGAAGTTCTTGCCGAAGCCCAGCAACTAGGGTATGCCGAAGCCAATCCTTCATCTGATGTGGATGGCTTAGATGCTGCGCGTAAACTGGCTATTCTGGCTTCTATAGCCTTCAATTCGCGAGTTGCTCTTAATGACGTCTTTGTAGAGGGCATTTCAAAAATTACTCGTGAGGACTTAACCTACGCTGCTGAACTGGGGTGTACAATTAAGCTTTTAGCTGTGGCTAAACATCAGGATGAAGGAATTGAGGTTCGCGTTCACCCGGCTATATTGCCTCTCACCCATCCCCTTGCTTCAGTAAATGGTGTTTTTAACGCTATTTATGTCGTTGGAGATGCTGTTGGGGAAACAATGTTTTATGGGCGCGGTGCTGGTTCATTGCCTACGGGGAGTGCAATCGTCTCGGATGTTATGCGCATTGCCCGCAATCTCAAATCGAATTCCATGTCTTCAATTAATTGTACTTGTTACCTGGACTTACCTCTCAAATCCTCCTCAGATTTTTATACTGCCTTTTATATACGTCTGCTTGTCAAAGACGAACCCCGTGTCCTGGCAACTCTGGCTTTACTTTTTGCTGAAGCGAACATTAGCTTTGCTTCCATTATCCAAAAACAACGAGGTAAGGATCAGGCAGAAATAGTCCTGGTAACTCACCCTTGTCGTGAAGGTGCACTCCAGGAGGCCCTGGATTCTGTTAAGGCCTACAGCAAAGTCCTTAGCATTGATAACGTTATCCGTTTTGAAAAAGATTATCCAGAATCATAATATCCCAATTCTTTTAAGGGAGGAATATGATGTTGCAAGTTAAGATACCAGCCACTTCTGCCAATCTCGGACCTGGATTTGATTGTTTGGGCATGGCTCTTCAGTTATACAATAGAATTACAGTAGAAACCAACCGACCTTTTAGAATTACTTTATCAGGCTCTTACAAAGAGGGCATCCCAACGGATGATACTAACCTGGTCTGGAAAACTATGTGCCATTTTTGGGATCTCATTAATTACCCTATCCCTAATCTCGACTTAACCTTTGAAAACTTCATTCCTCCTGCCAGAGGTTTAGGAAGTAGTTCAGCTGCCATTGTCGGAGGACTCGTGACCGCCAACACTTTAGCAGGATCTCCTTACACAAAGTTAGAGCTTCTTCAGGTAGCCAACGCTCTTGAAGGGCACCCTGACAATGTTACTCCGGCTTTATATGGAGGAGTTACTTTATCAGTTTCTACTGAAAACGGAGTACTTCCAAGAATTCTAACTCAGTCTCCTAACTTTAAAGCAGTTGTGACTATCCCCAATATGCACCTAAACACCAAAAAAGCGCGTGGGATCTTACCGGATCAGGTACATCGTAAGGATGCCGTTTTTAATATCTCCCACGTCTCCTTACTTACTGAAGCTTTTATTCGAGGAGACTATTCTCTCTTAAAAGAAGGTATGCGTGATACACTTCACCAAAATCAACGCGCTGCTCTAATTCCCGGATTACTGGAAACACTTGAAGCAGCTCTCGAAACAGGTGCCTATGGCTCTGCCTTAAGTGGATCCGGCCCAACGCTGTTGGCCTTAATCCCGGATAACCTCGAAAAAGATGTTCCTTTAAGCATGACGAAGGCGTTAGAGCGGCATGGAATAAACGCCACGGCTTTGGTTCTGGATATCGATACCAGCGGGGCATTCACTTCCTTAATCTAGGTAACACTTGTACTATTCCCTCATAACTTATAGTAAGACCAGCCTATCGGCAGTCAATAAAAAATGGGGGGACATGAAATGTCAGATTTAGTTATCTCGGATGAACGAACCTGTGTTAAACCCTGCCCTAAACCCTGCCCTAACCCCTGCTCTAATGATGGAATAAGTATGTTAATAGGTGCTTTTATTGCCGGAATCGGTCTCTTTCTCATTGGTTCTCCAACATCCGGCGCAGTTACTACCATCGTAGGATTTATTCTTTTCCTCATAGGAGTTATTCTTTTCACCCTTTAAGTACCAGTCCATTGGCATACTGAGGCCGATGTCAACGATGAGTTCGCTGACATCGGCCTCTTTGCGTGGAAAAACAGTTACAAACCATATTTGCTGATTGTATAAACAATCGAAGATAATTTTACATATTATAATTAGTAAATAATGGATTTAATTATTGTTAGAAAGGAGCAAATTCCTATGAATAGAGACTATCATTCAATTAAGCTATTCAAGAAAAATAGGGTAGATAGCACAGATTACGAGCCGCCGGTAAAAGAAGACTCTTCAAACACAGAGCACAAAAAACTACCGGAACTCGTCATTCAACCCTTGGAGTCAAAAGAAAGGGAAAACAGTTCAACAATTTCCGAACTGCCTCCTCTTCTGCCAAGCATCTCAACAATAGCCCAGACCCTACTGGGGGTATTCACAGAAAACCGTAATAACTCTCCTCTCAACTTATTAAAAAACAAAGATGTTCTAAGCTGGCCAATATGGTCAATATTCAAAAGTCCTAAATAGTTATTGGAACGACTAAAGCCGCTGTTTGCTATCATCTGCATCCAACGGCTTTAATCGATTAGTGGATTGGTACCACCTCATTAGAGGTTTGATCAACAGGATTCGTAGATTTTAAGCTATCTAAATATTTTACTGCCTGCAAAGCAGCCGTTCCTCCTTCTCCGGCTGCCTTAATCAATTGATACGGCTGCCCTGTACAGTCTCCTGCTGCAAATAACCCCGGCATACTTGTCTCTAATTTATGATTAACCTTAATCGCCGAGTCCTCCATTTCAAGACCGGAGATTAGTTGTTCTGCAGGTAAGGTATCACGTAAGATAAAGACGCCCTCAACCTCCAATTGTTCATTCCCAAGGTCAAGCTTTTCCACCTTTTGATTCCCAATGATTTCTTTAACCTTACCCTTTTTAATCTCAACTCGGGAATCAACTTTAACAATATCAGTGTAATAGGGGATATAGTAAACTTTCGAACAAATATTCACCATATAATTTGCTTCATCTTCCCCTTCTTGATTATAGGAAATAATAGCAACTTGTTTATCCTTGTAAAGAGGTCCATCACAAGTAGCACAATATCCTACCCCACGGCCTAATAATTCAGCTTCTCCCGAAAATAGCTTTTCCGCGGATACCCCTGTGGCAATAATCACGGAATCCGCCTCAAAGGATTGATCTTTGCCCATAAGCGTATAAGGCGGCCCGGGATAAATATTTGTCACTTTAAAATATTTAATGGGAATGTCTTTTTCCATTACGTGATCCAGGAAGCGCTGACGAAGTTCCTCGCCCCCTATTTCTGGGGTTCCAAGCCAGTTGTCAACTTGTGGGGCTTTGGAGAGTTTGGGACTACACACTTCAGATCCAAGTAAAACAAAATCTCGATTCCGAATCTTAGCATTAAGAGCTGCAGATAAGCCTGCTGGTCCACAACCGATAATGGCTAATTCGTAGTGTTCTTTTAAACCATTGAGTTCTTCAGACATCAAAATTTCCTCCTTTTTGCGTTACAATATGTCGTGCATAGTGTTCCCCGAATTATGTTAATACATATAACACAAAGAGATATTTTGACCTCAATAAGGTTTTTTAAAGAATTGCATTTTCCAGAAACCCTCCGTTGACGGTAATTGGTCAGAATAATATAATACAGCCAAGATCAGTGTCAGCGTAAAACTAGCTGAGGAGTAATTAAGATAATGATACGAATAAAGATGATTATAGAATGAAATGTGAGCTCTTAATAACTAATGGAATAATAATTGATGGTACAGGAAGGCCAGCATATAATGGCGATCTCGCTGTCAATAAAGGAAAAATCATTGCAATCTCCCCCCTAATAAATTGCCAAGCCGATAGAATTATTAACGCTGCCGGCTTAACCGTCTGTCCGGGATTCATTGATCCTCACGTCCATGAGGAGCTTACAGTTTTACAAAGCAGTATATTCGAAGAGTATTTGCGTCAAGGAGTTACTACCATAATTAACGGTAACTGTGGCCATTCTATAACTCCCTATTCTGCAGATAATATTTATAGCTACATGGTAAAAAAAGGGCTCATTTCGCATCAGACAAAAGAGCGAAATAAGCTTAACGTTCCTTCCTGGACAAACTTTTCCGGCTATATAGATATTGTCAAGAACAAGGGTTCAAATTTGAACATGGGGTTTCTCCTAGGACATGGCACTATTAAATGGAGTATTATGGGCGATACAAAAAATAGAAAAATGTCCGGCAAAGAAGAAACTAAGATTGTTAGTCTACTTGAAGAGGGTATGGAGCAAGGGGCTTTAGGACTATCTACAGGTCTAACCTATAGCCCGAGCAAATATGCCGATACTGATGAAATTGTCAAATGTGCTAAAGTAGTGCAAAAATATGATGGCATATATACCTCTCATATCCGAAGCTATTTAGGTACCCTGGAAGCAGTAAAAGAAGCAATCCAAATTGGAACCGCTGCAGGTATACGGGTACAGGTATCCCATCTAACCCCAAACTGTCCGGAAGGATTTGATGAGATATTAAACGCCCGCCAAAATGGATTAGAGATAGCTGTCGATACTATTCCTAAAAGCAGTGGGCATTTTCGACGTAAGGACAGATTGTTTCAGTATTTAACGACAAAAGAGTTTCTAACTTCTGAAGAAAAACAAAGGTTAGTAAAAAGATTATACTCTAAGGAGAATCTAGCCCTTGTAAACACTGGTATCCCTAACCTGGAAAATCGGACTCTGAAAGAAATCGCTTTAGAACGTATGATCAGTGTCGATGAGCTCATCCTAGAACTATTAAATAATGACCGTAAAGAAATTACCTTCTGTCAGGGCGGACTCATTCGAAAGGATTTTCCCGGAACACCTTATGCCGAGAATATAGCCCAAAACCCGTATTTGATGGTGGGCTCAGATAAGGTAAATGGAGAAATAGACGATCCCTTTGCCTGGTACGAACTGTATCGAAAGGGTGCCTTTCCGATTTTTATTAATTTGTGCAGAGAAAGCGGTATCAAACTTGAGGAGATTATTCGTAGGATTACCTCTTTGCCGGCAGAACATTTTCGTTTTAGTAATAGAGGGACACTTAGCCCTGGGAAAGCTGCTGATATCACGATTATTGATATCAATAATTACAATTATCCTACCGATAATGAAATCGACTATAAAACCCCCTTGACAGAATGCAAAGGGGTTAAGTATACAATTGTTAACGGCAGAGTAGCCTTAAATGATGGGATTATAGAGCATACTAATTCCGGCCAACTATTATCGAGAAATAGTCAGGTGTTATGAAAAAGCAAAATTATATTAGAGCACGATTAGGTTCCTAATCGTGCTTTAAATACATCCGTATAGACTCTCTTCCCGCGGATAGCCTTACTCTCAAACAGAACAATTTCAGATACTAAAAAATCACCAATTTTTCTTGACAAAGCATCTTGCATTGCAGGGTTGTCACAATTAGGTCGTGATGCCAAGGTAATATGGGGTTTAAATTGGCGTTCTTCTACTCTAAAACCCCTATCCTTCAGCTGGATATGCAGATCATTCCTTACTTTATGAAGTTGATCTAAATCTCCATTGACCGCTGTCCATAAAGTATGCGGCCTCTTAAAAGACGGAAATGCACCTAAACCAATAATATTCAAATCAAAAGGGGTAGAATCCCTGGCAACCTGGGAGATTACTTCGGACAGTGTTATAACTTTATCCGGGTCTATTTCCCCTAAAAATTCTAAGGTAATATGAAAGTTATCCTGGGATTTGAAGAACCCGCTAACTCCACGAGCTCTTAGCTCAGACTGAAATTCAACAAGGGCTTCTTTAAGTTGAACAGGCAAATCAACCCCGATAAATAATCTCATAGATCTACTCCTTAAGAATAATTAGTTGTTTGATTTTGCCTTTTGTTTTAACAATCCCAATACTTCATTCTTTTTATCCAGATTTTCAAAAATTCTATTTGGGATAATATGTGCTGAATTCGCATTTACATATACATAAATATGTTCTTTGTCTTCAACAATATCATGTATTTCAGTATATTGAGTCTTTGCTTCACTATTCTCACTTATATCAACGATCCCCGTGTTCGATAGGGTTAAGTCGTGTCTTCCTATTACACTTTTGTTTTTACCTTGTTCCAGCATCCTTGAAATTTTCCTTGTGACAATCTTTCTTATCCGTTTCGGGTAAAATGCAACCCAATATAAATATAATAATATACAAACAGTTAGCCAATACCCTAAGGGTATCGTACTGAAGTTTCTCAGGATAAAGGGTAAAATTAGAAAGGATAGCGAGAGAATATACCGTTGTATAAAAAACGACCTCCTAGACAATTTAGAATAGGTAATATGGAAAATATTAAAGTCAATTAGATCCTGCTTATTCAGTTCATACTTTAAATTCATAGTCGACTCCCTTCAATCTCCCAGTAGTTGCCATTCTTTATGAATGACTTAGGTTAAGAATCATTCAGTCACCCAATAGTCTTCCATAATTTTGAAAAATTCAGACTCAATCAATTTTCTGATCGTCAGGATTCGTTAGTTTCTTTTTATAACCTATATGAGTTTTAGGATCATATCCTGCAGATTCATAAAATTTACAAGCATCAATCCTGTTACGATCAGTCACTAGAATTATCTGAGAACAGTTCTTTTCAATGCCCTTTTTTTCTAACTCTGCAATCAGTAGTTTGCCAACTCCATTATTTCTACAACACTCATCAACAATCATATTTTCCAACACCATAAAGGGCCGGCAATCTCCATATATCTCCCCACAGATCACTCCCATTACAGAACCCATTAACTGATTGCCTTCAACTGCACTAAGCATAATGTGGGAACCACTTTTTTGTAATTTCTTAAGCCCTTCATACATCTTTTCAATGCGTGATTCTTCATTCCAAAACTGTTTATATAACTGTGCTAACTGTGGAATATCTTCGGTAATCATTTCACGAACAATCATACACAACCTCCCGTATTAGAAATTATGAATAAAAGTGGTCACAGCAATAAACTCTTACTCAACACTGGAATTATGCCTTGTTGAAAGAATTCAATTGCTTTATTTCCAAGTCATCAGTGCTATTAGGCCAAAAACAATAATGATTAACCCTGATACCCGATTGACCCATAATAATCTGGAGGCACTAAATCGTTTCCGAAATACGTTTATCGTAAAACTTAAGAGCATCCACCACGAGCCCGACCCGAGAAACACTCCCAAGACTAAGCTAAATGAAGAAAGATAACTAGATTTATTCGTCCCAAGACCTAATCCAGCAAAAACCCCCACAAAGGCAATAATGGTCATAGGATTGGTAAGCGTAAGTAAAAATGTTGAAAGGTAATTGCCTAATAAACCGTAATTATTGACTAAAGTTGGATTTTCAGCCGGTCTTTTAATAAACGTTCGAATTCCGAGATAGCATAAAAACATCCCGCCAACTATCCTCAGCCATGCTTGGTGCCCTATTAGAAAGCTTGTGACCACAGTTAATCCCAACCCTGCTATCATACCATAAGCAGCATCTGCTGTCGCAGCACCAAGCCCAGACAAAAATCCTGACATCCTCCCATATTCCAAAGTACGTCTAATACACAAAATGCCTATTGGGCCAACCGGCGCGGCAATAGAAAATCCCAAAATGAATCCTTTTAGAAAAAAGTTTATTTCCACTATGCTCTAATCCTCTCGCACCGGATAGATTAACAACGATCCCTACTACTTAACTCCTTAAGCCACAATAAATGAAGTGTTTTTAAGGTGAACCTTCCTTTAATTATGTTCTTGAAACAATCCCGAATTTCCTTTAATATTATAAACTTTGGCCAACTGTATTTTGATTGAGCTATACTGCATTTCTTAATTTCAGATCTTATGTCTTAGGTTTTATAGTATTATCGCTTTATTGTTTTATTGTTTTTTAAGTTATAGACATTGGACATCATACAATCTATAATATAATCATACAGCAAGAATGAAAGGGTGTTTAAATAATGAATAGTGCTGCAGTAACCAGAACTTCGCCACACCGTGCATTATTAAATGCGTTGGGTTTAACCAACGAAGAAATGGAACGTCCCTTAATCGGTATAGTTAGTTCTAAAAACGACATTGTTCCCGGTCATATGAATCTCGATAAAATTGTTGACGCAGTTAAGTTAGGGGTCGCTATGGCTGGCGGAACCCCCCTTGTTTTCCCTGCGATTGCTGTCTGTGACGGACTTGCTATGGGGCATCAAGGAATGAAATATTCCCTTGTTACTAGAGAATTAATTGCCGACTCTACTGAAGCCATGACATTGGCTCATGCCTTTGACGCTTTAGTGATGGTTCCAAACTGTGATAAGAATGTTCCCGGATTGTTAATGGCTGCAGCAAGACTAAATATCCCCACTATATTTGTCAGTGGTGGCCCTATGCTTGCCGGTAAAGTAGATGGTCATAAAATTAGCTTTTCTAATGTCTCGGAAGCTGTCGCCGAATTTCAAGCAGGAAAAATCACCAAAGAAAAACTACTGGAATACGAAAATAAGGGTTGCCCTACTTGTGGCTCCTGCTCCGGAATGTATACAGCTAACAGCATGAATTGCCTCACCGAAGTCTTAGGGATGGGGTTAAAGGGTAATGGAACCATCCCGGCAGTTTATTCTGCACGGATTCAACTGGCTAAGCACGCCGGCATGCAAATCATGGAACTGCTGAAAAAGAATATTCGTCCAAAAGATATTATGACTAAAGAAGCCTTCGAAAACGCCTTAACCTTAGATATGGCCTTGGGCTGCAGCACTAACAGTATGCTGCATCTTCCGGCAATTGCTCACGAATGCGGAATTGAATTAAATCTCGATATTGCTAACGACATCTCTGACAAAACGCCCAACCTTTGCCATCTGGCACCGGCAGGGCATAACTTTATTGAAGAACTCGATGAAGCCGGTGGAATCTACGCAGTCATGAATGAATTGAATAAACTCGGTTTGGTTAATACAGATTTGCTTACCTGTTCCGGAAAAACTGTGGGAGAAAACATTTCGGGCTGCGTGAATAAAAACTCTGAGATTATCAGGCCCGTGGAAAACCCTTACAGTAAGACCGGTGGGATTGCTGTACTAAAGGGGAATTTAGCCCCTGATTCCTGTGTTGTCAAGCGCTCAGCCGTGGCCCCGGAAATGTTGAAGCACCAAGGCCCGGCAAGAGTATTCGACTGTGAAGAAGATGCTATGGAAGCTATCAACTCGGGGAAAATTGTCCCTGGAGATGTTGTCGTAATCCGCTATGAAGGTCCGAAAGGCGGCCCGGGCATGAGGGAAATGTTAAATCCTACTTCAGCAATCATGGGGCGTGGCCTGGGGGAAAGTGTCGCTCTAATTACTGATGGACGATTTAGCGGTGCAACCAGGGGGGCGGCTATTGGTCATGTTTCTCCTGAAGCAGCCGTTGGGGGTAATATTGCCTTGATCGAAGAGGGCGATATGATTCAAATTGACATTATGGCTAACACTATTAATTTCGCCATTAGTGACACAGAACTTGAAAAACGCAGAGCAGTTTGGAAGCCGAGAAAACCTAGAATCACCAGCGGATACTTGGCAAGATATGCAGCTTTAGTAACCTCAGGAAACAGAGGCGCAATTTTAGAATACAATTAATAATAGTTTTAATTAAAGCTACCACCTTAGGTGGTAGCTTTTGTCATTCTTTAGAGCCAGTTCTAATACCTTATTTATTACCATCTCGCCTGTTTCCTCTTGAACTCATTGACTTACCGAAAACATAGATGATATTGGAAATGTCCTAATAGTCATGAAAACTTAAATAGCGCCTTCTCAAAATCTTTTACAAAGCAGCGCTTGCCTTTCTTGATTACCTCATGCCCTTCCATCTCTAATAACATTTTCTGCTGGTCAATTCCCCCGGGGTATTTGTCATTTAATTCCCCACCTTTTTTCAAGGTGCGCCAGTAAGGAGTTATATCCTTGCCTCCCAAAGCTTCGCGTTCTTGTGAGGCATTTGCTGCAATATTGATAAAAATTCCTGCAGTAAGATGACAAGTAAAGTCAGCCTCATGCTTCAGAGCTAAGTAATTTCTAATTCCATCGGAAGTAATAACCTTCCCCTCCGGGATCCTTTTCATTACCTCGTCATATTCCTTGGGAGCTGCGATAAGCATGTTTCCGCATCCAAAACCCTTAGCCATCTTATTATCAATACCTATGAATTCAATCTTGGGCAAGTCCCCAGAACTATTAAGTTTTTCGTTGAAAGACTTTCTGGCCATATCCACCCCTCCACAACTATCTTTTTACATACTCGGTAACCAAATCCGTAAAAAGGACTCCTTCCAAATGATCTATTTCATGACAAAAGCATTTTGCTAAATCTCCTGTACCAGTTAAGCTTATTTCCTCGCCATTTTCATTCAACGCCTGAACCGTTACTTTTGCGGGCCTTATTAACTTTCCGTAAATATTAGGAATGCTTAAGCACCCCTCAATCACCTTTTGTTCTCCTTCTTGCTCAATTATTCTTGGGTTGACCAACTTAATCAGACCTTGTCCCATATCTATTACAACCAATCTTTTTAATAATCCTACTTGGGGGGCAGCTAGGCCTGCTCCATTCCCGGCATTATACATTGTTTCCGCCATATCATCTAATATTTGTCTGATTTTCTCATCTACTATCTGAACTTCTTTACTTTTCTTTCTTAAAATTTCATTATCATAAAGTACAATTTGTCTTAAAGCCATTTACAGTTCACCTCTATGGTTAATTTGTTTTGTATTGAGTACTTATTGTTAATTTTAATCTCTTAAATTAATCCTAAATAGAACCATTTTGTCCAAGCCCAATATAATAAAGTAGTAACTATTTAAAAGGGGTGTGTGTGATGACAGATTTTATGGAATCAATTTTCCTTCCCAAAAGGCCGCTTGAAGTGGTGAGCATCCCCAATACACTATCAAAATCTCTCCAGGGTAAATATTTTGTCGGACAGACAGAATCCTTAACCTTTAGCAATACAACAAATGCTTGGGGCGCTTTAGTAAACCCAAACAACTCCGGAATAAATTTGTTTGCTAATGTCTATACCATTTCCAATTTTACGGACAAACCATTCTTAGTACAACTATGGTTTAATACAGATCCACCCGGGATTGGAGCCCCTTCAACTAAGGTCAGTCCTGCTAACACTGCGTTAATCCCACATCCGGTACCAAAAGTGGATGTGAAGTTTAACCAAAATGTCACTGGAGTTCCGGTTGGCGGTATTAATGTCTTTGACCGAATAGTTTCTCCTGGCGCAACCCTGGTCAGTGAAGAGGACGGAAAGTTAATCTTCCCCTCCGGAGGTAATTTAGTGCTTTTTCTAACCTCCCCGGGATCGGTGCCAATGACATTTTCGGCCATAGTGGCCTTTGGGTGGTGGGAAGAGAAAGTGAAGCATTGTAAGTAATAGTTTAAGGGAACTAAGAACTAAATTGGACGAAGAACTAATTGTTAAGTCATTAATTAGGGCTTGCTAATTTATCGCAAAGCTAAACTTTGCAAGGGTTTTCGGGTAGTGTTTTAATAAATATGTGCATGGAAAGCCATCCTTTGACGCCAAAACCGTGCACTTAGAGTAAATCAAATGGTGCATCGATGCACCATTTGCCCTCTCGGTTTGGACAAAGATGCTTACCAACAGTAATAGTGCAAGCAATCCCTATTATATATAACCATGCCGAATCCATCAGCCTCTGGTTAGCAAGCCCTAAATAGAACATTTGAAAGGTTGAAGACACCGTCGCCCTTCCTTAGTTCTTAGTTCTTTTTTATTTCTAAGCAAATCTTAAGATGAAATATCACTACAATCCAATTTTTCCTCTAATTAGTTCCACACCATTTAAGCCTATACAAAAGGCTAATGTCCATATCAACCAATCAATTTCAGTATAGTCGCCATAAACAACATACCACAATGCTAGCAAACCGAGAAGAATTGGTAAGAGTATATTCGCCAAAAACAGAACTCCTGAGATTACCTGATCGTTTGGGATACTCTTCGTTTTCCGGTCAGGAAAAATCAGACAAATTATGACTGCGATAGCCAATCCAAGAATAGGTGCTTTAAAAAAGACTTTTACTACCCATGACATAGGATAATTTAATATTCCATGACAAAAGAAAGCTAAATAAACTACGGTACCAAAGATGATTGATAAAATCCTCCCTTTCCCTACAGACATTTATTCACCCTCACTTTCAACAAACTCTGAAGGGCTCTATATTAATTTACATTGATCTTAAAGGCATTAGTCAACTGAATGGGAATCGTCCCAATAACTTGATAGTGTTTTTTAAATTTTAATTTCTGTTTTAAAGACAATAACCGCTTTCCCGCCAATTTTGACTTGTTCTGGCTCGCCCTTCTGTAAACGAACCGTCACGTTTACCAGACCGCTTCGTCCTATTGCGTACCCTTGCTCACCCGTGAAAGAAAAGCTTGAGTTATTATGGTTAACCAAGCCATGTTTAACTAAATATGCTCCAAGAGGACCGTTTGCGTTTCCTGTCACCGGATCTTCGTTAACCCCAATAGCAGGTGCAAACATTCTTCCATGAGTCAAAATATCCTTGTCTTCTGTATCCAAAGTGAAAACAAAAAAGCCGTTGCAGTTAATCATTTTGCTAATTTGAGCTAATGTTAACAAATTTGGAGATAACCGGTTCAATCTTTGTCGGGTTTTAATTCCAATCATAACTTTGGAATGTCCTGTTGAGACGATTTGAATTGGGCAACGTTGATCTAGTTCATCCTCTCTTAATCCTAGGGCATTAATAATATCCTCTCGATTCTTTACCGCAAGTTGTGGATAGAACTCAACTTTGCCTTGAGTCATCATTATAGAATAGTCATTACTTTCTTTAAAGATTTCAACTGGCAAAACCCCAATTCCAATCTTCTGGATCACGGTTGAAGAGCTTAGGTTATAAGAGATTGCCTCCGCGGGCTATCATCACCTTTGACTGCTCTTAAACTCAATATCGTTTTACTAATTATAAACGATGCAATATACGGAAAGGCTCCTGCCATGATAACGAAGTGTGCCAGTTGGTAAGGCGGTCTATTCCATATATCATAAGTATTTCTTTTTGAGATTAAGGAGCTTAAGCAAGACTCAAGTATACCCTGTGGCAGCACTTCAACTAAGGCAAAGAGAAACATTGAAATTAGCACTACTATTCCAGTCACAAAGTTCATGGAAAAGTCTACTTTTTTGTAATCCCCATTTAACGCCGGAAAAACCCATACACTTAAAAATGCTGACGCTGTTAAGACGATCAGAGCTATGTAATGGTAAAAATCCAGATTGACAGTTTGTATCTGGTTAATCATCATCACCATACTTGCCAAGGGTAGTAGAGAGAGGATCAATATATAGGTTAAAAGTTTTAGAGGGGTTTTCGATAGGTACCCTGATATAAATATAATCAGACCATCTAGAACTATCATCTTTTGCCTCCAATTAATATCTCTATTTCCATTTTCTTCGGGAATGGAACCAACGCCGGTACGTCCCCTTTGATATTTGATGTACGCAGAAATCAAATTCCCTTATTAGTTTCCTTTCTTCTAATCAAATTCCTGTCTATAATTTATTAATTCTAATTCAACAAAACAATTACATTTCCTTTATGCCATTCCAGTTAATCCCTAAATCTCAGTATAAAAAAGCCTCCATTGCTGAAGGCCAAATAGACTTAACTTATTCAGGGCTTTTCATGGATCCCGTTCGGGAAATTTTTAAGCATATGTAGCAACTGCTCCCGTTCCTCTTCTAAATCCTCTCGCTCAGCTACCAACTTTGGCTGCACCGAATGATAAGGCCAGCGTGCTTTTAAATCTGCCAGTTTTTCCTCTACATGGTCAAGTTTTGTTTGCAGCTCTTCCCTCTTATCCATTGTTTTTTTTCAACTCCTCTGACGCTCTAAAGGTGATTGCGCCATGCATGCAAGATTCCATACAAGCTTCACATTCAATGCAAACCGTTGGATCTACAACTGCAAGGTGTGAAAACATTGTGATCGCTTCAATGGGGCAGGAGTTAACACAACGTTTGCATCCCCGGCAAAGCTTTTCCAAAATAAATGCAGCCATGGACTCTAACCCCTCTCCTGTCTAGTCAAGGAAATCTCTCGTTTTCTCAATTAGCAAGCTGCTCAGCTAAAGCGGTGAGAAGCTATGCTTAAGTTTAACAATTAAGGACAACCCCTATATACCCCGGAGTGGTACATAATTCTAATATATTCGCCTCATTCCCATTTGTCAACCCTAGGAAAAAGTTCTGAGTTCAGTCGCAAATCCGACATAACTAGTTTTTAAATTGTAATATAATCAGATAACTAAGACAAGGGGGGGAGATTTGTTTCTATGAACATTTCCGAATTAAGCTTCGAAGATTTGAACACAAAGTTACAACTATTTTTAGATGAGCTAGAAGAATTAGAGGAAGAACGAAGTTTTGTCCTAAAGCAAACCGGCTTACATCTCCCGGGACATACAGTGAAGAAGTATGAAGCCGAAATTCAATCTCTTAAAAGTTCTATCGAAAAAGTAAAGTCTGAACTAGTTCTACGAATATCAAATGTACCCTAAAAAACACAAGTGGGCGCCGAAAGCAAAAGGGATTGTAACAACTAGATAGTTGCTACAATCCCTTGTTCACTGTTCAATTAGGCTAGATTCTTATCACTTGATAATTTAATCTGTTCAGCTAAGCTGCGAGCAATCTGATCAAAATCAGCGGACTGATAGTCTTCAATTTTACCATCATCTGATAATGTTGCAAGTGCCGGGTCGAGTGGCAAGGAGCCCAAGAAAGGAATACCAGTACGCTTTGCTTCTTCCTCTCCTTGAGGTTTTCCAAATACCTCTATCTTTTTGCTGCAATCCGGACATTGCACATAAGCCATATTTTCAACCAGCCCATAAATGGGAGGTTCATAATTTCTAACCATCTTGATAGCTTTCCGTACTACCATATTAGCCAAAGCTTGAGGACTTGTTACCATCACAACCCCATTAATCGGCAGAGATTGGAATAACGTGATTGCCACATCGCCTGTGCCAGGAGGCATGTCAATTAAAAGATAGTCTAACTCTCCCCAAATAACATCCTTCCAAAACTGATTAACTACTTGAGTGATCAGTGGCCCTCTCAAAATTACAGGATCATCTTCGTTTTCAATCATAAGGTTGAGCGACATGACTTTAATCCCGCCACGACTGGTTGGTGCAATAATCCCACCTTGGCTTGCGCCAGCCCGCTCCTTAATTCCAAAAATCTTTGGAATACTTGGTCCGGTTATGTCCGAGTCAAGAATTCCTACTTTAAATCCTTGTCGCATTAGGCTTACTGCTAACATACTGGTTACAGAAGATTTTCCAACTCCACCCTTACCGCTCATAACCGCAATGACTTTCTTAACGTTGCTGGCTTTCTGAGCCTTGGTTAATTGGGGCGCACTGGAACAAGTTTCTGTGTTGCATGAACCAGCTGCAGCACAGCTATTACATGATTCGCTCACTTTACTACCTCCAATTTTATTACTAAATTATTGCTCGCTCTTAGAGAAATGTCGCCAAAAATTATCTTACTCCCCAAAATCTTCATTTGTCAAGGTTATCCTTTTATCGAGCTCTTATTCCTAGTATCGCCGTAAAAACTTCCTTAGTGATGGTGATGGTGGCCATCTCCATGATCATGTGCACAAACAGAACCCGTACTAACGATCTTACCTAATGCATATCGGTTTGCAACATCTGCAACTTTCCCGGACGCTCCAGAAACAACTTCAAGGCCTACAGCATTAAGACCATTAATCATACCTCCGCCAATACCACCGCATACTAGGGCTTCTACCCCTTTGCTTTTAAACATATTGGCGAGTCCTTCATGCTGATGTTGAAGACCCGTAGAACTTAGTAATTCTACAAAACGAGCTTCATTTCCCTCAATCTCAAAGACAGTAAATCCAGCAGCTCGTCCAAAATGTGGGTCTAGTTCATCACCATTTGTTGGAATTGCGATTTTTTTAGACATATTATACCCTCCATATCATTATAATGTATCTTTTTAATTAGTCTGAGGAAAAACAGAACTAAATGAATATATAGTTACATGTTTTGTTAACCTTCAGAGGAATTCCCACAACAGTCACCTTTGCTGTGCCCCAGTTTTACTTTTTTCATACTCCCGCATTTAGGGCAAGCAATTTCATAGCCATGTTTCCCACCAGTTGCACAAGGTTCTGCTTCCCATACATTTCCGCATCCAATACACTCAAACACACGATTTTTCATCAAATAGTGACCACCTCGAATAATTATAGGTCGCCCTTCAACTAATGCCGAAGCGATTTTCGACCTAGCCGCTCCTAAAATTCGCTGAAACGTAGCTCTGGAAACCCCCATAGACGCTGCACACTCGATTTGATCCAACCCCACCTTGTCTTTAAGACGAATGGCTTCTAATTCCTCTAAGTTAATATTTATTTCTTCTAAACAAGATTGTCCCAGAGGAATGAAAGTCTGGCAGACTAGTGCATCGTCGATTAGGCCACAACAACGTCGCCTTGGCATCAAATCAGCTCCTTTTGGGCATATGCTCAATTAAAGTATATCAAATTTCCTGAATAAAGCAATTAAATTCGGCTTTAAAATAAAATATTATAGAATTCATTGATTATTTTCTTATTTTCCTGCTAACCAATTATAAAAAATAACTTATTACTTTAGTTAATTTGAGGGTTGATGATATAGAAGGCTAAGCGAACTCGGTTTAGCTAAATCTGAACATCGAGGCTTCGGCGGAGAACTCTACCCTCACCAAAATAAGGAGCACCTACTTACAAGAAGTGAGAGTCTCGTAAATATTAAAACCCAAAAGCCGCCCCCCCTTAAGAAAGAGTGACGGCTAAAATCTGAAGGTTTCACTGGTTAAGTTTCATAAGGGTTTCGATAGCATTATTCAGAACCTCTTGCCGATCCTCTCCCGAGTCAATGGCATCTAATAGACAGGAACTGGCATAACGTTGAGCTATAATCACAGATGTTTTATGAACTGCTGAGCGAATGGCAACAAGTTGCAAAAGGATATCTTCACAACTTTTCTCTTCCTCTATCATGCGCTCTACACCTGAGATATGTCCTCGTACAGTCTTTAGACGAGTTAGAATTTTTTGGACTTCTTCCTGATCAACCTCTTTCAAAAAGATACATTCCTTTCACCTGTAAATGGATACCTATCTCAACGCTATCCAAGTTATGTATGATAAAGTTTAATGTATTTTTGATAACTTTTCAAGACGCGCTGCACATAATCACGGGTTTCTTTAAAGGGAATATCCTCCTGCCGGATATTATTCGGGTCAATTTGACCGGATTCAATCCATTCTTGAACATGCCCTCTTCCACCATTATAAGCTGCAATCACTAAAGTTTGATTGTTAGAAAACAACTTTTGCAGACTAGCCAGATACCATGTTCCATATTGAATATTCTTTTCCGGATCAAGTAGATACTCATTACTATAACCCTTATCTCCAACACTTTGGGCTATGGATTGAGCTGTACTGGGCATCAACTGCATTAGTCCTACTGCACCCTTATGAGATTCTGATTGAGGAAGAAACTTACTTTCCTCTCGGATCACAGCAAGAACCAATAAGGGATCAACTCCGTATTGGGAAGCATACTTTTCAATGATTATCCGGTGCGGGTATGGATAGATAATCTTCTGTAAATCTACCAAATGAAAAATGCTATAAACTGCTAAAATACATAGCATAATAACCAGGCTAATTTGCCGGCTATTGATCTTACGCTTCAAATTCTTTTTAGCCATCCCATCTCCTTCTCACAATTAAGAAAGGTATTTATCCTTAGTCTATTTTCTCAAAGTCGTCTATTATGTATTAATTAATCTCTAGCCTATCTAGTAATTCTTCCCATTTATTAGAGAGTTGACACACTGTTTGATCCTCGTCCCCAGAATTATCAATAACAACATCAGCTAGCTTGCACTTTTCAGCTAGTGACCCTTGGGAAGCAATTCGGGCTTCCACCTCACCCAGACTCAGCTTGTCCCTTGCCAGAACGCGAGAAATTTGAAGGCTGCGTGGTACCCAGACAACCCAAACTTCATCGACATACTTTTTAAATCCTGATTCAAAGAGCAGAGGTACATCCCAAACACATATCTTAACCCCTCTCTGCTCAAGCGAATCTCGGTCTTCATTCATACATTGCTTTACACGAGGGTGCACGATGCGCTCTAAGCGCTTTCGTGCATCATCATCCTTGAAAACCAGTTTTCCTAGAGTGATACGATCTATTTGTTGATTCTTATTCAAAATTTCCGGGCCAAATTCAGTGACTAATTTTGAAATCGTCAATGAGTCAGTTTGCAACAAACGGTGAACCGTTTGATCAGCATCGAGAACTGGTATCCCTTTATTTTTAAACCATTGGGCAACTGTAGATTTACCACTGCCAATTCCACCCGTCAGGCCAATGTTAAACATACTTCTCACCTCAGATCAATTTTCCCAATCCGATTAAGATTAAAACAACACCTGGCAAATATTCCGCCTTACTAGTCCAATACACGGGAATTTTCCCTGCCATTTGCTGACCTAGCCGCAGCATCATTATTTGGGTCAAGGCTACGACTCCAATAACTGACAAAGTCATTCCAGCCATAGCAGCTCCTATTCCACTTGCAAAGGCATCTATAGCTAGGGCACTTCCTAACAGTAAGCTTTCTTTTAAACTGATTACCCCAGAACCATCGACATCTGCAATATCTGGTGTCTTAAGAACTTGAATTACCAAACCGAATAATTGTAATTGAAACCTGAAAACCGGTTCTAAAACAACTTTAGGTTGAGCATAAGCCATAGCTGGCACTGCTTTCGGAAAGACTTCTTCGCTCCCATTCCTAATAGCTTTCCCTAATTGAAAAACTCCTAGCGCGAGTAAAATTACAGCCCCTAATAACTGTGCAGGTATCACCTCTAGCCATAAGCTTACCCAGCCACCGAAAAGCATTGAAGTGCCCATTGCTAAAACTGTACACATTGCAATAGCTAAAAGCGAGTTTACCGGTATTCGAATGCGGCGCAGCCCGTACGCCAACCCAACACCAAGACCATCCAGACTTAAAGCCACTGCCATAAGCATAGCTACTCCCATAATATGTATCCCTCCATCTTGCGACTTCAGGATAATATATGGATTCAAAGTCTATTTGGTGAAATCAATCATTTCCAGCAATCCATTCTTCTAAAGCACTATCTCTTCGTTGCTTTGCCGCCTCATAATCTTCATGCAGCTTCATAGCTAACTCATAATTGGTATTGGCCATTCCAAGCTCTTCTTCTAATATTTGAAGTTTTGTTTCTAACTCTTCGATTTCTAATTCGAGTTGCTTCATTCGCTTTTTTTCACGTGCTTGAAGGCGGCTCTCTTGTTGATCTTGCCCACTTGTCTTATTATTTCGATCCAGAGGAGCATCACAAAGTTCTTCTTGCTGTTGTTTATACTCTTTGAACCCGGTGTAATCTCCATCATAAATCAGCAGTCCGCGAGGGGTTAGTTCGGCAATTTTGTTGGCAACCTTATCTAAGAAGTAGCGATCATGGGAAACCATTAGTACTGTTCCCTCGTACTCTTGAAGAGCTTCTTCTAAAACCCCACGAGTTTCAACATCCAGGTGATTTGTCGGCTCATCCAGCAGGAGTAAGTTCCCTTGCTCTAAGAAAAGTTTACATAAGGCTAAACGGCTCTTTTCTCCTCCACTTAAGACAGATATAAGTTTAAACACATCATCTTTTCGGAACCCATATCTGGCTAGAAGACTTCTAATCTCCGGATCCTTTAAATCGGAGACCTTTCGGATCTCATCCATTATCGTACCGGAAGTTCCCAGATTTTCATGTTCCTGTGAGTAATAGGCAAGTTTCACATTTGCTCCTAAACGAATGGTTCCCTTAAAAGGAACCTGATCAAGAATGGCTTTGAGAATAGTCGTTTTTCCGATCCCATTTTTGCCCAACAACGCTACTCTATCTTCACGTCTCAGATCCAGTTGTACATTGGAAAAAAGAGTCCTGGTTGCGAAGGAAATCGATAGATCTTCTATTGCAAGTACCCGATTTCCGCTTCTTCCACCACTTCCCATGGAGATTGAAAGTCCATGATCTACCTTGCTGACCTGAATAGGCTTAAGTTTTTGCAGCTGACTTTCCCGGCCCCTGGCCTGCTTGGAGTTGACTCCAGCCTTATTTCTACGAACATATTCTTCAAGCTTTGCAATCTTTTTCGCTAAACGTTCTGCTTCTCGATCTATTGTCTTGGCCTCTATAGCTTTGAGTAATTCATACTCAGAGTAATTTCCGGGATAACTCTTCAATCCGCCGTTTTCCAGACACAAAACTCTCGAGACTGTTCTATCCAAAAAGTATCTGTCATGTGAAACAATCAGCAAGGCTCCGGAATAATCTCTCAAGTACCCTTCAAGCCATTCCATGGCAGCAATATCTAAATGATTGGTTGGCTCATCTAATATTAAAAGTTCAGGTGCTCGAAGCAAAAGCTTACATAGAGCTAACCGGGTTTTTTGTCCCCCGCTTAACATAGCAACCTGAGAATTCATTTCCTCTTCAAGGCCTAAGCCTGCTAATATTTTCCGAACTAAAGCTTCTAAAGCATAGCCTCCTTGGCGTTCAAAGGATTCAGTCAAAACAGCATACTGCTCCATTACTTTTTCACTCGGAGTGGTACCCATTTTTTCTTCTAACTCCCTCAGTTGTTCCTGCAGATATAGTAAATCTGCACGTTCCCGGATTACACAGTCAAAAACCTTACCTTCATCTTCCACAATAGGAGTCTGAGGCAGATAACCGTAGGAACCAAGGATTTGAACCTCTCCACATTCTAAGCGCATATCACCTATACAAGCCCGAATGAGAGTTGTTTTACCTGCTCCGTTCGGACCAACTAAGGCCGCCTTTTCTCCATTTTCCAGGGCAAAACTAATCCGCCGAAAAAGTGGCTCACCGGATATATCAACACCGCAATCGCGGCAAAATAAAACACTCATTTTTCTGCACCTGCTCTATTGATATTCGTTACAACATTAATTTAACTTAAGTCTGGGTTGCTATTAACGTGGTTTCCTCGTTAAGAAAATAAAGCACCTCAATATTTTGACAAACAAGCTCGTTATCGAAATTTACTATATCATAGACCTTCTTTTCTAACAAACTCAAAAACATCCTTCGAGAAAGGAAAATAAGAATAAACGAATATTATCTGTATGGAAATTTTTTGCTAGGTAGTATATTTTTTCCGCAAAATGCGACACCGTTTTCGAGTTTCAAGGATTATGATACAAGAAAGATAGTAGAAAAGAGTGATCTTAATGAAAATCGATAATTATCATTCCGAAAAATGCAAATTGGATGAACTATTATCGTCTCATTTTTTCAACTGTATTCCTGAAGCCTGCGTAATGCTTGATCCATGGTTCTATATTGTAAAAATGAATTCTCAAGCCGAGGAATTTTTTCTTTTACCCCAAGAGTATTTAATGAGCAAACCCTTTTGGGAAATAGCACCTCAATATATTAATACCAATATATTTCATGCAATGTATAAGATAAAAAATGATCGCCAAAATACTAGTCTCGAATTTTGCGGCTCTATTACAAACCGGTGGTTCGAAGCTAATCTATGTATGATCGATAAATATATCGTCGTGTTCTTTAAGAATATCACACATCACAAACATACTCAAAATGAGCTGTTAAGAGCACAAGAACGGCTTTCAGCGGTCTTTCACAACAGTCATGCCCTGATGGCAATTGTTAATCAAGATAATAACCAGTTTGTCAGTGTTAATGATAGTTTCGCAGATTTCTTTGGTTATTCAGCAAACGAAATAATTGGTAAAACTAAAGAAGATATCTTCGAAACTCTGAACAATCAATTTTTTCCTCCCCAAATACCTGAAGATTATGACAACAATTCTTTTAGTAAACTAATATCAGTTAAGAGTAAATCATCTGATTCTTCTAAACACATTATCATTACTTCAGAATTAATAAACATTAATGAAAAACCATGTCGTTTAGAAATAGGAATTGACATTACTGACAACCTACGATGTCAAAAAGAACTCCGCAGGCTCGAGCATCTAAACCTTCTTGGACAGATGTCAGCAAGCATTGCTCATGAAATTCGCAATCCTTTACAGACAGTTAAAGGCTTCTTGCAATTGCTTCAATTTAAGGAAGGAATCTCTCCTTATCAGACGCATTTCAATTTAATGATTGACGAGCTTAATCGAGCCAATCAAATAATAACTGAATTATTGTGTTTGTCTAGGACTAAGCCAACAAATCTTAAAATGCATACTATTAATGATATCATTAATAGTGTATTACCCCTCATTGAAGCTCAAGCACTAGCAGAAGACAAAATTATTATGGTTGAACAAATGCCTGTTAGCCCTACACTGCTTGATGAAGATGAAATCAAACAAGTTTTGTTAAATATCGTTAAGAACGCCTTAGAAGCTACAAAATCTAAAGGGTGTGTCAAGATTATCTCAGAGAGCAATCAAACCTCTGTTAAACTAATCATCTGTGACAATGGTCAGGGAATACCTCCAGAGCTGCAGGATAATATCGGAATGCCTTTCTTTACAACCAAACAAAATGGAACCGGACTGGGGCTTCCTATGTCACTAAGTATTCTTGAACGACATAACGCCAAGCTGGATTTTATAAGCGATAAAAACGGGACATCTTTCATCATCATTTTCCCCATAGTAGCGTAGTTAACTTGCTTAATTCAGCCTTCGCTCAATCAATAATCCAAAATCAATTCCTAGAGTATAGGAAATCAGATCACTCCACAAAAATCCGCGACCTAAAACTAAACCGCCAATACTAGTGTGTCTTAATGAATCAATCCACTGGGAATGGTATAGTTGACTAATCTCAACTGCATAGGAAAAGATGAGCGCACTGGCTGCAACCACTCTTGTTGATCTGGCTCTGAACAGAAGACCGAACAAGAAAAAAATCATCAATCCCCATAAGATATCCCCTAAATACAAATTAATCCAAAGTGGTAAAAGCGAAGAGAACCTTCGTGCGCTTAAACCACATATCATAACTATTGTCACTAGCATTAGATATTTAAATGCATTCCTCTTACCGTACAAAGTACACACCATATCCTCTCTAGAATTATTGGGTTTAAGTTAATAATACTCACTTCTTGTGCAAGCAGATTAATTGGGTGCTATTCCACCCTATGGCTTTGTAAAAATCCAACGCTAAGCTGTTATTCTTATCGGCCAATAACTGCAATCTTTTTGCTCCCTTTTCCATCGCCCAGCCTTCAATGGATGAAAGCAATTCTTTGCCGATGCCTATTCCCCTATATTCATTATCCACTACCAGATCTTCAATGAGAGCTACATACCCGCCCTCGGCAGTAGAGACTAATATCTGAGCAGTGCACATTCCAATTACTTGCGTATTGTTCTCGGCAACCATAATACAACCCTTGGAATCATCCCGCAGCATTATTTCAAGCCCCTTGCGTTGTTTAAATTCATCAATTTTGAAATCACTTTCTATTGAAAAAAGAATTTCGAGTAACCTAACGAGAGCGGAAATATCAGTACTTTCGGCTCTTCTAATTATAGAATTAGACATGAATAGTTACTGCCTCCCTTTTAAGACAAAAATTCGTAGGCTCTATACCTAACTTTCGTTTCTAGGCGTCCCATTGCCTTGGCCGGGTAAAGGATGATCGTATTTTCGTGAAATTATCTCCCTTTGTGGTGTTAATTTGTGCCTGGGTAAGAAAGAGGCTTTTTCTTAAATCCGCTCCTCTGAGGTTCGCATCTCGTAAGTCAGCCCCAATAAAATCAGTTCCAGTCAAGTCAGTTCCTCTGAGGTCTGCAGCGATAAGGTAAGCTCCTCTTAGATTTGCACCTCTAAGATTAAATTTTCTAAGGTCTGCTCCAATAAGATTAGCTCCCCTACGGAAGGACTTCTTTCGCCCTGAACTGGTCTCCTGCCCTAGACGAGCTTCAGCTCGAACAAGTTCACTAGTTTTAAGCAGTAAAGCGTTAACCTCTGCACGTTGTGCAGCTACATCTATTTTCAAAAGAGCTTCAGGACAAAGGCCAGTTACAAGTTCAGTCTTATTAAGCATAACTTGCAGTTCCTTATGGATAGTTCGGGTTGGTTCTAATGTCAAAGCTTCCGACAGATACCAGAGCAATTCATGGAGTTGTCGCATAATAAGGAATACCTCGAACATTTGCTTGGCAGATTCAGGGTTTTTCCGCCAGTCCAGTCCCGAAAAGCTTACTTGAGCTACTTTTTGCCCCGCACCAAAGCAATCAAAAGCCATGCAACCTTTCATTCCTTTTTCCCTCAGGCTTTGATGAATGGAACAGCGAAAATCTCGCTGCAGATTAATGCAAGGTTGACCCGCGTCCTTGTCATTGGGGAAGCCTTCTGAAGCAGCGAAGTATAGTGCAACACAACATAAACCGAAACATTTTTCACAATCGGCCAGCAGATTACTGTATGCTTTATCTGTTTGATGAGTTGATAAGGAATTTTCTTGGTTCCAAGACAATCTGTTCTTCCTCCATATTTTCAGCAATCCTTAATTCAAAGTTTCTAGCGATTAAATACTACCTGTTAACATAGGCTCGTACATCATTATGGCATGATTTTCAGTGATAAACTCGTCTCCTAGCTGATTATTATGGAGATCAAATATCTGGCGGCTTATAACATTGTGACGCATGTACCCACCCCACCATTCTTGGGTAATCAAGTGGTCACTTTCATAAACTTTATATTTATGGGATAGAGGTTGTTCACATCGCCATTGGCCTTCCAGATCTGATTCTCCGACATTTATTTGAAGTTGATAATAATTTGGGGTCACATTTTTTATTTGGAGATCTATATAATTATAAACAATGGTGGCTCCGCTTCCAAAGGGTTGAGTCCTGTTAGCATCCGGAAATACGTCATGAGTGTGGCGCCAGCGTTCCTTTACTTGTAAGGGGGTATGTAAGGTCATCCAATAGATAAGATTGGAAAGTTGGCATAGGCCCCCTCCAACTCCCGGTACAAAAGACCCGTTTTTTAGCACCATCCCTTCCGAGAACCCTTTTGCTTTCGTTGGTTTTCCTACCAAACGCCAAAGGGAAAATGTCTCTCCTGGTTTAAGAACTAACCCATTTATCTTCGACACAGCCAACTTCAAGTTCGTTACCTTGTTTTCCTGCAACCACCTATCAACATTTTTAAGCTGCCGATACAATGGCGTTTTATGATCTGCCACTTTAAAAGGGAAGGCAAGATTCTGGAATGTAGATGCATATTGGGTTGACCTAGAAAAATACCATTGGAAGTAACGACGCCATGTAAAGAAAAGCTTGCCAAGAAGCAACCGGTATTTAGAACGTGTCACCGGCCTATCAGACTGATATCTAAACTTGGTAGCCAAGGGCTTTTCACTCCTCCCATGCGTATAACATAGCTTAACTGTCAGTTTGCTAGTATGTCAATCTACCCAAAACTATATTTAGTCCATAATGAATCAAGTCACTATTAAACCCTTTGGAAAAAACTAGTTTCCGCTTTCTCGTTTAATTGAAGCCATGAGCAAATTAGTCTTTAGGCAAATGGGAGTTAGCACCTGCTTTATAGTGTTTAAGAAAAAGGTTAAAGTATTGCTCGACTATTCTTTGCTGTTCTGTCTCCCCAGTACTTTTTAGAATTTCCATTGCCGCTTCAATCGTGCAAAGTGTTTTTTGAAGCCTACCCCTTCGCAATGTGAATTCAGACTCATAATCCGGCTTGATAGAGATTTGGGGAATGCTTTTCAAATAATCGCACTTCCTAAAGATCTTTCTTGCTTCCTTCCAAGTACCATCAATTAGAATGAATGCGTTCATTTCTTCTTGAAGGTTGCTTAGAGTTTTACTCTCAGAATCCTCATGCTCAGACGGAAATAATAAATACGTTTTACCCTTAAAGTTAGTCATCTTTTCGATCAATTTTTGCGAGGGTTTGGTTCGTTCCCATAAGAATATTTCCGTTGAAAGTGGATTTATCAATTTAAGTAATCTTCCAGTACTTGATGGCCTGGAAAATTCCCTTTCACTCGTTAAAATCCAAAACTTGGCTCTTGAATTTATCGGAGTAACCATATCACATATGCAAGTCAAAGTCGGCAAACCACATTGATTACAACTATCATATAGTTTGGTAATTTGCTTTACTTTAAAAGCATTATCCATTGCTCGCATGACTCCTTAAACTGTCGTACTTAAGATTAATTAATATTCCAAAGTAAGGTTCATTTTCTATAAGTTTAAATACATAGCCTTACTTAATTCTCTAAAACCATTATTAGCATAAAATTGGGCGGCATTAGAATTAAAGGAATATACTTTTAGCTCAATTCTATCTACATCCTTATTCTTAGCCCATTCAAAGACTCTTCTTAAAAGGAGTGTCCCAATACCATGTTTTTGGTAACCTTCCCTGACAGCTATACCATCTATTTGTATCCATTCCCTCTTCTTAATAATTGGGAAATTAGATGACTTTTGTAAGTAACATTCTGCAAAACCAACAACTTTTGAATCTGCCTCAGCAACAAAAAGCCCTTTATTAGAATCATTAATGCTTTCCAGTAGGTACTCTTTTGCCTTTGCATAATCTTCAGGCAAAATAAAAAGTTCAGGATGATTTAGCCGGTGTTGTTCGTCAAGTTCAATGTATACCTCGCATAAACTTTCATAGTCCTTTATGACTGCATCTCTAATCTTTATTTCCAAATTTACTCCTCCGATTTGTGCCACTTGAAAAGTTACGAAATCCGTTTTATCGCTGACTATGGATTATCTGATTTGCTCTATGGACATCCTCTTTCCTAACAAAAATTTCATAGTTTGTACTGTTGGGCATAACGGAGTTTCCTATACCGCCAGAAGAGTTATTGGTTGTTTTCGTTTTTGCCTTTACCCCATTATTCAGCAGCCTTCCTCGTATGCCGGCATATTTATCAATATTGTTTGTGAGATAAACCGTTTCCCAACCAAAAAAATAATCTAAAATCCTCTTGAACATTTAAACCCACCTCCCCTTTTAAGCCCTCACCGCAATTTCAACCCTTTTGGTGATTGTCTTTAAAGGATCATAATAATACCCATGCCTTACCAATGCATTTCATGGATAAACCGTTATACTACACATGTTCTCGAATTCTATGGTAGCTTATTCAGGTCATTATACTATATTTTGGCATTTCATTACAGCTCAGTATATTATCAAATGGTGCATCGATGCACCATTTGCCCACTCTTTCCCGAGGGGGGGGGCATCATAAAAATGCACTGAACATTAACCGCTCAGTGCTTGTACTTGACATTTTCTTGTAACAATCATTGTTTACTCAACTTTTGAACAGCCTGTTCTTCATTGGGCAGGAAAAATATATCCTTTCCTTTATTACTCTCATAAATGAAATCTTTAAGGCTCTTGCTGGTATACACTGAAAAATCGCCGACAATTGCTATCTTCACATGATAATTAACAAACTTTTGCAATATTTCACCTGCAAGTTTAGTTTTTAAATCGAAAAACTCTTCACAGATTGCTGATTTATAAATGATTATATGATCACAACCTGTTTCGTACCTAATTGTTGCCATTAAATCTAATGCTGATTGAACATCTGTTATCAATATTTCGTTACAATCTACTACAGCAATTTCTATATTATTATCTTTCACTGTATTAATTTTCATACCTTACCTCCATTTGAACGACTGAACGTTCATTGTGCCTGTTTGCTCCAGCGACCATGCTAGGGGGCTAGGTTTAAGAATTTTAGAATAGATTATTCTATTGCTAAGTTTACCGCCCCTATGGCATGAAGCGAAGTTGTATCAAATAAGGGTACAGACGAGTCCACTGGTTTAACTAACAAACCAATTTCTGTACACCCTAAAATAATTCCCATCGCGCCTCTTTCTATTAAATCCTCAATGATTCTTTTATATTGGACTCTAGATTCTTCAATAATCTGTCCCAGACATAGCTCGTTATATATTACTTTATTTACTATTACCCTATCCGTTTCCATTGGAATCAATACTTTTATTCCCCTAGTCTCTAAGCGAGATTTATAGAAATCCTGTTCCATAGTATATCTTGTTCCCAATAAGCCAACTGTTTTAATCTCGTTAGATAAAACATGTTGTGCTGTAATGTCAGCAATGTGAAGTATTGGAATATTTATGCCCGCCTGGATCTCTTTAGCAACCTTATGCATCGTATTCGTACAAATGATGAGAAAATCAGACCCTGCCGACTCCAGACTTTGAGCAGCATCTATTAGAATCTGGGTAGCCTTTTCCCATTCTCCATTTCTTTGACAGTTCTCTATTTCCTCGAAGTCTACGCTGTAGAGAACGCATTTGGCCGAATGCAGACCTCCGAGCCTTTGCTTAACTTCTTCATTGATAATGCGATAATATTCGGATGACGATTCCCAGCTCATTCCTCCAATTAAACCGATTGTCTTCATTTTGAATTCCTCCAAATAATTATTGTTTTCACTGATTAATGAATTTTTTTAGGAACTTGTCATGGAGATTGCTCATAGATGCTAATGCCATTATTGCTCCTAAAAGTGCCATAAACATGTCCCATTGTGTATCCCAAACATCCCCTTGAGTACCTAAAAATGCATCGGCTGCGCTACCGGTGGCCTCTGCCACTCCCCATTCAATTAATTCATAGGATGCACTAATGGCAAGACAGATGCTAATTATAAGGAACGATAATAATTTACCTCTTTTTAATGCTGATTTCCGCACTAATATTTCTCTGACGATAATAGCGGGTATAAAACCCTGGGCAAAATGCCCCAGCCTATCATAATAATTCCTAGCAAGATGAAAAGCATCTCTTAGCCAATTAAATATCGGCATTTCTGCATATGTGTAGTGTCCACCAACTATTAGTATGATCGCGTGGACTAATATCAAAAAGTAAACTAAATTGGTCAATCTAAATCGGTTATAAGTTAAGGTTACTACACTTAACCCAATCAGTGCCGGAAAAACTTCTAAAAACCATGTAAATAAATCCTTTGGATTTATAACCGACCAAATGAGCACGGCAAAAAAAATCACTAATAAGCCCCTATGGAATGGTTCTAATCTATCGTTCATTTTAATCCTCCCCGAGATCATTATTGTTCTTTTTTACATGCTGTCATCGGCCTTTTAGACTATGTAAAAACCTACCAACCAAGTCCTGGGCAATTTTTTGAGATTGCTCATTATAATTTTTACTAAAAGGATCACTGAATCCATGTTTTCCATCCAATATATGTGTTCTAACAAAAGGCTTGGTTTTAAGAGCATTACTTAATTCTAAAACATCAAAGAATTTTTCTTCCTTTGCCCAAATTAATAATACTGGGCATTTTGGATTTATAAATTGATAGTCCCGTATTCTAGATCCGTAGTAACAAATCGCCCCATCAACTGTACTCTCTAAACCGCTACATAGCCATGCTGCCGTAGCCCCAACACTAAAGCCTAGTAAATATACCCGTTTATAATTGCTATGTGCCTTCTGCAATATTTTCTCAAATTCCTCTGTCATCGAATTGAATCCAATGTGATCAATAAAATACTGATAAGCTTCTCCCTCTCTACTATAACCAAAGAATTCTTTACCCTTAAAGAAATCGGGGCACAAAACATCATATCCAGACTCCAAATAGTGTTCGCATACCCATTTAATGTGGGGGTTAATACCATAGATCTCATGCAAAACAATTACTGCGTATTCTTTACGTTCCATAATATTTAATATCGCTCCAAGCTATCATACTTTCTAAAGTGCCATTTCAAAGAACGTTCCGAAGGTTTTCCACGCCGGAGTTACTTAAATTCATATCCTCTCCGATATCTCAAACTCTATTAAGGGTGAAGCCTATTCTTCAAATAGTTTTCGTAAATAACGATCTCTATTTTCCAAGAAGCCTTTGGTAATTTGATAATGTGAGGTATCTTCATAGGTTGTTTGAGAAACCGGTGAAGTATCAAAATCGAGAATCTGGGCAGCTGGGTAAGCCAAAATAATTGGAGAATGTGTTGCAATAATGAATTGGGACCGACCGCCTTCTACTAAATCCCTAATAATTCTCAACAAGGTGAGCTGACGAGCTGGGGAAAGAGCAGCCTCCGGTTCATCCAATAAATAGATTCCCTTTTTCCCAAACCTATTAGCGAATATCGACAAAAATGATTCTCCATGGGATTGTTTGTGGAGGGAGTTGCCACCATAGGGCTCATAAGCAGCTGGGCCGAGACTATCAATATGAGAGGCAAAGTTGTAGAGGCTTTCCGCTCTGAGAAAAAAGCCATTCGTGATTTTGGGTGCCCAGGAAAGCCTAATATAATCACCTAATGCAGATTCTGAGGACTGGACTTCATAATAGTTATTTCTACCTCCACCGGCTGTGTTGAAATCACATTTATAGGCAATGGCTTCAAGAAGTGTAGATTTCCCTGACCCATTCTCGCCTACGAAAAATGTCACACTGTTGTTAAACTCAATCTTTTCTAAACTCTTAAACGCAGGTATGGAAAACGGATAAACCTTGTGGCTTGGAATCCTTTCTTTAAGTAAGCTCAATCTTCGCAAGAACATTCTTAGTCTCTCCTATCTTTGCTGACCAGGGTCGTGAACTAACGTTCTCATAGTTTGCGACGGGGTTACTAAATTCAATATTATCTCCAATGTTGCTAATCCTCTGTATATGATATCGTATTCCTACCCTAATCACAGCAAACGATCCCTCTATCCTATGTAACTTAGAAATATGAATATAATGAAAAGCCGATTTCCCTAAATAAGGATGATCGGCTTGTCTGTCTTTATGCCATATTTATTTTGTCAAAAACTCAGGGGCGCACTTTAGCCATAGTATAATTCAGCAGAAAGAAAAAGTCTATTCTTTTCTTAGCATCTCTGATATTATTCTTCATGCAGCTGCAAAAGATATACTTGGAGGTAGGATCATGAAAAAAATAAAAATTGAGAATAGACCCTTTGGCCCTTTTCCAACAGTGCTTGTAGGTGCGGATGTAAATGGCAAGCCAAATTACGCCACTCTCGGGGCATATGGGGTTGTTAGTATGAAACCTGTTCTTTATATCTCATTGAAAAGCACTCACCATACAACAGCGGGTGTCAAGGAAAATGGATACTTCAGTGTTAATATCCCTTCTGCAGATTTAGTTCAGAAGACAGATTATTGCGGTATCGTATCCGGGAAAACAACAAATAAGTCGAATGTTTTCACTTCATTTTATGATGACATTGGCAAAGCGCCCATGATTAGCGAATGCCCTATCAATTATCTGTGTAAAGTCATTCAAACTATACCCATCTTTGATTTTGAGATGTTTTTAGGAGAAATAGTTGCGGTTTACGCCAATGAACAATGTCTTAGCGACGGCAAGCCTGACCCGATTAAGGTCGATCCAATAATTATGATGGATCTCAATTACTGTAATCTTAACCAAGTGGTAGGCACTCCATTTGTAATAGGCCGAAGTGAAATGTAACAAAGGTGGTTACGATAGAATAAGTTCCTTTAAAGTCCTTGACCTCAACCTAAGGTAAGCCTTTATGATTATTTCGAGGTGAGAAATAATGTTATACACCGTAAAAGAAGTTGCAAATCTAACAGGTGTAACGGTAAAAACACTTTATCATTATCACAAAATAGGTTTATTGAAGCCTTGCAGAATCAGTGATGTAGGGTACCGAATCTACGGAGTCAAAGAATTAGAACGCTTGCAGCAAATTTTATTCTACCGTGAACTTGATTTCTCCCTCAAAGATATTAAAAAGGCGTTAGAGGATGAACCGAGTCGTCAGTTGTGTTTGACAAATCAGTATGAACTGCTTATTGCGCGCAGGCAGCGACTTGACTGTTTGTTAAAAACTCTAGAAGAATCGATTGTCCTTGCCGGAAAAGGAGTAATTATGAACAATCAATCTATGTTCAAAGGGCTTAATCAAAATGAATGGGAAAGTGCTCTATCTGAACAAAATGAGTATCTCAAAGAAAAATATAATTATGATATGATGGCAAAAAAAGAAATTCAAGTCGATGATTTAAACGAAAAAGCCGCCGAGGCTCAACAATTTCTTTTTAACCTCTCTAATGCTTTAAAAAGTGGATGGGCAGTAACAGATGAGAGATTGCATAATCTCATAGAGAATCACCTTAATTTTCTGAATACCCACGGCACAAGTATTGATTCGAAGTCATTTGCAAGTCAAACAAATTTTTTCCTAGAGGATGATTTTCATAGAAATATGCTTGAAACTCTGCAACCTGGACTTTGCTACTATCTGCATATTGCAGCAGACAAATTCTGCTCCATAAAGTAGGTTGAATTTTTTAGTTCATGAAAGTAATATTACTGAAATTCTGAAACCTGAGGTAAGCAATAGTTGCTTACCTCAGGTTTCTAAATTGACACTAACCATCCCGATTATTTTCGATTTCTGTTATTACTTGCTTATGGCCCAAAGGATTTTCTCTATACTCGGAAGTTAACTCTATCTGATATATGTAATTAGATTTGGCTTTCTGTCTTGTACATCGCCGACAATATCATCCTTATAGCCAAAAACCGCCGTATAGTAAGGCTTGTAACCCTCTGGTAATTTAAGTTCATTTCTTAATTCTGTTCCTAAAGGTGAATTAAACGCTAATAGGACGAAGAAAATCCAGCAAGCCCCCACCCCAATTGATTCTGCGGCCAAAAGTAAATTCTGAGTAGCAGCGGCACAATCAGCTTCTAGAGGTACGAAAGCCTTCTCATCGCCAGAAACAATAATTAATGTAGGGGCATGGTACAAGCAATTAAACTCTTTATCATTACCTAATGCCCTTAAGTGTTCAATATCCATTTGCTGAGCACCTTGCTTAGCTGCAAGATTCAGTTTCTCTAGTAATTTCTTGTTTTGAATTACAGTAAAATGCCAGGCTTGATTTCCAGCGTTAGGAGCATACATTCCCGCCTCAAGTATCGCCTGTATTTCCTCATCTTTGATTTGCTCTTCTTTAAAACTTCTTATACTTCTACGCTGCCTAATGACTTTTAAAGTTTCATTAGTAATCATGAAATTACCCCTCCATACCAGTTGTTTTTTTGCGACGCGTCCCAAAACGATAATCGCAGCTTCGACATAATTGGTAAGAATTTCAGGACTTTTAACCCTACTAAGATTTGATCATCCGACGTATAAATAAGCATGACAAATTGTTGTAATTTGCATGATTATACGATAGGAGGTATATAATGGCTATTTCAGGGACTATTTCAGATCTTAAAATACTGGTAGCATTGTATGGTAATGTGACTATAAAAGAAATAATCACATTTAAAGGTTTAAGGAATGTATCTATGGTTGCTTAACGGAATTGATTTAAAGTCTATAAAATAATCTACTTTTCATTTAACAGTCAACCCTAGTAATCTAGAAAGATCAACCGCTTGCATAGCATTCACTATGACACCATTAATATCTGGAATATTTACGCCTATCCCTTCAATATCACAACTTGTAAAATCTATTCCTCTTAGATTTGTGAAGTTCATTTGAGCCTCAACAAGATTAGAATCTTGAAATTCTACGTTAATTAACAATGAATTTTTAAAATCCGCAGAAATCAATTGACATTGTTGGAATACAACTTGCTTACAATTCGAATAACGAAAATAGGCATATTTACTATTACAGTTTATGAATGTTACCTCTCTCAATGTAGCTTCACTTAAATTAATACCCACCATCTTGCAATTTATAAATTCTACTCTGTGCAATATAGCTTTACTAAAATCAATATTTGATAAATCACAATTTTGAAAGCTTACATCTATCAGTTCTAAACGTTTCAAAATAATTTTGTTAAAAATGACTTTGTTTAATTTTACTTTTTTAAAAGTCATGCACTCTGCTTCATGATTTTCTAAATAGCAGTTTGAAATTATTCCATTGGAGACTATCATTTCATTCACTATATTTTCTCCAGATAGCTCTATGATATCTAAATCAAATTCAAATTTGGGTTTTGAAACTTTTGTCTTTATTTTTTTGTCTTCCATAGATTCTTGCCTCTTTTGAAAAAATATTTCAATCGCTAGATGTCTACTATTTTTGTTCGATTTCGGTAACACATTCGCTTTTAATCTTTTCTACCAGGAATTGCAGGGCATCAACTACATGTGGTCTGATATCGCCGCCTATCAGAACATACATTATGTCATCGCCTAATTCGAGCATGCCTTGATTAAGCCAAACCCTAACCTGGAAGATACCGTCCATCTTATAGGTTTCGGCAATCGCAGCATCAACCTTTGCAGCATCATAATCAAACTCCATTCCCCTCACCATAGAACCGTCATCAATTCCTTGGCGTACCTTAGCTTTGGGCGTTTGGCGGACAACGCCATTATGAACTAAAAACATCCCTTCCTGTAAAGCCGCAGGATTTTTTTTTGCTTCTTTGAGCCATTCATCGATTGATGGTGAGGGTTTTTTCATTCTTCCATTAATCATAATCTAATACACTCCTTATTTAAGTAGATACCTATAGAATCAAATCTATAATAGGATAAAGCTATAAAATAAAACTTTTCATTTATGGTTCTTTGTCATTTTTCTTTCGATATCTACATAATCAACCACATTTTAATACACATAATACTCTCTTTCTAAAACATGAACTTTGTCCTACTAGTGCACTCTGACAACCACTAATCCCTAATCCACGCAGTTTTTGCCTTTGGCTTTGCTAAAAGCAGCCAAGAAAGTAATAGACGCACCGACAGCTATTCCAAAATATCCATACTGGATTTACCTTTAGCACGTATTGAGCCCATATAAAGACCACTTTGTTAAATTAATAACGTAACCACACTCAATACAATAACCATTATTCCGCCCATAAATATAATATTATGAGGTGGTTATATGAACGTAATACATGGTCATTACTTTGAAGGTATTAGTGATAGAGTCTTCAATCATCAACATCGATATTCAGGTCTTAGTAGCGAATCGCCTAATAATCCTCTACATGTTCATGAGATATCTGGTTGCAGTACAAAAGATAATGGTCATAGGCACTACTTCAAGCTAATCACAGCTCCAAGCACTGAAATTGCTGGAGGACATTTTCATACTTATCAAGGCTTTACGACTACTGATCAAAGACACTATCATCTACTGTCCGGCGGCACTTTGATTAATAACTTCATGCCGAGTCCTCGTCAAAAATTCACTACCGCTGAAGCCCAGCAAATTGGCGAACAACTTGGAATAGATTGGAGCAAAAACCCATTTAATATAGAACAATTCAGAATAGGTCTAGATGTGGAATTGGAACACGGTAGAAGAGATCAGGCTACTAATGTTACAGAAGATGACCCGATTACAACAGCAAAAATAGCTTTAGCCCATTTAAATGAGTTTCCGGATTATTACACGAGGTTAACTAAACTTGAAAAAGAAGCTAAAGCATTTTGGCAAAGATAAACTTAAACAAGCCTCTTCGAATAGTTTGAAACATTTGTCTTTCAACTAAATAAGAAAAGTATAAATATTTAATTGATTAAATTTCGCCATGTTAATTCATATTCCTTCTTGGCTAAATCTTTATTACAATTTCAGTCTTTAAAACATTTCTAAATTCGAACTCTCAAGCTAAATTTCGTTGTGATATGAATGATCTGCTATTTATATAATCTCTTATCTTGATCCTTTTGTTTTGGTGGAATAAACATACAAAAGGAGCATTGATCACTGCGTTATAGCAGTTACAACAGCTCCTTTTACAGCATCTCTTAGGAGTACTCCATACTATCCTCTATACCCTCATCGGAATGACCAATGTGCAATATCCTCCCCAGGAAATTTTGGTAGATCATATTTCTTCACAAACCCAAATGGGCTTATTTTTGACACTGCGAACAATAAACCGTCGTCCTGCCGGCAAGGCGAACCCGTTCTAATTTCTGCCCGCAAACTTTACATGGTTCCCCTCCCCGGCCATACACTTGTAAAGCCCGTTCGAAGGATCCTTTCTCTCCATTGGCATCGCGATAATCTCGAAAGGATGTCCCTTGAGCATCAATCCCCGCTTGGAGGACGTTTCGGATTGCCTGATGAAGTTCAGCTAGTTCCTCTTCGGTTAGGGAATCCACAGTACGGTTAGGGGAAATCCTTGCTTGAAAAAGGGATTCGTCAACATAGATATTTCCTAAGCCTGCTAAAACATGTTGATCTAACAAGGCGGCTTTTACAGAGACTTTTTTCTTACCAAATCGCTCTTTCAAAACCTGAGGAGTAAATTCCAACTCTAAGGGTTCAGGTCCAAGTTTGCCTAAGGAAGAATCACTGATGCTCCGAGAGGTGGGTATTGCTTGGATACGCCCAAATTTACGAACGTCTGAAAAATGAACTTCCCCCTTGTCTAAACAGAAAACTACATGAGTATGCTTGTCAGGGGGTTGTTTTTCTGTGTAATAGTTTAAACGCCCAGTCATTCTCATATGGGCAATCAGTGTTAGATCATTATCTAATCTAATTAATAGATATTTACCCCGTCGATCTATCCTTTGAATTTGACGATCGGCGACTAGTACTTCAAATGGTTGATCTTCCCAACTGATAACCGCAGATGACCAAACTAATTTAACTTCTTTTATTTTCAAACCATTAACATGCTGGGCTAATGTCCTTCGGATTGTTTCAACCTCGGGAAGTTCGGGCATATTATTTCCTCACCCCTTATATTGAATGAAACGGCTGCATTTCGTACCAGTTAGGGCCAACCTTACATTCCACCGTCATCGGCACGGTTAAAGGATAGGCATTTTCCATTTGTTCCTTTAACATGCGGGCAACATTTTCCAGATCTGCCGGAGCTACTTGAAGCAAGAGCTCATCGTGTACTTGGAGAAGCATAGTTGCTTGAAAAGGTTTCAATCCTTCGGCTACTTTAAGCATAGCTAATTTCATGATATCCGCAGCTGTGCCCTGCACCGGGGTATTCATTGCAATCCGCTCCCCAAACTGACGTTGAACTCGGTTGGAATGCAGAAGCTCAGGAATGCGACGCAAGCGATTTAACAGGGTACGTACTTGTCCGTCTGTTTTGGCCTGGGTCACTACATCCTCCAGATACCGTTTAACTCCACTATAGCGCTTAAAATACTGCTCAATATAAAACTTAGATTCTTTACGCGGGATGCCCAAATCCCTGGAGAGACCGAATTCAGTTAATCCATAGACCAAGCCAAAATTAACCGCCTTTGCACTTCGGCGCATATCCGAAGTTACCTCTTCCAGTGAAATTCCAAACACTTCAGCAGCGGTCCTGGTATGAACATCTTGTCTCAGGGCAAAGGATTCACAGAGTAAAGGGTCTTGGGAATAGTGGGCTAAAATCCTAAGTTCAATTTGAGAATAGTCCGCAGAGAGAAGCACCCACCCTGGTTCAGTAGGATGAAAAACCTTTCGCAGTTGTCTTCCCTGCTCTAATCGAATTGGGATGTTCTGCAAATTGGGTTCCGTGCTCGACAAACGTCCGGTTGTTGTCACAGTTTGCTGAAAGGTGGTATGAATCCGACCTTCCTTGGCCTGAGCGAGTAATCCATTTACATAGGTAGACATTAATTTGTTTAATTGCCGATAGTCAAGAATCTTGGCCACAACAGGATGGGCAATGCGAAGTTCTTCTAAGGTCTCCGCATCTGTAGAATACCCAGTTTTCGTCTTCTTAGCGCTAGGTAGGCCCAACTTTTCAAAAAGAATAGTTCCCAACTGTTTCGTAGAGTTTATGTTAAAGGTTTCCTCAGCTAACGCATAAATATCCTGCTCCAGCTGTTTTAAGGTTAGACTTATTCCGTCCCCAAAGGCTTTTAATGCTTCAGAGTCGATGGCAATTCCGTGCCGTTCCATTTGCGCAAGAACCAAACTTAAGGGTTCTTCGATTTCGTGAAGAAGAGTAGTAAGTCCCAGAGTACTGATATCTTCTTCAAACTTAGGGGCAACTTGAGCTAAGGCTGCAGCTTCCTCGGCAATATTAGCGAATACATCTTGACTGGGAAAATACTCTTTAACTAAATCCAGAGGCGCAAACTTCGGTCGCGAGGATTGAATTAGGTAGGATGCCAGGCTTAGATCTAGGGCTAAACCCTTTAGTTGCACACCTTCGTTAGCAAGTAATAAAGCTACCGTCTTACTGTCTGCCAAGGTTTTAGGAATCTCATCGTTTCCCATTAATTCCAGCCATGCCTGACAAACCTTTTCCGATGCCTCATCACGATCCAGAATAAAGGTCTCCCCTTGGGCAGCTACTCCCCATTCCAGCCATTGTCCCCCTTGTAACCCTGTCCCCTTGTATCGACAAGCTAGGGTAAGAGGTTTCTTTTGGGACTTCCATTCGTCTATCTGAAGGAGCCAGTCCTCTTCTGACATTGCTCGTTCAGGCCAGGTTTCTAACACTGCCTCCGAATTTTCACTAAGAAGCCCTTCATCATTATGGCGCTCATGCCATAAACGCGTTACATTTCTCAGGTCATACTTCTGCAGAACCGGCAGAACTTTAGAGGCCTGTGGACGTCGATAAACAAAATCCTCGCTAGAAAAAGTCAAGGGAACTTCCGTCAGCATTGTAGCCAATTTCTTGCTTAGGATAGCCTGATCGGCATATTCTTTTAAATTACTCTGAACCTTTTTCCCAGATACTCTCTCAACATTCGCTAAAACATTCTCGACAGTTTCAAATTCCCAAAGTAATTTCAGAGCGGTCTTCTCTCCAATTCCTGGGACACCTGGGATATTATCCGAGGTGTCACCCATTAAACCCTTAAGATCAATAATTTGATGGGGCCGCAGTTGATAGCGTTCCCACAGAGCTGTCTCGTCGTATCGTTCAATTTCACTGATTCCCTTTTTAGTCAGAAAAATATTAGTTCTTGGGGATATGAGTTGTAGGGCATCCTTATCCCCTGTATATATTTGGATCTCCATTCCCTGAGCTTCCGCTTGTTTAGTTATAGCGGCAATTAGATCATCCGCTTCGTAGCCCGCCAACTCCAGGAGTGGGACATCCATGTCTGCTAATATCTCCTTGAGATAATCAAATTGTGGGCGTAATCCCTCTGGAGTTTCTTTGCGCTGTGCTTTGTAGCCGGCATACTGTTCAATCCGAACAGTTGCCTTCGTTTTATCGAAAGCAACCACCCAGTAATCCGGGTGCTGCTCTTGTTCTAATTTAAAGAGCATGGTTAAGAAACCATGGAGAACATTGGTTGGTCGCCCATCAGCTGTTGTTAAAGGCGGAAGTGCATAAAAGGCACGATTTGCAAGGCTATTTCCATCTAAGATAAGCATACGCGGCATCCTGAAAACCCCCATTCTTTATCATTTTACTATATCATACGGAATACCTTCTAACAAACTGAGGGAAACAGGACTCCCTTCAACTTATCGAATTAAGTAACCCTTGTTTACGGACTAGTTCCTATTAACAAATCCATATATTAAGAAGTAAAGCTGAGGAAAACGTGGTAAACTTAATGTGTACTTTGAAAGGGAAAACCCAACAACATTAAAAACCTTGAGAGGAAGTGAAATATCCTGGTTTATAGCAGCATAAATGAATAATCTACTAAGGATTACCTTAACGATTTAGTAGATCTCCTCTTTCCGGTATTCTGTGCAAACCATGTGTTGGAGTTGCTTCTAATCTTATTAGGGGTTATGAGCGTTTAGATACAACAAACATACCTTAGTAGTTAAAGTTCTGTAGTGCTGCCACTTTATTTAGTCGGTTAAGTGAATATGCTGGATGGTTTCTTAGCATTTGTGACCAGGAAGATTCTAATGTCCGATAAACAGGTTCGATTACTGATGGTTTTAACAAGTCTACTTTGGTCCGGCGCATTTATAACCGGAAAATTCTCCATTCAGGATTTTCCGCCCTATGCCCTTACTTTCTTTCGCTTCCTTTTTGCCTTACCATTTATCTTCACAATTTTGTATATCAAAGAACCGAAAAACCTTTTCCCTCGCGGCAAACAATGGCCGGCTCTTCTCTTGCTCGGCTTTGTCGGCACTTTCTGCTATCATGTCTTATTTTTCACTTCACTGAGCTATACTACCGCAATTAATTCCTCCCTGATCGGAGCCATCAATCCCATGGTTACTACCCTTTTGGCTGCGATGTTCTTCAGTGAAAGATTGACCTTCTACAGGGTATTAGGGATTTTCCTTTCTTTCAGCGGCGTCTTTCTCTTTATTACCAACGGGGATTGGCAAATAATCTCTCAATTTCAAGTAAATCATGGCGATTTTCTAATGCTGCTTGGAGTATTTTGCTTTTCGACTTATTCCCTACTTAGTCGAAGATACATGAAGCAATATAATATATCCCCTTTCATGATCACAGCTTATACCTTCTTAATATGTGTTATTATCTCTTTTCCCTTTGTTTTATGGGAAAACCCTGCTACTTATTTATCAACAGCCACTGCCAGAGGTTGGCTCTCTATTTTATACATGAGCGTATTTGCTTCAGTATTAGGTTATCTCTTCCAATCTATTGCCATTCAACGTATTGGTGCCTCTAGAACCGCCGTTTTTATTAATCTCGTACCTATCTTTACAATTATCCAGTCAGTGACAATCTTAGGGGAGTCCATTACCCTTATCAAATTAATGTGTGCAGCCATTGTTATCATAGGTGTTTATTTGGCAACACGTCCTGATACAAGAACCAATATTTTAAATTTACCTAATAAAGTTGCTTAATTAAACTTAGATAAGAAAAATCTATGATTAACTGAAACCTTCTCCCAATGTCAGAATCGGCTCCAAATCAAGTTAGTATATAGAAAATAAGCTATACTAGGATAATTTACTGGATTCCGACAGGAATCCGGTTTTTTATTTGATCCAGACATGTGCTTGATTAGCAATCCAACATTCAGCTTACGTTCAGCTAACGGTCAATTTATTTTCAGGAAACTGCTTTATAATTATTTCCAGTTCAACCAACAAGCAATAGACCCTAACTTAATTAAATATGCTGAGGTTTTTCAGGAGGCAATCATGAAGCTGTTGTTTATAGAACATAAAACCAATTCTTCAAAAACACTAAACACCCGCTTAAAAAGAGAAGGTTATGTGGTTGATAGCATTCACGATGGCGAAATCGGATTAGAGTTGGCCTTGCTTGGGTCATATGATCTTATTGTCCTAGATTCGTTTCTTCCAATGATTAATGGCCTAAATTTTATCAAGGAACTTCGAGCCCATGACATAGCTGCGCCCATTTTAGTTCTCCACACTAATAATGATATAAAGTTTATGATTAATTGTTTAGATGCGGGTGCCGATGATTATTTGCTAAAACCTTTTTCTCTTGAAGTTTTCTTAGCAAGACTAAGAGCACTTTCCAGAAGAATAGACAAAGATTATATTGACAATGAGCTGATAGTAGCAGGGTTAGTTTTAAACACCCTAAAGTGTAGGGTAGCGAAAGGAAATAGTGTCATTAAACTAAGTGCCAAGGAAACCCTATTGCTGGAAACTCTCATGCGAAACTACGGAAATGTTGTTACCAAGGAACGTATCTTCGAGAGACTTTGGGGAGCCAATTCTGTGATAGAATTTGCCAATGTAGACCTCTACATATGCTACCTGAGAAAGAAAATCGGCGCTTCAACGATAAAAACAGTACGTAACATAGGGTATTACTTAGAACAAACCAAATGACCAATAAAAAATGCTCAAGCCTTCTCTACTAATCTAACGAAGGTTTGAGCATTTTTGTTAAATTATCACTGGATTATTTCCAGCACATTCGTTCTATGTATATTTCGACTGTGAACCTCCCCCACCTACACTTCGTTAAGAACGAAAACACTGTTTTCGCCGTAGGATGGGGCTTCCGGCAAGCCCAAAATGCATGTCTCAATGGTATCCCGTTTGGAGATGCCTCACGGCGAAGACTTTGGAGAGAATTCACTCGCAAAAGTTGCTTTAATGGGCAAAAAAATACCCCCTATCTATTTAATAGGAGGATCTCTTAAAATATCTCAACACACTTATAAATTTTCCTTTGGGTTCCTAGATTTATTTCCAGATGCTATAATATTGGTAATCTTAAGCATTATTTCCTCAAGAAGTCAATCTAGTATTTAATTAAGGGTCTATACTCAACAATTATACACTTTGTTTATATCCTTCAAGTATAGGAAAAGAGGAGATTTCATGCAATCTATTCTCGTATCCGGTGGGGCGGGCTATATCGGCAGCCTTACCGTCAAAACACTTTTAGAGCAGGGTTACAAACCCGTTGTTCTCGATAATCTTGTGACCGGGCATAGGCAATCCGTTATAGGTGATGTTCCCTTTTTTTCGGGAGACATTGCGGATCCACATCTTGTTCAAAAGATTGTCGAACAAGAACAGATCAGTGCCGTAATTCATTTTGCCGCGAGGAGCTTGGTCGGGGAATCCGCGGAAAAACCTGATCTTTATTTCGAGGAAAATACTGCGAAGACTAACCGTTTTGTAAGTACGCTCCTTAAGTCAGGGGTAAAGCGCTTAATCTTCTCCTCCACGGCAGCAACTTATGGTATTCCCGAAGAAATACCCATTCCCGAAAGTGCACCTACAATTCCCATCAACCCCTATGGCCAGTCTAAACTTATGATTGAGCAATCCTTTTCTTGGCTTGAGAAAGCCTATGACCTCCAATGGATTGCTCTGCGCTATTTCAATGCTGCCGGAGCAGCACTTGATGGTTCTTTAGGTGAGGATCATCTTCCTGAAACACACCTTATTCCTCTGATTTTAAAGACAGCATTAGGGCAACGAAAAGAAATACATATCTTTGGTACGGACTATTCCACTCCCGATGGTACGTGCATTCGCGACTATATTCATGTTCTGGATTTGGCGAAGGCACATGTTTTAGCATTGGAAGCTCTGGGAAAGGGGATTGAAAGCGGAGTTTATAATGTTGGAACTGGTTCTGGCTTTAGTGTTAGAGAGGTCATCGAAACGGCCCGCCAAGTCACGGGGCGAAGAATTCCTCTGGTTGAATCTCCACGTCGGCCAGGTGATCCGGATAGACTTGTAGCGAAAGTGGAAAAGATTAAAGAACTTTTGGGATGGAGTCCACAGCATAGTACTTTAGAACAAATCATTGAGAGCGCTTGGGCTTGGCACCTGAGCCATCCCAACGGGTATGACCAATAAGCAGCTTATTTTACTTCTCATTGTATCCAGCTAAAAAGTTCCCTTAAATAACTACAGGAAGCTATTCTTAAGCTTCCTGTGGTTATTTTCATGGAAATCTTTTGATAGTCCCCTTAATTATTGTTCACAAAGTGTTTTTGCATTCATAACAAAAAAGGAGCAAACCTTTAATCAAAAACCGAGTTATTCTTCACAAGACTGGGGGAGCCATACATAAAACACAGTTCCCTCTTCTGCCAAACTTTCTACTCCAATGGTTCCGCAATGATGCTCTACAAGAGATTTTGTTATGGCCAGACCTAATCCCGCTCCCCCATATTTTCGAGTTCTGGATGAATCACTCCGATAAAAACGATCAAATAATTTTGGCAGATGTTCTGCCGGAATACCTGAACCATTATCTCTAACCGTCAACTCCACACCAGCTGAAACCTTCTCCAAAGCGATCTGGATATCCCCTTTTTCAGGATCAGTATGCTGCACCGCGTTATGAAAAAGATTCAAAATGACTTGTTTCATCTTGTCCTCATCGAAGCAACATTTTAAATGAGAAGCAAGCTTCAAAGTGACTTTTCGATTCCCAGCTAATAATCTTAACTGAGGTGCCATTCCTTTAATGATCTCGTCAAGTTCCCCTTCCGCTAACTGGATATTTGGTGAGCGATCTAGCTTCGCTAGAAGAAGCAGATCCTGAACTAACTTTTTCATCCGTTCGGATTCAGTATACATGCTAGTTAACGATCTGTGCAATTTATCAGGTTGATTCATAGCACCTCGAAGCAAAACCTCTAAAAACCCATGAATTGACGTCAAAGGCGTGCGTAGCTCATGAGATGCATCAGCAACAAAGCGCCGCATTTGTTCTTTCGCCTCTTTTTCCGCGTCAAAAGACGTTTCCAGCCTTTCAAGCATACCATTAAACGAATCGGCCAAGCGGTCAATTTCTACTTGCCCTTGGTCAACCGGTAACCGTTCAGCCAGATTCCCGGCATCGATTTGTTCCACAGTATCGACCATTTTAGACAATGGAACCAAGGTTTTTCTTAAAACAGGGATGAAGGCTAACATACCTCCGATCAAAGCAAGAAAAGAAATCAGTAAAAATGTCAGCAATTGCCGAGTCAAAATATCCCTTAAAGGTTTAGTATTTATACTTACCTGAACAACTCCAACCAATTGATCCCTCGATCTGATTGGCTGAAGAACAATCAATTTCTCATGTCCTGAAGCTTGATCAATAACCTTATAGTTTAGGTTGGGTTTTGAACGTGTGGCATTTTCATAATCCTTTTCGTCAAGTTTTGTAGGGAGTACACCATCAGCCGAAGAATCTGAGAACACTGAAAAGTTTCCCTTCAGATCATAGAAAGCAATCGTAGAGTCCTGCAGGAAGAAAAAAGGCGCCTTATTACGACCATTACCGGGAGGTTTATCACCGAATTCTTCTCCGGCTTTAATATCCGGGATTATCTCGGGTAGTTCATTGACATAGTCCCCCGCTAACCTTTCCCAAACATCCGGATGAATGGCTAATACCTGGTTTTGGACACTGATTACTTTATTTTGATAGATAAATTCTTGCATAAAGATATATTGAAAAAATCCTATGATCCCCAATAATCCAGCCATAAGCAATAGCGAACGGGATAAAAGTTGAAAACGAAGGGAGTTGGTTTTAGGTATAGTTCGAGTTATTTTTTTGATTAGGGCTTTCATTTTAGAGATCAACCCGATATCCAGCCCCGCGCAAGGTTCGAATTAGACGATGCTCTTTATCGTTTAATTTTTCCCGCAAAGACCTAATATACACCTCTACAATATTTTCATCCCCTCCGAAATCATAGCCCCACACCTTGTCCAAGATCTTCGCTTTGCTTAAGACTAAACCGTGATTCAGTACTAGGAATTTCAGCAGCTCATACTCCGTGGTCGAGAGTTCGAGAACTCTTTGCTCGTACAGGATTTCTTTACGCCTATCGTCAATCCGGAAGGCACCTAACTCAACCTCACCCAGGAGATTAGGGAATTGATTTCGAATTCTAGCCTGAATGCGGGCCAGCAATTCCTCAAAGCTAAAGGGTTTCATCATATAGTCATCAGCCCCAAGGGTCAGTCCTTTTACTCGGTCATCCACTTCATCCTTAGCAGTCAACATGATAATGGCCACATTTTCTGTCTTTTTTAGCATTCGACATACTTCAAAGCCATCCATACCGGGCATCATTACATCAAGAATAATAATATGAGGCTGGAATTGCTTGGCAAGTGTTACAGCTGCCATACCATCTTGAGCTGTTTGAACCTCAAATCCCTCCTCTTGAAGCCCCATCTCCAGAAACTGCAAAATGTTTGGTTCATCATCGACCAATAGTAGTTTGATGCCCTTTAATTTCTTCATGCTAGTAAGCTCCTTTACAACAGGCAAAGATCATTAATAATTTTACGCAAAACAGAAAGTATGACTTGATGGGCTTAAGCCTAATTATGTAATAAGAGGTTGAATCCTACCTGAGGGAAAGCTGAAAGTTTCCTGAATCCTGCCGACATTTCTACTTAAGTTAATAATGGTAATTCTCGTTACCAGAATAGTATAATCTACTTAACTAGAATAGCAAACTCACTCTTAATCCAACTTGGAATCCGGAATTTTGTTAGGTAAGCGGGGATTGACAGATTGATTAATCCATCCCTAATCCCTAATGTATTTTTAGTTCATCCAATCTTAAGCAAGAACTTTCGCAATAAACTATTAAGTTCATTTTTGATACTTTGTCGTTGTATAATAAGCGTAAAATTATTCGAGGTGTTAAAAATGTGCATAGAGTCTGACGATAAAGCAAAGATGATTAAAACATGTCAAGCTATCTTAGAATCTTGTGACAAACCTTTTGTCTGGGAAGAAGAAGGTACTTACAAATATGGAAATTACAAAAAACCTTTTAATCTTGTTCTTCCACATCAAACAATAGATCTCGAACTACATAATTTATTAGAAAAATTCTCAGGCTCCAGCTATTTGTACGATCAGATTAATGCGACGTGTAATCTTGATGAGGAATGGGTTGAATCTGGAACTTACGGCTTAGATAGAGACTTTAGCTGTGTTTTTAGAAAATATTCCTTAAAACCAGAATATGTTGAGCACGTAAAAACCTATTTTAGTGAACGACTTAGGGAATTGCAGTAATGAAAAAGGTTCATGATTGACCATAGATTTGAACAACCTTACTCGGATAGGCTATGTGTTCGAGCCCTCACTGTTGACAAAATAATGGCAAGACCGTAAAGGCGTGGCACTTTACGGTCTTGCCATTATTTTGTTATAAATACCCAGGCCCTACTCAAATCGATTCCGAAGTTAAGCAAAAACCAGCGGTGCTCTCCAGCCGTGATGTCGAGTTAAGCTTATTATCTCTGCAATATTTTTTCGTACAATCTTGGTTCCAAACTAAAAACAAAAAAGGCCCGAAGGCCTTGAATTTACTGTGGTGGGCGAGGGGGGACTTGAACCCCCACATACTCACATATATCGGATTTTGAGACCGACGCGTCTGCCATTCCGCCACTCGCCCGTTATGGAATTCGTCTCACAAATCGTGACGACTTAGATATAATAACACTAAACAAGAGACTTAGTCAAGCTTTTTTGTTAAATTTATCTCAGCAGATTCGCGAAACATTCCAATCTTCCTTAACTTCTGATAGCGTGTTTCACGAATTGCTTCCGGACTTTCTGAACGTAGTCTAACCAGATACTTGGAAATTACCTGTGACAATTCGTCAGCTGTTTGTTGAAGGTTATTATGGGCTCCCCCTTGAGGCTCCCGAACTAATTCATCAGCAACTCCTAATCTTAACAGATCCTTAGCAGTAAATTTCAAAGCAGCAGCAGCTTCCTTGGCCTTCGTTGTATCTTTCCAGAGTATCGAGGCACAGCTTTCCGGAGCGATAACAGAATAAAAGGAGTTCTCAAGCATTAAAAGCACATTGCAAACTCCCAGAGCGAGTGCTCCGCCACTTCCACCTTCACCAATAACCGTACTGATCACTGGCACACGATACCCAGACATTGCCAGCAAGCATCGGGCAATAGCTTCTCCCTGCCCACGTTCCTCAGCACCCAAATCACAGGCAGCTCCAGGTGTATCTATAAAGGTTAAAATTGGGCGCCCAAACTTTTCGGCTTGATCCATCAGACGTATCGCTTTGCGATACCCCTCAGGATGTGGCATCCCGAAATTACGCTTAATATTTTCCTTGGTATCCTTACCCTTCACTTGAGCAACCACTGTCACAGGAACCCCATGAAAAAGTGCAATACCCCCCGCAATTGAATGATCATCAGCAAACAGACGATCCCCTTTAAGCTCTATGAAATCTTCAAACAGCAAGGGGGCATAGTCATAGAAATTCGGCCGCTCGGAATGTCTGGCTATTTGCACTTTTTGCCAAGGCTCCAGGTTCCCGTAGATTTCCTTCTTTAATAAAAGAACTCTTTTCTCTAGGGTGTCCACTTCCTGGGAAAGGTCAATTCCCTTATCCGCAGAAAACTTCTGGAGCTCAGAAATTCTATGTTCTAATTCCGCTATAGGTTTTTCAAATTCAAATAGTTGAGCCATATTGAGCCCCTTCCTGATGGTATCGCAGTAAACGTGCTAACTCCGGACGCATCTGAGTGCGGGCCACGATAAGATCAATTAAACCATGTTCCTGGTTAAACTCGGCGGTCTGCGCCCCGGTCGGGAGCTCCTGCCTCATCGTTTGTTTGATGATACGTGGTCCTGTAAATCCAATCAAAGCATTAGGTTCGGAAATAATTATATCTCCCAATGAAGCATAGCTGGCTGTCACTCCACCAAAGGTAGGATCCGTAAGAACGGAAATATATAACAAATGGTTCTCCGCTAACTTTCCTAAAGCTGCACTCGTCTTGGCCATCTGATACAGAGAAAGAATTCCTTCTTGCATCCGAGCACCACCTGACGTAGAAAAAATAACCACCGGCAATCTCAATTCAATGGCGCGTTCAATAGCCCGGGCAATTTTTTCTCCAACGACAGAACCCATGCTGCCCATCATAAAACCCGCTTCATTAATAGCCACGACAAAGGGAATACCCTCAATCCGAGCACGCCCGGTAACTACTCCTTCTAAGACACCGGATTTTTCCTGTGCCTCTAAAAGCTTTTCTTTATATCCGGGAAACTCTAATGAATCCAAGGGGTTTAATTCAGAATCCCACTCTTCAAAGCTATTTTCATCGACTAATAATGCAAGACGCCCTTGAGCAGAAATTCTAAAATGGTGTTCGCAGGTCGTGCAAACTCGTCCATTTTCATCTAGATTCTTATTGAAGAGAACTTCCCCACACTTTGGGCATTTAACCCAAAGGCCATCAGGAAGTTCTTTCTTACTAACAATTGCCGCCTCTTCCTGCCGAGGTGCCTCAGAACTTCGATTTTGCTTCTGATTAGAATTGATAGTAACATACTTTGTCTTCCTGAATATATCTTTAAACATAGTTAGCTCCCCATAGCGCCAGTTATAATTTCATGGGCCTCTTCTGCTTCAGATTCTGGGACAAGAATTTCGACTGATGCATGCTCACCTAGGTGTGTTGATCCGATTGGACGAAGCTGGACAAGCATACCTTCGTCCGTGAGGATTTTTTTATACTTCTCGGCAATTAATTTATTGGGAGCAATATAAATAACAGTCCACATTTTTTGCAAATCCCCCTTTTTAAATCGATTTATGATACCACAGCCCTACTAAATGTGCAACAAAGGGGTTTAATCCACCTTCTTGGGGCTCGCCGCCAAACTGGCATACTTGGCAATCAGCGCCTTTTCTACATGCAAAGGTACAAAGTCCGAGACTCCGGCCTGTAATTTGGCAGCCCACTTGATTGCACTAGAACTGATAAATGAGTTTTCACTTTGGGTCATCAGAAATATAGTTTCAATGTCTGGGGCAATCTTTTTGTTCATTAAGGCCAGTTGAAATTCATATTCAAAATCGGATAAGGCGCGTAATCCTCTGATTATAGCAATTGCTCCACATTGGCGAGCGAATTCAACTGTTAACCCTTCAAAAACCCGGACGTTTACATTAGGCATGTCTTTAGTTGCTTCAATAAGCAAATCCATTCTCTCCTCAGGCAGAAATAACGGAGTCTTATTACTATCTGAGGCGATGGCAATAATTAAACCGTCAAAGAACTCTTTCGCCCGATCTAATATATCGAGATGACCTTTAGTCACCGGGTCAAATGTTCCGGGATATATAGCAATTCTCACTTTTACACCTTCTTAATTTGGATGTTTTGTTGGTTTTCGCCTTAAAGACTTAGATTCCTGCAAGTCAGTAGCCATTAAGCAAAATTTTTAGCTTGTCTCCAAACCACATTGCATTTGTCCATCACTTCACAAAGTTCTTTTGTTAACTCATCCCTATCGTCAACCCAGAAACTCTGTTTCCCTTCAAGTACTTTTTTGCTATCCTCAAAATAGAAGTAGACGGGTTGACTCCCTGGAAAACGTTGTAAAACACTCAACACTGTTTCCATTAAGTCACTGTTTTGATTTGAAAACCTCAGATAAAGACGTTTAGGTTTTTCTGAGACTTGAGCTACTGCCGCTAATTCTTGCTTAGGAGCCTTAACTGTGCTCGGTTTCAAGTCTTCTAATTTGGTAATTTTCTCAGCGAAAATCTTTTTCTCTTCATCCCTGATGTTGTACCGTCCTACTACAACAACTACATCATCATTACTAATAGAGGGAGTCTGGGCATACACCCTAGGAAACACTAAAACCTCAATCCCACTCGTCAAATCTTCCAATACGAAACTACCCATCATCTCCCCCTTTTTCGTAATATTCTGACGAAATCCGGTTACTAATCCTCCCAGGGCCACCTTCTTCTCTTCCTCCCCCTCCAGACAAGTCAAAATATCGGAAGACATATAATCTTTCAGCAACGGTAAGACAGACGACAGGGGATGTCCACTTAAATAAAGGCCCAGAAACTCCTTCTCCATGTCTAAAATCTCCCGTTCCTTGAAGTCTGGAATCTCAGGTAAAGCAGTACCTTCCTCCATGTCTTCATCTAAATCAAAAAGAGAAAATTGCCCTGAAAGCCGATCTTTCTGTCGACGGGAAGTTGTCTCTAATACCTGATCTATAACTGCCAGAGCCTGGGCTCTTGTACAAAGTGATCCGAAGGCACCTGAACGAATTAAACTCTCCACAACACGCCGGTTTAGAACCTTTTGGTCAACACGCAGGCAAAAATCATCCAGAGATTTGAACTCCCCCTCTTGCCTTGCTTCGAGTATTTTCTCTACAACATTGACCCCTACATTGCGAATGGCCCCTAAACCAAAGCGAATCGCTTGTTCTTCTAGCGAAAATCCTACCTGGCTATATTGAACATCAGGAGGAAGTACCTGTATTCCACTATTGCGAGCATCTTGAATATAAAAGGAAATTTTATCTGAAGAACCCATCACTGTGCTTAAGAGGGCTGCCATGAATTCTAGAGGGTAATTAGCTTTTAAATAAGCTGTTTGATAGGAAATAACAGCGTATGCCGTAGCATGCCCTTTATTAAAGCCGTATTCCGCAAACTTCGCCATTAAGTCAAATATTTCTTCAGCATCTTCGAGGGTCAAGCCCAATCTCAAAGCTCCTGGAATAATCCATTCTCCACTGCTATCCTGCAAGCCGTAGATAAAGTTCTGCCGCTCTTCTGCCATGATTTCTTTCTTCTTTTTACCCATCGCTCGACGGAGCAGATCAGCTCTTCCCAGAGAGTACCCGCCTAGATCTCGAGCAATCTGCATGACTTGTTCTTGATAAACGATAATACCATAGGTCGATTTAAGAATTGGCTCCAGTTTGGGATGCAGATAAGTAATGTTCCCTCCACGTTTCCTGCGGATAAATTCCGGGATCTGTTCCATTGGTCCAGGGCGGTATAAAGCTACGACGGCAATAATATCCTCAAAGGATGTTGGCTTAAGATCCTTGAGGATGGCACGCATTCCGCCGCTCTCCAGCTGAAAAATTCCGGTGCTATTTCCGGAAGCTAGTAGCTCATAGGTTTTTGAATCATCCAGGGCTAAGGTTAGTAGATCTAGCTTTAAACCATGAGTTTCTTCAATACGTCGGACAGCCTCTTGCAAAATCGTTAGATTTCTCAAACCCAAAAAATCCATTTTTAGAAGGCCGATTTCCTCGACAGCCTTCATGGGAAACTGGGTCATGACAAAATCTTCAGAGGTCCTCTGGAGAGGGAGATAATTTGTCAGTGGGTCTTTAGCAATCACCACCCCTGCCGCATGGGTAGAAGCATGACGAGTCATTCCTTCAAGTGATTTGGCAAGAGTATAGAGTCTTTTAATTTCTTCATCCTCATCTACCATACGAGCCAAATCCGGGGACACCTCTAAAGCTTTTTCCAAGGTCATTCCGAGATCTGAAGGTATTGCTTTAGCAACTTTATCAACTCGAAATAAGGGGATAGCCAAAACTCGTCCCCCATCTCTGATAGCCGCCTTTGCACCCATGGTTCCGAAGGTGATAATCTGACAAACTTTATCAGAGCCATACTTTTCTGTGACATACCGAATGACACGCTCTCGACCCTCCGGGTCAAAATCTATATCAATATCCGGCATGGAAATACGTTCGGGATTCAAGAAACGTTCGAAAAGGAGATCAAAGCGCAAGGGCTCGACTGAGGTTATGCCTAACAGATAAGCCACCATACTTGCCGCCGCTGATCCTCTTCCCGGACCAACCACCACTCCGTTCTCCCTGGCAAATCGACAAAAATCAGCCACAATTAAAAAATATCCTGAAAAACCCGTCTGGAAAATGACCTTTAGTTCGTAATCTAACCTCTGACATTCTAATTCAGTCATTTGAGGATAAAACCGAGGAAAGGCCTTACGGCATTCTGCCTCCAGATAATTGTCTAAGGTATACCCTGGGGGAACCTCAAACACCGGTAAATAATTTTCCCCAAACTGAAAATTCATCTGACAACGTTCAGCGATCATGGATGTGTTGCTCAAAAGTTCCGGGTGTTCCCCGAAGAGGAGAGACATCTCCTGCTCAGATTTCAGAAAAAACTCTTGACTGGAAAAACGCATCCGGGCTGTATCCTCCAAAGTTTTTCCGGTCTGTATACAGAGCAAAGCGTCTTGAACGAAGGCATCTTCACGATTAACATAATGTACATCATTGGTAGCCACCATTGGAATTCCTGTACTCTCGTGCACCCGCCACATTCCTTGATTAACCTTGCGCTGCTCTTCAATGCCATGATCTTGCAGTTCCAGAAAAAAGTTACCTTTCCCAAATATCTCCTCATACTCAAGAGCGGTTTTGATTGCCGTTTCCAGTTGGTCATGAACTAAGTAATCGGAAACTTCTCCAGCTAAACAAGCACTAAGAGCGATTATTCCCCGAGCATGTTTGCGAAGAATTTCCTTATCTACCCTAGGCTTATAATAGAAACCTTCAATATGCGCCATGGAAACTAATTTTATTAAGTTTCGATACCCCTGCTCAGTTTCAGCTAACAAGACCAAGTGATAATTTGAGTCGTCCTTTCCCTGTACTTTATCCGTTCTCTTATTAGGTGCGACGTAAACCTCACAGCCAATAATCGGTTTAATTCCCGCTTGTTTACAAGCCTTATAAAAGTCAATAACTCCATACATAACTCCATGATCTGTGATAGCCAAAGCCGACATTTTCAGTTCCACAGCACGCTGAACTAAATTTTTAATTCGTGCTGCCCCGTCTAGCAGGCTAAATTCTGTATGATTATGCAGGTGTACAAAGCCATGCATATTATGAGCTACTTGAGCCCTCATAAGGATCCCACCTACCTTCCTTAGAAAGCCCCCTCAATCCAGTGGACGAGGGGGCTTTAGCCACATCAATTTCCTAATGGGCTGTATCACTCACCAATTTCTTGTCCCCAATCCTAGCGGTCATTAATCCTTTGGCCACTAAATCATTATTAGCCATCACTTCGACTTCAATATTACAGTGCTTTTTAGCAACTAATAACAGCTTAGCTGTTACCACAATTTCTGTACCAACTGCAATGGGCTGTAATTGATAAAGAGTGAAATTCTCGGTAATTGCATTAAGTCGATACTTCTTACGCAGGGAAATGTAACCTGCCATATTCATAACTGTCACAATAACTCCACAACTGGCAGATCCGTAATCGTCACTCATAGCGTTAGTGATTTCTCCTTCAATTGTGAGATGCTCGGCATCATCAACAAAGCGGAACCCACTTAGCACAAGATTGTCTACGGTTTCGCCAAACTGTGGCTGTTTTTGAACTTGCTGATAAGCTTCAATTACATCTTGGAGACTAATGATGCCAATCAATTTCCCCTGATCCGCGACAACGGCAATTTCCCATCCTTCCCAAACCATAATTCGTGAAATATGGGTTACAGGGTCATCTCGTCCGACTAGAAATGGATTCGCATTCATTACGTCTTTAATAGGTGTCTTAACATCCGCTCCGGCAACATCCACAGCAGATACAATCCCTACCAGAGTCATATCCTTATCAACCACCGGAAAACGACTGTGGTCAGTATTTTGGGACAGTTTTCGCCAATCATCAACTGTCGCATCGATTGTAAGAAAACTGACATCCTCAACCATAATATCTTCAACTAAAATAAGTTCTTTTTGAATCAATCGGTCATAGAGTGCACGATTAATCATTGAGGTGACTGCAAAAGTATCATAGGGAGACTGAATAATCACTAATTCATGCTTGCGTGCTAATTCTACAACTTCCTCATCCGGCTCCAATCCCCCGGTTATTAAAAGTGACGAGTTGTTATTCAAAGCAAATATCTGGGCGTCTCTTCGATTTCCAACAATACACAATGCCCCAGCTTCTAAGTAACGTGCCATAGTGTTTAATTCCATCGCAGCAATAACGAACTTATTGGGGGAGCGATCAAGATGGGTGAAACCACAGACTACAACTCCTTCAGCAATCTGTGAAACTTCACGCAATGTCAGGTCCTCGATTTGTCTCTCCTTCAGCCCTTCAATTCGAATGGTTCCAACCTTTGGAATCGAACGAACAAATCCTTTTCCTTCAGCTTCTTTTATAGCCCGATAAGCCGTTCCTTCACTTACGTCCAGTTCCTTGGCAATAAACCGTACGGAAACCTTACTACCAATTGCCAGATCTTCAATAAAGGTTAAAATTTGTTGATGCTTTGTCAACTATTAACGCTCCCCACTATTTACTATATCGGACTATAATTATATCACATGAATTAATATTCACCTATGTCTTCTACTATCCACTAACTATCTTTTCGACGTCTCTGAGTCATCAATCCTCCGATACGCCCTGCATCCTTGGCACTTAAAGAATGCCAGCCTTTATTATGAATCTGGTCAAGTAATCCTAATTCAGCCGCGATCTCCATTTTTAGCGGTTCTAAAGGATCTATTCTCTTTACTTTTGGCTTCTTGGCCTTCATAGTTAGACCCTCCCCCTGCTCATGATGTTAAAGTCTTCTTCATAGTGAGGGCAGTTTGGACCACGTTCACCTAAAATATGTTCCAACCGACAGCGACCATTGATCCCATAAAGGCAACGAATCGTACATAATTTTCTTGTCATCATTTTCATCTCCTTAACTTATAAAACTCTCCTCACTCTTTAAGTTTGACCATTTCTCAATAAAAATATCCCACTTGGTAATCAAGTGGGATTAAAATAAACCTCTTTTTAAACTTCATATAAATCTCCTGGCTTAAGGGCCTTACCTTGGCTTTCCGGCACTCTGCGCTGTAGCAGATGCAAGAATTCTTCAACATCTTGAGCAATCACCGGAAAGGTATTATAGTGCATGGGGATTACTACTTTAGGGCGCAATAATTGGGATGCATGTACTGCTTCTTCAACCCCCATTACAAAATTGTCTCCGATTGGCAGCATGGCAACCTCGATGGGATAGCGTCGGCCGATAAGCTCCATATCTCCGAACAGTCCTGTATCCCCAGCATAGTAAAGCCATTTACCTTCCATCTGAATCAAAAATCCACAGGCTAGGCCCCCATAAATCATAGTTTCTCCGTCTGGACTTATTATCCCGGATCCATGCAAAGCTTGGGTTAACTTAACCAAACCAAAGGGGAACTGATGCTTTCCTCCAATATGCATCGCATGTGTCTTGGCCCCTTGACTCTTGCAATAATGAGCCAATTCAAAAACACAGATGATTGGAGCACCGGTTTGTTTAGACAATTCTATTGCATCCCCTAAATGATCGTCATGCCCATGGGTTACCAAAATTGCATCTAAATGTGTAAAATCTTCAGGTTTGACTGTAGCACTAGGATTCCCGCTTAAAAAAGGATCAATAAGAATTCGCCCTTCTACCCCTTCAATCTCGAAGCAGGCATGTCCATGGAAATGAAGTCGCATACTTAAAAAAACCTCCTATTTTATTTAACGATTTACATACTCTTCAAGTACTTCCCAAAAACGAGGATAACTTAGGTTCATCTCCCAAAGGGCAACACCGCGGATCCCCTTCTGAGTGGCTAGTTCCAACTTATCTCTCAAACTTCTTGGATCTTCAAAATATACCGTATGACGAACCCCTCTGGTCTCATAACGGAAGTAGGTGCTATGCTGCCTTGCATTCCACTGCAACGGAGCCCCATATCTCCTAGCCAGCTCAGTTGCTCGTTGATAGCCAATGACCTTCCCCGTCCCACCCTCAGGCCAATCATACCCATAGAGGGGAATCCCCATGTAGATTTTATCCCGAGGAATATTAGCTATCGCATAATCTAAAACCTGAGTTACCCAAGGAATAGAGGCAACCGATCCCGGTTCGCTATGTGACCAATGTTCCTCATAGGTCATTAATATAACCTCATCTACAGCTTGCCCAATAGGCCGATAATCAAACGAACCTCTCCAAGCATTTTGAGGATCATCGGAAACCTTGGCAGGAACATCTATTGAGACCAGGAAATTTCCCGCTCTAAACATAGCAGACCAGTTTTGAATGAATCTGGTAAACAGTGTCCGGTCAGTCGGTGCAGCCTTTTCTAAATCAAGATTAATTCCGTCTAATTGATACTCAACCAAAATATCGCGTATGTTCCTCCAGACTTGATTAGCAAAATCTTGATCCCGGATTAAGCGGGCCATTAACTCCGTAGAAAACTGTCCTTGGCGCGTTAAATTGCTGACTACCAATAGTACTTTGATTCCCATAGCATGAGCTTCATTAATAAGACTTCGGCTTGGACGCCCGAGAATCGTTCCATTATTCTGAATCGAAACCTCAAAAATTGCTAATTCCTGTATAGTTCTGCCATAACGTTTGAGATAAGGATAACCTTTAGTTTGCTCCGTTAAGCCATTATAAAAGGCAAATACATTTAATGGCATACTTATACCCCCTTTCCGACCATCATATGCATAGAAGGAAAAAGAAGTGTAGCTGCCTCATTCTGAAGAAAGTATTTCAGCCGTTTATTCTGGCTTATTTTGATTGGCGTCTACTAAGTCCTATAAGCTTATCTGTACGACGCATAAGAATTGTAACTAATAAAGCAAAGACAACTAAAAGCACTATAATGGCACCAATCCATTGACCCTTCGCTCCTAGTACCGCCGCCATTCCAAAGCAAGCGCTAATCCCGTACATTAAAAAAACAGCGTGCCTTTGGGTAAACCCCGCATCTAGCAGACGGTGGTGCAAATGCCCCCGGTCTGCCATGGCTATAGACTGCCCCCGTAGTTTACGTCGAATTATCGCAAAGGTTAAGTCAGTGACAGGCATACCTAAAATAAGCAGCGGGAAAACCAAGCCCAAAATTGTTGCCGTTTTAAGCAGACCCATGATAGAGATCCCACCAATGATGTACCCCAGGAACATACTCCCGGAATCCCCCATGAAGACCCGGGCCGGGGGAAAGTTAAAAAACAGGAACCCTAGAAGGGCACCAGCTAAAGCCAAGGTAAGATTAGCTGCTGAAAAGGACTGTATCCCATTCGCTGACCAAAACAGTAAAATTGCAACGATAAAGCAAATCCCTCCAGCTAATCCATCCATGCCGTCCGAGACATTAACAGTATTAACCAATCCAACAACCCAAAACAACATTAACGCCAGGCCAACAATGCCTAAATGAAGCTTATCAAAATTAAGGGGTTCTTGGAGGAAGGGAAGAGATATAGAATTCATGGAAAAATCGAAGAAGATAAGCACTGCAGCTGCTGCGATTTGCCAATAAAGCTTATATAAGGGTCGAATTTCACGGATGTCATCCCAAATGCCTACGGCCATAATAATACTGCTTCCAATGAATAGACCCCAAATGTTTTTATCCCAGACTTGTGTATAGTAAGCCGCAATCCAAAATGCAGCATAGATAGCTAAGCCTCCGAGACGTGGAATCGGTCGCCGATGAATATGCCGACCACCCGGATAGGCAATCGCTCCCCAATATTTTGCCAGTCTCATGGAAACCGGTGTAGCAAATACTGCAATAACTAAGGCCATAAGAAATGTCAGCCCATACCCATTCATCATGATTGATCCTCTACCGCCTTTACTTCACACTTATTCTCTATAGTTTGGGCGTCAAAACCTATAATGATAATCTCTTAAACAAGATCCGGAAAACCCCATTGCCGTAATACTTCATAAACGATAACCGCTACAGAATTCGAGAGATTTAAAGAACGGGCATCCGAGCGCATTGGTAATCGTATTTTTGTTTCGGGATAGCGATCAAGAATTTCCGGAGCCAACCCTTTCGTTTCCTTACCAAACAAAAGGTAACCGCCTGGCTCGTAGGAAATGTCCGTATAAGACCTGGAACCTTTTGTCGTCGCTAAGTAACGAGGTCCTACAGGGTTCTTCTCCTCAAACTCGGCAAAGTTTTCATAAATATAAATATCAAGCAGGTGCCAGTAATCTAAACCGGCACGTTTAAGATGTTTGTCATCAATGCTAAAACCTAAGGGTTTTACCAAATGTAGAGCAGCTCCGGTAGCAGCACAAAGTCGTGCTACATTTCCGGTGTTGGGAGGGATTTCTGGTTCAACCATAACTATATTAAGTCGCTTGTTCAAAAAGACAGTTCTCCTTTCAATGACATCCTGTACAATTACCACTGCAACTCGAAGAACAACTGCCCTTCCCACCACCACCAGGTATCCCAAGGCTGGCAAATCCTGAAATATTCTTCAGAAGTCCTGTGGTTCCACATTCACAGCACGATAAATGTTCTCCGTTTTCACCCATTTTGCATAATTCTGTGGTGATTCCACCACAACTTGGACATCTAAATTCATACATTGGCATATAATAACCCCTCTTAACAATTTATCAACTATCTCAACTATTATAACCTGAAAATCTGACAAACCCAACCTTAAATCTATCGAAACTTGTCATTAGAGTTTTAAATTAATAAAAATCCCTGAGAACAACCTGCGAAATATGTGATTTGCTTTGCTTCTCTTCAATTGCGGGTTTCATCATGTAGAACAACTATTGATTATAAAATTTACAATTAAAAAAAATCAATAGTTGTTACCGAGATATTTTGTATACATATAGGAAAACCCTAGATGTTTCCTCTTGTTTTTGGTAAAGTTAATACCAACTTCAAAGGAGGAATTATCATGGGTCATAATTTAGCTCAAAAAATACTCTCATCTCACTTAGTTTCCGGTGATTTAGCAGGCGGAAATGAAATAGCGCTGCGTATTGATCAGACACTTACCCAAGATGCTACAGGTACGATGGCTTATCTACAGTTTGAAGCCATGAACCTTTCTAGAGTACAAACCGAATGTTCGGTAAGTTATATAGATCATAATACACTCCAAACCGGGTTTGAAAATGCTGATGATCATGCTTTCCTGCAAAGTACAGCGGCACGCTTTGGGGCCTATTTTTCCCGTCCCGGAAACGGAATCTGCCACCAGGTTCATCTTGAACGCTTTGCCAAACCAGGCAAAACACTCCTCGGGTCAGATAGCCATACCCCCACCGCCGGTGGAATGGGGATGCTAGCTATGGGTGCCGGGGGGCTTGATGTTGCTGTGGCAATGGGTGGAGGAGCCTTTTACCTTCCCAGCCCTAAAGTCCTGCGGGTTTGGCTGACAGGAAAGCTTTCCGAATGGGTGTCTGCTAAGGATATTATCTTAGAAGTACTCCGACTCCTTTCTGTCAAAGGTGGAGTCGGTAAAATAATTGAGTATGCCGGGCCGGGAGTAAAAACCCTTACTGTTCCGGAACGCTCAACTATAACTAATATGGGTGCTGAGCTGGGTGCGTCTGCTTCGATTTTCCCGAGTGACGAACAAACTCTGCGCTTTCTTGAGGCCCAAGGCAGAGGGGAAGACTATATTCCCTTATCTGCGGATGAAGATGCCACTTATGACGAAGAGCTGAAAATCGATCTGTCTCTTCTGGTTCCCCTCATCGCCCAGCCCCATAGCCCTGATAATGTGGTTCCTGTAAGCAATCATTCTGCAACTGCTGTTCAACAGGTGGCGATTGGAAGTTGTACAAATTCATCCTATCAGGATCTAATGAGAGTTCGGGAAATTCTAAAAGGTAAGCAGGTCCATCCAAATGTGAGCTTAGTTATTTCTCCAGGTTCACGTCAAGTGTTGAGCATGCTTTCCAGCAATGGTGCCTTAACCGATCTTCTCGATAGTGGAGCACGTCTCCTTGAATCAACTTGTGGTCCCTGTATTGGTATGGGGCAATCTCCAGTCTCTAAAGGAGTCTCTGTCCGAACCTTTAATCGAAATTTCTTAGGCCGCAGCGGGACTCAAGATGCTTCAGTCTTCTTAGCCAGTCCGGAAGTCGCAGCAGCCTCTGCTCTCACCGGCTTCATCACTGATCCCCGGACTCTGGGGCTTTCCTCTGAAGTTGAGTTTCCGGAACGCTTTCGCCTTGATGACAGCATGATTATTCCTCCCGGTGATCCGGATACGATCATTCGGCGCGGACCCAATATTCAGCCACTCCCAATTGCCCCTGCTCTGGATAATTCTCTTGATTTGCCAGTCATCTTAAAGCTGGGCAATAATATTACAACCGATGATATCATGCCAGCGGGATCGAAAATCCTCCCCCTTCGTTCCAATATCCCGGCAATTTCTGAATATACCTTCCACAAGATCGATCCTCAGTTTGCCGAAAAAGCCAAAGCCCACAAACAAAGCATGATTATTGCCGGACATAATTATGGTCAAGGCTCAAGCAGAGAGCATGCTGCTCTGGCTCCTATGTATCTGGGTCTCCGTATTGTTTTAGCTCAGAGCTTTGCCCGAATTCATCGTGCTAACCTCATTAATTTTGGTATTCTTCCTCTTACCTTTGTCGATGAAAATGACTTAGACCGTCTAAACGCCGGTATGATCTTGCACCTGTCTGGTCTGCATCAGGCTGTAAAAACCTCCGAGCCATTTGCAATTACTTTAGATAACGACTCAAAGCCGGTTTGGGTTAAACACGATCTTACCGAACGCCAAGCTAAAATCCTTTTAGCAGGCGGACTTCTTAATTCGACCAAGGCTGCAGTTTAACAGACCTCCTTATTTGATCTTTTATAATAAATAAAAACATGCTAAGATGTGTTATATATTAGAAGCAACTATGGTTATGGACATTATTTTTGGGTCCATGGCCTTAGTTGCAATTATGCTCAAAACGTATACAGAATACAAAAAATAGTTTTGCTTTTTGAAGTATAATAGAAGAGGTGGATTAAATGCTCAGTGATAAGGATCGAACCCTGCTTAAACTAATTGCTGAAGATTGTAGACTTAAACCTGAAGAGCTTTCGATTCAAACCGGTTTAACGGTGGAATATATTGAAAAGCGTATCAGTGATTGGGAAAAGGAAAAAGTAATTGTCGGCTACCAACCCATGATTAACTGGGATCGAACTGGCGATGATAAAGTATCCGCACTTATTGAAGTCAAAGTCTTACCCCAACGGGGCTATGGCTTTGATAAAATCGCCAAACGTCTGCAAAGATACCCGGAGATCAAAGCACTTTATCTAATGTCAGGAGGATATGACCTATCTGTCCTGATTGAAGGAAAAACCATGCAAGATGTTGCCCTCTTCGTAGCAGAAAAATTAGCTTCATTAGAACATGTTCAAAGTACAGCAACCCATTTTGTACTTCGCCGTTATAAGCAGGATGGAATAGAGCTTATGGGCGAAGAAGAGACTCTTCAACGTCTGGTGGTGTCACCATGAACAATTATTTGGCAACCCATGTTGCAACCCTGCCACCCTCAGGTATCCGCAAGTTCTTTGACCTTGTAGCAACCATGAAAGATGTCATCTCATTAGGTGTAGGAGAACCGGACTTTGTAACTCCTTGGACTGTCAGAGAAAGCGGCATCTTCTCACTTGAAGAAGGACAGACTATGTACACCAGTAATGCCGGTCTTTTTGAATTAAGGGAAGAGCTATCTCACCATTTATCTAAAACCCTGGATCTTTCTTACGACCCTCATCATGAAATTCTCATTACCTCCGGAGCAAGTGAAGCGGTGGATCTTGTAATGCGTGCTGTACTAGAGCCTGGTGATGTTGTTTTAGTACCTGATCCGTCCTACGTTTCCTATGCACCCTGCGCTATATTAGCCGGAGCAAGTGTGAACTATGTCCCTACCTATGCTAAAGATGATTTTCGTATGCGTGTCGAGGAATTAGAGCGAGTGTATACTCCAAAGGCTAAGCTCTTAGTACTCTCCTATCCTAATAACCCAACCGGAGCAATCATGAATCGTGAGGATTTGCTGCCCATCGCTGATTTTGTAAGTAAGCATAATCTTCTTGTCCTTGCAGATGATATATATTCCGACCTAACCTATGATCAAACCCATGTCTCCTTTGCCAGTTTACCTGGAATGAAAGATCGCACACTGTTCGTGAGCGGCTTTTCAAAGTCATACGCCATGACCGGATGGAGGATTGGCTATGTGGCAGGTCACCCAGACCTGATTCAAGGAATGACCAAAATTCATCAATACACTATGCTTTGCGCTCCGATCATGGGTCAATTTGCCGCCATTGAAGCTTTGCGCTCGGCAACTGAAGCTAAAAACGATATGGTTACTGCCTATGATCGCAGGCGACGTTTATTAGTACACGGCTTTCGGCAAATGGGGTTGGACTGTTTTGAGCCTTTAGGAGCTTTTTATGTGTTCCCTAATATTTCAAAGACCGGACTAACTTCGGAAGAATTTGCTGAACAACTCTTAAAGGAAGAAAAGGTCGCAGTTGTTCCGGGGACTGCCTTTGGGCCCTCGGGAGAAGGACATATTCGCTGTTCATACGCCTATTCTATGGAACAGCTTCAGGAAGCACTTAAGCGTATTTCCAGTTTTGTAGAACGCAGAATAAATATATAGCAATTAGGATTAGTCCACTTTCCCAAATTTTTTCTTTTACTTTCATCTGGACATTACGATTGTATTTCAATAACATGGAGTAAATATAATGCGAAATAGGCACGAACACTTACCCATTCCGTGCTTATTTCGCATTTATAGTTATTCTTACTGGCTCTGTCCCCTCTCCCTTTCTTGCTTTCCAAGATATTAAGCCTATTATATAATGGTGCAAATAAGATAACTGATCTATCCTTAAAGTAGGAATTTATAAATAAGGGTTCTGTAATCCTATAAAAGAAGGAGAAATCATTTTGAAAACACTAATCATCTATTCTTCCTCTCATGGCACAACAGAAAAAGCTGCCCAAATCCTCAGTGAACAACTTCAGGGAGAGGTCGAATTAATCAACTTGAAAAGGCTTTCTAACCCCAAATTGACCAACTATGATTCAGTCATAATTGGCAGTTCTATTTATGCAGGGTCTGCCAAATCAAGAGTAAAGCAATTTCTCAAACAAAACCAACCTGAACTGCTTTCTAAGGGACTAGGCCTGTTTCTTTGCTGCATGTTTGAGGGAGATAAAGCTTTATCCCAATTCGAGACAACATACTCCAAGGAATTGAGGAACCATTCAAGGGCAAACGGTTTATTCGGCGGAGAATTTTTGATATCCAAGATGAACTTTCTAGAGCGACAAATCGTAAAAAAAGTCGCTGGCGTTACCAGCGATGTTTCTCAGCTTAATCTTAACGAAATCAGGCTTTTCGCAGAAAAGTTTAACCAGGCAAACCCTTGCTAAGAAGCAAATTATGCTTTCGCCTACTCTTGTTCTCTCTCTACATAAGGCAATATCCTGGGCGGAATTGCATTAGCTATTGTCTGGACGTTGATCCATTGCTTAGCACTAGTTTCCTTAACCTTGCTTAGAGCTAGGTATGCATTTCTCTGAAGGACTCCCTTTCCGCGCCAACCTGCTGCAGTGATCTTAAAGCGTTGGCCAAACTCACTTTTAGTCAAGTTAAGAGTTTCGACTAAATCTACACCTCGCCTGAATGAGGGCCGGGCAGCGGATGAGGAATCAGCAACAGTTAAAGAAGTCTGTTCCTCCTCTAACCATTTTTGATTATGCGGACATACTTCTTGGCAAACATCACAGCCAAAGATTTGGAGACCCAGGCTGGAAATCTCCTCGGAAGTTAACAACTCTTTACTCTGAGTTAAATAAGAGACACATTTGTTGGCCGGAAAAGGTTCCCTGCCAATAATTTGTGCCGGACATGAAATAACACATTTTTGGCAATTTCCGCATTGCTGGAAAACAAAAGGGTCATCCGACCTCAGTTCTTGATCTAGCAGAAGTAGGGCAAGTGTAACAAAAGATCCGACTCCCGGGATAATTAATTGTTGGTTCCGACCGATCCAGCCAATCCCTGCTCGTGTTGCAAATGCCCGCTCAACTAAGGGGCCAGTATCAACTTGAAAGCGACATAGCCCCAACCAATTGTTATTCACCATAGTATCAATTAGCTCCTGCACTTTTCGAAGAACCACCCGATGATAGTCCTCCCCAACAGCTGAGCGCGAAATCAAACCTTCTCCCTCTTGAGGAGATACTGTAAACGGGAGGGGATAAGCTAAGGCAACGACCGTCTGACAATCAGGCCAAACTGCTTGGGGATCAATCCTTTGTTGGATCTCCTTACTTTCAAAAGGTGTCGCCCAGCCCTGATCAATTCGAGCTTGTAGTATAGTGGCTAAATCTTCTATAGGTTCCGCAGCGGTAAATCCCACGGCGACAAAGCCCAACTCCCTTGCCCATCCTCCTATCATCTTTTTCCAGTGTATCTGTTCATCCAAATCCATGGGCCTTCTCCTTGATGTAAGCAAATTTACTTCGAGGCCCTAAAAAACGCATAGGTCATGGGATCCCCTTCTTGCAGAATTTCCCCTGCCGTGACATCCCCTAGGAAGAGAGTATGGGTTCCTGCATCCAATTGACCTGTTACCGTTGCTTCCATGGTTACAAGTACATCATCAAGCAGCAGAACTCCCGATTCTCCACGATGAACTGCTACCCCTTCAAACTTGTTAACCTCCCGACCGGTGCGATATCCAAACCCCCGGGCATAGTCTTGACCGGTTTGGCTTAGTACTGAAACACCAAACTTGCCACTTTTTTGAATCAGCTCGTGAGTATAGTTTTGCTTATTGATTCCGATTGCAATTCTGGCTGGTTCAGAGGTGATTTGAAAACATGTATTAGCACATTGTCCATTGTCCTTACCGTCAGCCTGGGCTGTTATAATAAACAGGCCATAGGAGATTCGATAGAGAGCTTGACGAATTGCCGCAGGTTTATCTAACTGAGAATTTACCGGCTTAGGTGCCACAACACCTGAGGTTGAAGCAGCAACATCCTTCTCCTCAGCGACTAGTTCAAAAAAGGTCGAATCAACTCCACAAACCGGACAGATTTCCGGCGGATTCTCGCCAGTATGTATATACCCACAAACGGTACAACGCCACTTCTTTTCCATGAACAACATCCTCCTCTGTGTTGTGATTTATTAATAATAATTATAACTTAGTAATTTATCCAGGTCAACCTTAATCTTCTAATCAAACTTTATGACAAGACTTTTCGAGAACATCCTTACTTCAAGTTCAATATTCAATAAGAATATTAGAGGGCGAGAGTCAATTTTTTACTTTAATCTGGGTTTACGATTATTCCTAGCAGATGATTCGGACTTACAGTAAAAGTTGTATTCTTTTTCCAAAAACCGCAAATCTGTCAGACTATACTTATCATCAAACATGACTCGCTTGCGAACCTGTTCTTTGAATTGACCGAACATCTCAGCCTCAAGCCCTTTCTCACGGGCAAAGCCCTCAAAGAATTTCCAATTCAAGAGGCGGGAACGCTCTTTGAGGAAAGTACAGGCAGATCGAATTTCGCTCTGAATCCCTTCAAGTCGGTATAGATTATCCTCGGCATCCTGCTTACCGCCAAGAAAATCTGCCTTCCAGAGATCGAGGAGATTCTCCACCCTTTCTGAGTTAAAACTCTGTCCATCCCAGCCAATTTCCCAAGCAAAACGACGGGCTTTCAGGCGAGTTTTAAGACTATGTATCTCGCCCTTCAATTCACTCATAAAGGTTAAGGTTCCTTGCATATGATGCCCTACCAAAAAATGAAGTTCTCGTTCACCACTGGTTCCTCCAGGTAAAACCATACTCCAGCGAAACCTAGTTAGAAATTCTTTAACCAAACGAGCGCTTTCCCTTTCATGCTGGAGAAAATGTCGTTTTCCGTTTAAGACCATTTCAAAGTGTTTTTCAGGTGAGGTTTGTACAGGTTTAATCCTTTTTACAACGATTGTATCAGGGTAATTGTCCAATTTTCCGCCGTGAACCTCTACATTTATATGTAACCAACGTTTCAGATTTTTTCCTATCAGGTTGAATTCATTGACTGTGTAGCCTCGTGCTGACGCCTTAATCTCCCCCCAAGTAAAACATTCACGACTAGCCGTTTCCCATTTTCCAATATCATGTAATAGGGCGGCCAGCCGCAATAACACTGTCGACGGGGCATTCTTTACTACCCGACGGGTATGATCCCAAGCATCTTTGGTATGATATTGATTTTGAATAAGACCTTTCAGTCTGGCAAGCTCAGGGATATACATTTTAAAATATCCTAAGTCATCAAGAAGTCCTAAAGCATTTTCGATTTCCTCAAGCATAAGAATCTTAGCTAATTCTTCGGTTACTCGTTCTAACGCTACTCCTTTAAGGAGTGAAATTTGCTTGACTGCAGCTTGCCAAGTATTGGGGGCTATGTCAAAACCATAGCGAACCGCAAACCTAATTAACCGCAAAATCCTGATCCCGTCTTCTTGGAAACGTTCTTCTGCTCCTCCGCATGACTCCAATCTTTTTTCCTTTAAGGCTTGGAGTCCACATAGGGGATCTTTGATCTCTCCTGTTTTCACATCCTGAAAGATTGCATTTATGGTGAAATCTCTGCGCAGAG